>Ga0153992_100003_pt1 | contig 288972 bp, 255 predicted proteins | sample TSNC076MetaG_FD_104683 | JGI IMG/M metagenome (GOLD analysis project Ga0153992, IMG submission 104683) | Attine ant fungus gardens microbial communities from North Carolina, USA - TSNC076 MetaG | ecosystem: Host-associated > Fungi > Mycelium > Unclassified | place: USA: North Carolina, Lumber... | reverse complement strand
CGGCTCCTCCACAGCCGGGAGGCGCGGCTCGCCGTCCACAGGTCGGCCGGCGTCGGACACGGGGCCGCGCGTGCTGCGTCAAGCTGCCGGCATGGAGACAGCACTCGTCGGGGCGGTCATCGCCGCGGGCGCGGCGGTCGTCGCCGCCGTGGTCAGTTGGTTCGGCGCGTTCCAGAACCGGCGGACGGCCGATCGGGACCACGCATGGCGGCGGCTCACCTGGGCGATCCGCCGTGCCGAGACACAATCGGAGTACGACATCTCGAAAACTGTGCTCGAGCGGTTGATGAACGTACCGTGGGCCCCGAAACCGGACAGGAACCTCGCCCGGCGCGCGCTGCGGCGGCACCGGTTCGAATCCGTCCGCGACCGAGAACCGGAGGCCGACTGATGCCACTCTTCCGCCCGCTGCCCGACGCACCGCGGTTCAAGATCGACGGCACCGAGGAGGATGACGCGATCCTGGATGCCTGGGTCGACGGCGCGAGCCTCGAGGAGTGGTACGAAGTGGAGCGAACCGGCATCGTCACCGTGTCGATGCGGGTGAAGTGGTGGTGGCGGCGGACCCGCCGGGTGCTGCGCTGAGGCGGTCGGCTCAGGCGCCGTCGCCGTTGTAGCGTGCGGTCGCGCCGGACTCCACGAGCTCGCGGAACCGGTGCAGCGCGTGCTCGGCGCCGACGCCGTGCTCCTGGTGGACGGCGATGCCCCGCGCGCGGAGCTGCTCCTGCCAGTCGGCCGGCACCGGCCCCTCGTCGAAGCCCGTGATGCGCTCCACCGTGGCACCGTCGGCGGCGAACTCGACGGCGGACACCCCCGACCACAGCAGCGCGCCCAGGCACATCACGCACGGCTGCGCGTTCACGACGAGCGTGCGCCGGCGCCCGACGTCACGGCCGAGGTTCCAGCCGCCGACCCGGGCGTGCGCGAGTCCGAGCGTGACCACCTCCGCGTGCATCGAGGAGACGTTCGAGTGCAGGACGAGGTTCGTCCCGATGGACAGCACATCACCGGACTCCTCGTCGACGACCACGGCGGCGAAGGGGCCGCCGGTGCCCTCCTCGACGTTCCGGGTGGCGAGCTCCGTCACGAGCGCGAACCGGCCGGCGCGACCGGGCAGCTGCTGCGGCGCGGCAGCCTGGGCCGCCCGCAGCCAGTCGGGCACACCGACGCGGAGTTCGGTGGGGAACGGGGCGAGGACGGGAGCGGTCATGGCGAGGACGCTAGCGAGAACCCGTTTCGCGGGTGTTTCGCGGGCGAGACGCGCCGGCAACAGCGCTAGACGCCGACCTCCTGGTACGCCGTGAACAGCAGGTGGTCCTCGGGCCCCTCGAGGGTGACCGGCTTGCCGACGCCGTCCAGGATGATGAAGCGGAGCATGCCTGCGCGCGCCTTCTTGTCCCGTCGCATCGTCGCGAGGAGGCCCTCCCAGCGTCCGAGCCCGTAGGTGGTCGGGAGTTCGAGGGACTCGAGGACCGCGCGGTGCCGGTCGACGGTCGCGTCGTCGAGGTGTCCCGTGAGCCGGGCGAGCTCCGCGGCGAACACCATGCCGACCGAGACCGCCGCGCCGTGCCGCCACTGGTAGCGCTCGGCGTGCTCGATGGCGTGTCCGAGGGTGTGTCCGTAGTTGAGGATCTCGCGACGCCCCTGCTCGGTGAAGTCGTCCGACACGACCTGGGCCTTGAGCGCGATCGCGAGCTCCACGACCCGGCGGAACTCCGGCGTCGTCGGGTCGGTCACCCGCGCGACGTCGGCCTCGATGACCTCGAGGATCTCCGGAACGGCGATGAACCCGGCCTTCACGATCTCCGCGAACCCGGTGAGGATCTCGTTGCGTGGCAGCGTCCGGACGAGGTCGAGGTCCGCGACGACCGCGCGGGGGGCGAAGAACGCGCCGACGAGGTTCTTGCCCTCGTTCGTGTTGATGCCGGTCTTGCCGCCCACGCTCGCGTCCACCATGCCGAGCACGCTGGTCGGGATCGCGACGTACGGCACGCCACGCAGCCACGTCGCGGCGACGAACCCGGCGAGGTCGGTGACCGCCCCGCCGCCGAGGCCGATGACCGCGTCCGTGCGGGTGAAGTCCGACTGCCCCATGATCTGCCAGCAGAACGCGGCGACCTCGACGCGCTTGGCACCCTCGGCGTCCGGCACCTCGGCGATGAGGGCCTCGAGCCCGGCGTCGACGAGCAGGTCCCGGAGGTCGTTCGCCCGCGCACCGAGCGTCGGCGCGTGCACGATGAGCACCTTCGCCACGCGGGGGCCGAGCAGCGCGGGCACCGAGCCGAGCAGGCCGTTCCCCACGGCCACGACGTACCCGTCGTCGCCGCCGACGCGGATCTCGGTGGTGCCCTCCGGCAGGATCGACTCGGTCGACGCGGTCACGGTGCTCCTTCGTTGGTGGTGCCGGTCGTCCCGGCGGGGCCGTCGGCCTGTCGCAGCCAGGCGACGACGTCGTCGACGACGTGCGACATCGGCCGACGAGAGGTGTCGAACACCGCGTGGGCGAGTTCGGCGTAGGTGGCGGCGCGCTCGTCCATGATGGTCTGCCACGCGTCGAGGCCCCCGTCGGCGAGCAGCGGCCGGTCACTGCCGGCGATCCGGTCGGCGACGGCCTCGGGCGACACGGTGAGCAGGACGACGGACGCTCCGGCCATGGCCTCCCGGGTGGCCGCGTGCGTGACGGCACCGCCACCCACGGCGATCACCCCGCCGGTCGCCATCGCGGTCCGGACCGCCTGCGCCTCGAGGTCACGGAAGACGGGCTCGCCGCGCTCGGCGAAGATCCCGGGGATGGGCCCGTGCTCGCGGACGATGACCCGGTCGGTGTCGGTGAACGGGACGCCGAGTGCCTTGGCCACGCGCTTGCCGACGCTGGACTTGCCGGCGCCCATCGGGCCGATGACCACGACCGGAGCCGCTCGACCGCCCGACGGCACCGGCGCCGTCGGCTCGGTTGGGAGGGTCACCAGGTCGAGGAGTGCTCGGCGGCCTCGGTGCGACGGGTGCGGAGCGTCTCCGGGATCGACGCCAGGTACGCGTCGAGGTTGCGCTTCGTCTCCACGACGTTGTCGCCCCCGAACTTCTCGAGCACCGCGTCGGCGAGGACGAGCGCGACCATGGCCTCGGCCACGACGCCCGCCGCGGGGACGGCGCACACGTCGGACCGCTGGTGGTGCGCCGAGGCGTCCTCACCGGTCGTGACGTCGACGGTGTGCAGCGCGTGCGGGACGGTCGCGATCGGCTTCATGCCGGCGCGGACCCGGAGGACGGTGCCCGTGGACATGCCGCCCTCGGTGCCGCCGGCGCGGTCGGTCGTGCGGTAGATCTCGCCGTCCTCGCGGAAGAGCTCGTCGTGCGCCTCGGACCCGCGGCGCGCGGCCGTGGCGAAGCCGTCGCCGACCTCGACGCCCTTGATCGCCTGGATGCCCATGATCGCCGCGGCGAGTCGGGCGTCGAGCCGACGGTCCCACTGCACGTGGGAGCCGAGCCCCGGCGGCACGCCGTAGAACAGGACCTCGACGACGCCGCCGAGGGTGTCGCCGTCCTTCTTCGCGGCCTCGACCTCGGTCACCATCCGGGCGGAGGTCTCGGCGTCGAAGCACCGGAGCTGGTCGTCGTCGAGGCGGTCGACGTCGTCGGGCATCGGCAGTGCGGTGCCGTCCGGCACGCGGACGGTCCCGACCTGCAGGGTGTGCGCGACCGAACGGATGCCGAGCTCGGCCAGGAACGACTTCGCGACGGCGCCGAGCGCCACCCGCGCAGCGGTCTCACGGGCCGAGGCGCGTTCGAGGATCGGGCGGGCCTCGTCGAAGCCGTACTTCTGCATGCCGACCAGGTCGGCGTGGCCGGGCCGCGGCCGGGTCAGCGGTGCACTGCGGCCGCGCGAGGCGTCGGTCTGCTCGACCGGCTCGGGGTTCATGACCTCGACCCACTTCGGCCACTCGGTGTTGCCGATGCGGATCGCGATCGGGCTGCCGAGCGAGTACCCGTGCCGGACGCCGCCGGACACGTGCAGCTCGTCCTGCTCGAACTTCATGCGGGAACCCCGACCGTAGCCGAGCTTGCGACGCGCGAGATCGGTGCGGATGGACTCGAACGACACCGGGACACCCGCGGGCAGGCCCTCGAGCATCGCGATCAGTTCGGGTCCGTGGGACTCACCAGCAGTCAACCAACGAAGCATGGTGTCCATCCTCCCACAGCGCGGACCCGTGCGACGCGCGCCGGTCTACTGGTAGTCGGGGTGCGCGCGGAGCCACGCCTGGAACTGCTTCACCGCCACCAGGTGCTGCGCGTACGTGTCCGAGAACACCGTCTCGCCGGTCTCCAGGTTCACCGTCACGAAGTACTCCCAGTTGCCCGTCGCCATCTTCGTCACCGCGTTGATCGCGAGGTCGCCCGGGTTCGAGATCGGCGCCGGCGGCAGCCCGTCGTGCACGTAGGTGTTGTACTTGTTCGACGCGTCCTCGCGCTCGGCGTCGGTGGTGGTCACGGTGTGCGTGTTGCCGGTGCCGTAGGCCACGGTCGCGTCGGACTGCAGCTTCATGCCCTTGTCGAGACGGTTCTGGAACACCCGGGCGACCTTCGGGTAGTCGGCCGCGAGACCGGCCTCCTTCTGCACGAGCGACGCGAAGATGATCACGTGCTCCTGGTCGGCCTCCGCGACGCCGGCGGCGGCGAGGTGCTCCTTCATCGTGTCGACCATCGACTTGAAGTACTGCGTGGCCGTCCACCCGGGGTTGATCGGGTACGTCGCGGGGAACAGCCAGCCCTCGAGCGTGGTGACGTTCGCCGGCAGACCGTAGGCCGAGAGGTCCTTCGCCGCGGCGTCGACCTCGGCCGCGGTGAGCCCGGCCTTCGAGACCATGCCGGCCTCGATGTCCTTCAGGGCCGTGCCCTCCGGGATGACGATCGACGCCTGCACGCGGTTCTTCGCGTCCTGCAGCGCCGCGAGGGCCGACTTGGAGCTCATCTCCTTCTTCAGGGCGTACGAGCCGGGCTGGAACTGCACGTCGGGCGACGCGAGGAGCAGCTTGTAGAACACCTTCGAGTCCTTCACGACGCCGCTGCGCTGCAGCGTCTTCGCGACGTCCTCACCGATGTCGCCCTGCTTGATCGTGATGGTCACCTTGCTGGTGCCACTGCCCGTGTAGTCGTCGGCCTCCTGGTGGCCGCTGATGGCGGCGATCACCTGCTGCACCTTCGGCGCGGCGAACGCGTACGCCGAGACCCCGGCGGCGAGCACGACCGCGACGATCACGATGCCCGCGACGAGTGGTCCGCGGCGGCGCTTCGGTCGCGGTCCGCGCGGCTCGCGTGGCGGTCTGGAGGCGCCCCCACGTCCGCCGCGACCGCCGCGACCGCCGTCTCCCGCGCCTCCAAGACCGTCATCGCCACGCGCAGGACCGCCTGCGTCGGGCGCGACGGCGGCACCGCCGAGCGCTGCGGTGCGCTCGTCGTCGCGCACGTGCAGCTCGCCGGTGAGGAGCGCGTGCACCTCGGGGTCGACCGGCGGCGCGTCGGCGACCTGCTCGGCCCGGACCTGCTCGGCCCGGACCTCGTCGGGCCGGACCTCGTCGGGCCGGACGTCGGTGCGCTGCTCCTCGGCGGCTCGGGCGCGGGCGGCCTCGGCCGCGCGGGCTTCCCGACGGGACATCGGTCGTGCTGTGGCCTCGTGGTCGGAAGTCGTCTTCCGCCCCTCGGCGTCGTTGCCGGGCGCGATGATCGCGTTCCAGTCCAGGTCGTCTGCCAACGGTCCTCGGTCTCTCGGTCGGGAACTCCGCCTGGGCTTCGGTGCTGGGCGACAGTGTGGCAGCCGCGGTCAGGGGAGGGTGGCCCCCGGTGGGGCACTGGACGCACGCTCGTGGTCGAGCGCGTGTTGCAGAATGATAACAGCGGCCGCTTGGTCGATCACGGCACGGGACTTCTTCGTGTTCTTCCCGGCCTGGTGCAGGCCACGCTGCGCCGTCACCGTCGAGAGCCGTTCGTCCACGAGCCGGACGGGGCGGTGCGCCGCGAGCCGCTCGGCGAACGCACGGGCATCGGCGGTCGACGGGGTGTCCCCGCCGGACATCGACAGCGGGAGCCCCACCACGATCTCGAGCACGTCGTACTCCTCGGCGAGCTCGAGGATCCGCCGCACGTCGGTCGGCTCCTTCCGGGCGACCGTCTCGACGGGCGTCGCCAGCAATCCGTCGCGGTCGCACACCGCGACCCCGATCCGGGCCCGCCCGACGTCGACGCCGAGCCGGCGCCCGGATCGGATCGCCACCATCAGGCCGCGAGCCGGTCGGTCACCGCACGCAGCGCCGCGGGCAGCGCGGCCGTGTCGGTCCCGCCACCCTGCGCGAGGTCCGGCTTGCCGCCCCCGCCACCGCCGAGGACCGCCGCGGCTTCCTTCGCCAGCGGACCCGCCTGCACGCCCGCCGCACGGGCGGCGTCGTTCGTCGCGACGATGACCACGGGCTTGTCGTTGATCACGGCACCGAGGACGACCACGGCAGCACCGTCGCCGAGCTGCCCACGGACACCCGTCGCGAGGGCGCGGAGGTCGTCGCCGGACTGCAGGCCCTGCACGGTCTCGGCGACGACGGTGGTCGCCCCCACCGTCGCGGCCTGCCGGGCGATGGTCGGCACGCGCTGCTGCAGGTTCGCCGACTCGAACTCGGCGATCCGCTTCTGCGCCGTGCGGAGGTCCTCCATCAGGGACTGCACACGGGTCGGCAGGTCTTCCCGCGGGGCCTTCAGGGCGCTCGACAGCTGCGACACGATGGTGCGCTCGACGGCGAGGTCGCGGAAGCCCTCGAGACCGACCAGGGCCTCCACGCGGCGGTTGGTCGAGCCGACGCTCGACTCCCCCACCAGGTTGACGAGGCCGACCTGGGCACTCGACGCCACGTGCGTGCCACCGCAGAGTTCACGGGACCACGGGCCGCCGATGTCCACCATGCGGACCTCGGAGCCGTACTTCTCGCCGAACAGGGCCTGCGCGCCGAGCGCCTTCGCCTCGTCGAGCGGGAGCACCCGGGTGGACACCTCGAGGTCGGACCGGATCGCAGCGTTCACCACTTCCTCGATCTCGGAGCGCGTCTCGGTGGAGACCGGCTGCGACCAGGAGAAGTCGAGGCGCATGTAGCCGGACTTGTTGTAGGAACCGGCCTGGAGCGCCTCCGGGCCGAGGATGTCCCGCAGCGCGGCGTTCACCAGGTGGGTCGCCGAGTGCGCCTGGGTCGCGCCCCGGCGGTACTCCGCGTCGACGACGGTGGTGGCGGGGGCGCCGACACCGACCTCGCCGGAACGGACCTGGACGGTGTGGCTCCAGAGACCCGCGACCGGACGCTGGACGTCGAGGACCTCGAGGTCGAAGCCGTTGCCGACGATCGACCCCTGGTCGGCGTCCTGGCCGCCGGACTCCGCGTAGAGCGAGGTCTCGCCGAGGATGACCTCCGCGATGTCGCCGGCCACCGCGCGGTCCACGCTGACGCCGCCCACGATGATGCCGAGCACGTTCGTCTCGGCCTCGAGCGCGTCGTAGCCGAGGAAGACCGTCTCGCCCTTCGCCCGGAACGCGCTGTACACGCTGAGGTCGGCGAGGGCCGTCTTCTTGCTCTTCGCGTCGGCCTTCGCCCGGGCACGCTGCTCGGACATCAGGGTCTCGAACGCGGACCGGTCGACCTGCACGCCGGCCTCCTCGGCCATCTCCATCGTGAGGTCGATCGGGAAGCCGAAGGTGTCGTGCAGCAGGAACGCCGTGTCGCCACCGATCGAGGGGGCGCCGTCCTGCTTGGCACGCTCGACTGCGACGTCGAGGATGGTGGTGCCCTGCGCGAGGGTGCGGAGGAAGGTCTCCTCCTCCGCGTAGGCGATCCGGGCGATCCGGTCGTAGTCCGAGGCGACCTCGGGGTACGCCTCGCGCATCGCGTCGCGGGACGCCGGGAAGAGCCGCGGGAACGTCGCGTCCTCGACGCCGAGGAGCCGCATCGCGCGGACGGTCCGGCGGAGCAGCCGGCGCAGGATGTAGCCCCGGCCCTCGTTCGACGGGCTCACGCCGTCCGCGATGAGCATGAGGGCGGAACGCACGTGGTCGGCGATGACGCGCATGCGCACGTCGTCCTCGTGCACCGCGCCGTACTGCCGACCCGAGATCGCGGCCGCCTGGTCGAGGACCGGACGGACCTGGTCGATCTCGTACATGTTGTCGACGCCCTGCTTGATGAACGCGACGCGCTCGAGGCCCATGCCGGTGTCGATGTTCTTGTTCGGCAGTTCGCCGGTGATCTCGAAGTCGTACTTCGAGCGGACGTCCGCGATCTGGTACTGCATGAACACGAGGTTCCAGATCTCGACGTACCGGTCGTCGTCGGTCGCGGGACCGCCGTCGACGCCGTACTCCGGACCGCGGTCGAAGAAGATCTCGGAGCACGGACCCGCCGGTCCGGGCTGGCCGGTCGACCAGTAGTTCGTGTCCTTGCCGAGTCGCTGGATCCGGTCGTCGGGCAGCGAGGAGTGCTGCTTCCAGAACGCGATCGCCTCGTCGTCCTCCTCGTACACGGTGACCCAGAGGTCGTCCGGCGAGAAGCCGAGGCCGCCGTCGGACTCCGGCGTCGTCAGGAACTCCCAGGCGTACTGGATCGCCTGCTCCTTGAAGTAGTCGCCGAACGAGAAGTTCCCGTTCATCTGGAAGAAGGTGCCGTGGCGGGGGGTCTTGCCGACCTCTTCGATGTCGTTCGTGCGGATGCACTTCTGCACACTCGTGGCACGCGGGTACGGCGCGGGGATCAGGCCGGTCAGGTACGGGATGAACGGCACCATGCCGGCGACCGTGAAGAGGAGCGACGGGTCGTCCGAGACGAGCGAGGCGGACGGGACGACGGTGTGGCCGCGGTCACCGAAGAACTGGAGCCAACGGCGGCGGATCTCTGCGGTCTGCATGGTGCTTCCTGATTCAGGTTCGGCGGGAGGGACGACTGCTGCGGATGGGTGCGACGACGTCAGACGTCGGTGCGGAGCTCGGCCTCGCGAGAGCGGTAGCCCTCGGCGACGGCACCCGTGAAGGCCTTCGTGCGCGCGTTCACGTCGGCGAAGAACCGAGCGCCACCGGGGGTGTTCGCGACCTTGTGCGCGACGGCGAACCCGATGACGACGCCGACGGCGACGAAGAACAGCTGCTTCACGGTGCCTCTCCCTCTGCGCACGCGAGCGGTGCGTGCCCAGACGATCTTACCGACGACACCGTCCGCGGACGCCGAACGGCGGGCCGCCCTGGTGAGAGGACGACCCGCCGTTCGGGTGTGATCAGGAGATCAGCGAGCTGCGTAGTACTCGACGACGAGCTGCACTTCACAGGTCACGGGGACCTCGGCGCGCTTCGGACGACGGGCCAGGCGGGCCTGGAGCTTGTCGATCTCGACCTCGAGGTAGCCCGGGACCTTCGGCAGGACTTCCTGGTGCCCACCGGCGGCGGCGACCTGGAACGGCTCGAGGGACTCGGAGCGCTGCTTCACGTGGATGAGCTGCCCCTCCTTCACGCGGAAGGACGGACGGTCGACGAGCTTGCCGTCGACGAGGATGTGACGGTGCACGATCAGCTGACGGGCCTGCGCGGTCGTGCGGGCGAACCCGGCACGGAGCACGAGGGCGTCGAGGCGCTGCTCGAGGAGCTCGACCAGGTTCTCACCGGTCAGGCCCTTCGTCTTGCGGGCCTCTTCGAAGACGATGCGGAGCTGCTTCTCGCGGATGCCGTACTGGGCGCGCAGACGCTGCTTCTCGCGGAGACGGACGGCGTAGTCGCTGTCCGCGCGACGGCGGGTGCGGCCGTGCTCACCGGGGCCGTAGGGGCGCTTCTCGAGGTAGCGGGCCGCCTTCGGCGTCAGCGGGATGCCGAGCGCGCGCGAGAGGCGGGTCTTGCTGCGGGTGCGTGACTTGGTAGACACAGGGTCCTTTTCTCTGTACTGAACTGAACTGATCGTCGGCCACCGCACGCGCACGCGCGGTCGAACCCGACGAAGGGATCCAGAGGGATGAGCCTGTGGGATCGGACGGCTACAGTCCGAACCTCTGTCCCCGTACCACTGCTGTGGCACTCTGTCCTCGACGCAGCCGCACGCGAGGACCAGGACGTAGGCCCGTCAACGATAGCAGGGTCGGGGCCCGAGGTGAACCACCGTGGCTACTCGCCGCGGGTGATCTTCCGGAGCCGCTCGAGTCGGGGGCCGACCTCGCGCTCGAAGCCGTTCGCCGTCGGGGTGTAGTACTCCGTGCCCTCGAGCGCGTCGGGGAGGTACTGCTGCTCGGCGACCCCGTGCTCGGCGTCGTGCGAGTACACGTACCCCTTCCCGTGCCCGAGCCGCTTCGCCCCGGGGTAGTGGGCGTCGCGCAGGTGCATCGGCACGACGCCGAGCCGTCCGGCCTTGACGTCCGCGATGGCCGCGTTCACCCCGTTGTAGGCGGCGTTCGACTTCGGCGCGGTCGCCAGGTAGACCACGGCCTCGGCGAGCGGGATCCGTCCCTCCGGCATGCCGATGAGCTGGACGGCCTGCGCGGCGGCGACGGCGATCGGGAGCGCCTGCGGGTCGGCCATGCCGATGTCCTCGGACGCGGAGATGATGATCCGCCGCGCGATGAACCGCGGGTCCTCCCCCGCCTCGATCATCCGCGCAAGGTAGTGCAGGGCGGCGTCGACGTCGCTCCCCCGGACGGACTTGATGAACGCGCTGATCACGTCGTAGTGCTCGTCGCCCTGTCGGTCGTACCGCAGGAGCGCCCGGTCCACCGCCGCCGCGACCGTGTCGGCGTCGATCACCGGGACCGTGTCGACGCCGTCGAGGGCGTCGCCGCCGTCGTCGTCCTGCGCCGCCACCGCCGAGGACGCCGCGGCCTCGAGCGCGGTGAGGGCACGACGGGCGTCGCCGGACGAGAGCCGGACGATGGCGCTGCGGGCCTCGTCCCCGAGGACGACCGAGCCACCCAGCCCACGCGGGTCCTCCACCGCGCGGTCGACGAGCATGCCGAGGTCCTCGTCGGTCAGGGGCTTGAGCGTCAGGAGCAGGGAGCGGGACAGCAGCGGCGAGATCACCGAGAACGAGGGGTTCTCGGTCGTCGCCGCGATCAGGATCACCCAACCGTTCTCGACCCCGGGCAGGAGGGCGTCCTGCTGCGCCTTGCTGAAGCGGTGGATCTCGTCGAGGAACAGGACCGTGGTCGAGCCGTACAGGTCGCGGTGGGTGAGCGCCTTCTCCATGACCTCGCGCACGTCTTTCACGCCGGCGGTCACTGCGGAGAGCTCGACGAACTCGCGTCCGGACTGCCGGGCGATCGCCTGGGCGAGCGTGGTCTTCCCGGTGCCCGGCGGGCCCCAGAGGATCACCGAGACGCCGCCGGGGTTCTCGCGCGTGCCCGTGGCGAGCTGCACGAGGGGGCTGCCGCGGCCGAGCAGGTGCTGCTGGCCGGCGACCTCGTCGAGGCTGGTCGGACGCATCCGGACCGCGAGCGGGACGGAACCCTGCGCGAGCCCGGCGCGACCGCCGGTGGTGGGCGCACGCATGCCCGAACGGTCCGCTGCCATGGCACCAATCGTAGGCCGACCCACCGACAGGGGCGTGCCTCCAGGCCGTCGACGGTGGCCCTTCTAGTACGCTCGTCGCACACTCGACGAGAGGTACGACCAGCACCGTGGCACCGAAGAACCAGGCGCGTGACGACCGGGAGGCGCGCGAGCGCCTCCGTCTCTACCAGGCCCGTCAGGGGCTGCACGACCGGCAGCGGCGCCGGCGGATGCGCGACAACCTCGTCGGGGTCGGCGTGCTCGTGCTCGTCGCCGCCCTCGCGACCGGCTCGCAGCTGGCGTTCGCCGGGTCGCACGGCAGCGGGAAGCAGGCGGACGCGAGCGCCAGCGCCACCGCCACACCGACGCCCTCGGCCAGTGCCACCGCCGCGAACACGGGCGACGTCCCGAGCAAGTCGATCGCGAAGGACTCGACGTGGACCGGGACCCTCACGCTCAACAAGGACGTGAAGCTCGGCATCGAGCTCGACGGCAAGAAGGCGCCGCAGGCCGCCAGCGTCGAGATCAAGCTCATCCAGGACCAGTTCTACAACGGCACCTCCTGCCACCGGCTCGCCGACAGCAGCGACTTCCGGTTCCTGCAGTGCGGGTCCGCGAACGGCGACGGCACGGGCGACGCGGGCTTCCAGTACGGCCCGCTGGAGAACGTCCCGAGCGACGGCGAGTACGCCAAGGGCACGATCGCGATCGCCCGGAGCTCGTCCGCCTTCTCGCAGAGCACGCAGTTCTTCATCGTCTACGGCGACACCACACTGGACGGCTCGACGGGCGGCTACACCGTCGTCGGGAAGGTCACCAGCGGGCTGGACGACCTCGTGTCGAAGATCACCTCGAAGGGCATCTCGTCGGCCGGCAGCGACGGCACCGGCGAGCCGAAGGTCGCGACCACGATCACCGGCGCGACCATCGAGCGGGAGCAGTAGTCCACAGGCGCGCCGACGGACGGGTCGCGGAGGCCGTCCGTGCAATAGGCTGACGACCTGACCGTGCCGACGGTGACGTCGGTGATGCACGACCACGATCGAGGCGAGACCTGTGGGATCTGACGAAGCAACGACCTGGGGGCGGGTCGACGAGAACGGGACGGTGTACGTCCGGTACGAGGACACCGAGAAAGCCGTCGGTGAGTACCCGGACGCGACGCCCGACGAGGCCCTCGCCTACTTCGCCCGGAAGTACGCCGACCTCGAGGGGCAGGTGAAGATCGCCGAGCAGCGCGTCCAGCGTGGTGCATCGGCGAACGACGTCGCCCGGACGGTCGAGCACCTCCAGGCGCTCGTGGCCGAGGCCCGCGTCGTCGGCGACCTGAAGGCCCTCGAGACCCGTGTCGGCGCCCTCACCGAGCAGGTCGGCTCCCTCACGAAGGAGCAGGCCGAACAGGCGCAGCAGGCCCTCGCCGACGCACTCGCGCACCGGACCGCCCTGGTGGAGGAAGCCGAGGCCCTCGCCGCGGTCGACCCGGCCCGTGCGCAGTGGAAGCAGATCACCGCCCAGCTCGACGACGTCTTCGCCCGGTGGCAGCAGCACCAGCACGACGGCCCCCGGATCCCGAAGAACGAGGCGAACGAGCTCTGGAAGCGGTTCCGTGCCGCGCGCTCCACGGTCGACCAGCACCGTCGTGCCTTCTACTCCGAACTCGACGCCCAGCACCGCGAGGCCCGCAACCGCAAGCAGGAGCTCGTGCAGCAGGCCGAGGCCCTCGCACCGCGCGGGTCCGACGCGATCCCGGCGTACCGGGAGCTGCTCGACGACTGGAAGCAGGCGGGCCGCGCCGGGAAGCGGCACGACGACGCGCTGTGGGCCCGGTTCAAGGCCGCGGGTGACGTGCTGTTCGAGCAGCGTCACGCCGAGAGCGCCGCCGAGAACGAGGAGTTCACGGCGAACCTCGAGGCCAAGCAGGCCCTCCTGACCGAGGCCGAACCGCTCCTGCAGGCGACCGACCGCGTCGCCGCCCGCCGCACCCTGACCGGCATCCAGCGCCGATGGGACGAGATCGGCAAGGTCCCGCGCGGCGACGTGCGTCGGATCGAGGACCGGCTCCGGGCCGTCGAGGACCACGTGCGTTCCCTCGAGGACCAGCACTGGAAGGCGTCCGACCCCGAGCGCAAGGCCCGGCAGACCGGCCTCGCGAGCCAGCTCGAGGACGCCATCGGCAAGCTCGAGGCCGAGCTCGCCGAGGCGCAGGCCTCCGGGAACGCCCGCAAGATCAAGGACGCGCAGGAAGCGCTCGACGCCCGCAAGATCTGGCTCGACGCGCTCGGCAGCTGACCGGGCACGACGCCACGACGAGGCCCCCGCGACCGATGGGTCGCGGGGGCCTCGTCGCGTGCTGGCAGGGCAGGCGGGCGGGCGGGCGGGCGGTGCGAGGGTGCGCCGCGGGCCGGTCCGCCGCGCGTCAGACGACCGCGGGCAGGCCCAGCAGCAGGCGGATGTCCCGGTCGTCCTGGCGCATCTGCTCGGCGAGGGCATCCATGGAGTCGAACTTGACCATGCCGCGGACGTACGAGACGAACAGGACCGAGATCGTGTCGCCGTACAGGTCGATGTCCACGTCGAGCAGGTGCGCCTCGATCTGCTTCGCCGGCACCCCCTCGAACGTCGGGTTGTTGCCGACCGACACCGCGGCCGGGTACACCGTGCCCTCGTGCAGGACCCGCGCGGCGTAGACCCCGTCGGCCGGCACGAAGCCCTCGCACGCGCGGTCGAGGTTCGCCGTCGGGTACCCCATCGCCCGACCGCGCTCGTTGCCGTGCACGACGACGCTGCGGACCGCGTGCTCACGGCCGAGGAGCCGGGCGGCCTCGGCCACCCGACCGTCGCCGAGGAGCTCGCGGATCCACGTCGAGGAGACCCGTCGTTCGCCGTCCGGCCGGACGTCGTCCACCAGGTCGACGTCGTCGATCAGTTCGACCGTGAAACCGTGCTGCTCCCCCAGCGCGCGCAGCAGCGTGACGTCGCCCGCCCCCTTCGCGCCGAAGCGGAAGTCGCTGCCGACGAAGACGAGCCGGGCGTGCAGGGTGTCGACGAGGATCTCGGACACGAAGGCCTCGGGCGACTTCGACTGGAGCTCGTGGTCGAACCGGAGCAGCAGGGTCGCGTCGACGCCGACCGCATCGAGGAGTTCGCGACGCTGCGCGGTGCTCGTGAGCGCCGGCGGGACCTTGTCCGGGTCGATGACGCTGAGCGGGTGCCGGTCGAAGGTCACCACGGTCGAGACCAGGCCGTGCTCCCGTGCCGCGCGCTCGAGGTGCGCGATGACCGCCCGGTGCCCGACGTGGACGCCGTCGAACTTGCCGATCGTGACCGCGCTCGGCCCGAAGCCCTGCGCCACGTCGGCGGTGTCGTCGTAGAACTGCACGTCCCGCTCCTACTCGCTGGCCGACGCGGTGGACGGCGCGGGGTCGGCGGACACCGCGGTGCGGTGGTGCTTCCGGAGCCACCACAGGCCAGCCGCGGGCAGCACGAGGGGCGCGAAGGCGTAGCCGAGGCCGTAGTAGGACCAGATGGTGTCGTCGGGGAACAGCGCGCGGTCGAAGAGCGACAGCGTGCCGATGACGAGCACGCCCGTCATCTCGAAGACGATCGTGACGCACGCGACGCGGTACCAGAAGCGTCCGGGGACGATCAGCGCGATCATCGCCACGATGTACACGACGGCGGCGACGGCGCTCAGCGTGTAGGCGAACGGCGCGAACGAGAACTTCTCGATGATCTGGACGACGCTGCGTCCGGTCGCCGCCAGCGCGAGGATGCCGTAGACGGCGATGAGGACGCGGCCGATGCCCGTCGCGAGTGAGGATCTGGTCGCCATTGCACCGATTCTACCGACGCGACGGACCCCGCATGACGCTGCCCGACGAGACCGGGCGGGTCAGTTCAGCGCGAACCAGATCTGGTACATCCGGTAGACCATCACCGCGACCGTGAAGGCCCCGGCGCCGAGGACCACCGTGCTCCACTTCGTGCGGTCGATGAGCGCCCAGACGATGGTCGCCGGCGGCACGAGGAGCACCGAGACCGCGTAGACGCCGAACTCGAGCCCGTTGCCCTTCGGCGGACTGCCCACGGCCGGGAGCACCAGCGCGATGACCCCCTGGGCCAGGAGGAGCAGCTCCACCAGGACGAGCGACCCGACGGTGTAGTCGTTCGGCTTCCACCCGACGAACCCGACGACGACCGCGAAGAGCCCGACCACGACGGCGATCACGAGCTGGACCCACATGAACCACTCGATCACGCGCGCACCCCCGACGGTGCCGGGAAGTTCGTGATGACCCGGAGCAGCCCGCGGCGGACCGAGACGAGCCCGACGAGACGGTCGTCCTCCGCCGCGATCGCCGCGACCGGTCCGTCCGAGTCGGGGTGGTCGGCCGCGACGCGCTTGCCGTCGGTCAGGTCCTTCGCCGCGGCCGCGTCCAGGGCGACCGACGGGAACAGGCGTCGCGCGACGTCGGCGGGTCGGGCGAGCGCCGCGCGGACGTCGACGGCCTCGTCCTCGAGGTCCACCGCGTCGTCCACGTCGAACGGGCCGACCTCCGTCCGCCGGAGCGCGGTCAGGTGCGCCCCGGTGCCGAGCGCGGCGCCGACGTCCCGGGCGAGCGCACGGACGTAGGTGCCGGAGGAGCAGGTGACGACCACGTCGAGGTCGACCACGGGGACCGCGGCGCCGTCGACCGAGACCACCCGGTCGTTGCGGCCGGTCACGTCGAACCGCGAGACGGTCACGGTGCGCGACCGGAGCACGACCTCCTCGCCCTTGCGCGCCAGGTCGTACGCCCGACGCCCGTCCACCTTGATCGCACTGACGGTCGAGGGCACCTGCGAGATCTCGCCGCGCTGCGCCGCGACGGCCGCTTCGACCGCGGCCTCGGACACGTCGGCGTCCGCGGTGCCGACGGCCGCGGTGGGTGCTCCGTCGGCGTCGTCCGAGTCGGTGGCGACACCGAGGCGGATCGTGGCGGTGTAGGTCTTGCCGAGGCCGACCAGGTGCGTCAGCAGCCGGGTCGAGTGCCCCACGCCGAGGAGCAGGAGTCCGGTCGCCATCGGGTCGAGCGTGCCGGCGTGGCCGACCTTCTTCAGGCCCAGGCGACGCCGGGCGATCGAGACGACCCGGTGGCTGGAGATCCCCTGCGGCTTGTCGACGAGGAGGATGCCGTCGGGCGCGGATTCGAGCACCAGAGGAGATTACCAGCGCTCGGGACGGTCAGCAGGCGTCGTTCCACTCCCGACGCGGGTGCTCCGGGTCGGTGACGTCGAGGACCGCGGACGCGGCGATCTTGACGTCCGCGCGACGCTCGAGCCGACCGGAGTCCTGCTCGACCCAGAGCGACCAGCGCCAGAGGGTCCGCGCACCGTGCGCCAGGACGCCGTGGCCGTGCACCACGAGGACACCGGGACCCTCGCCGGTGGACCGGAACGGTGCGACGAGGTCCGACCGCAGGACGTCGACGACGCCCGACGGCGCCGCGGCGGCCATCGCGGAGACGCCGTGCTGCTGGAACCCGTCGACGAGCCCGGACGCGACGCGCTCGAGGTCGGTGCCGTCCTGTCCGTCGATGCCGACGACGGTGCGGTTCGTGCCGACCTGCGCGATCACCTCCGCCGCGATCGCGGCCATCGTGTCGGTCTCCTGGGGTGCCCAACGTGCCATGCACCCACCGTAGGCTGTCGTGGTGAACGCGAGTCGCGCCTCCCGGCAGAATGTGGACAACCCGACCCGTCCACCGGACGCGACCCCGGCACCGGACGTCGCGACCCCGCTCATCGCCTGGTTCCGGACCGAGGCGCGTGACCTGCCGTGGCGTCGCCCCGACTTCCCCGCCTGGGGCACCCTGGTCAGCGAGATCATGCTGCAGCAGACGCAGGTGGCGCGCGTCATCCCCCGCCTGGAGGCATGGCTCACCCGCTGGCCGACGCCGGCGGACCTCGCGGCCTCGCCCCCGTCGGACGCGGTGCGTGCCTGGGACCGGCTCGGCTACCCGAGACGGGCGCTCGCGCTGCACGCTGCCGCGACGGTGATCGCCGAGCAGCACGGCAACGTCGTGCCGCGGGACGTCGACGCCCTGCTCGCGCTGCCGGGGATCGGCGACTACACGGCCCGCGCGGTGGCGGTGTTCGCGTACGGGGACCGGCACCCGGTGGTGGACGTGAACGTCCGGCGCGTCCTGGCGCGTGCGCTGCTCGGCCGGGGCGAACCCGGCCCGGCGAAGGCCAAGCAGGACCTCCCGCTGATGGAGTCCGTCCTGCCGGCCGACCGCGACGACGCCGCCGTCACGAACGCCGCGGTGATGGAGCTCGGCGCGCTCGTCTGCGTGGCCCGCTCCCCCGCCTGCGACGCGTGCCCGATCGCGGACCGCTGCGCCTGGCGGGCCGCCGGCTACCCGGAGCACGACGGGCCGCGTGCGCCGAAGCAGGCGAGGTTCGCCGGCAGCGACCGACAGGTGCGCGGCCTGATCATGGCCGAGCTGCGGGCCAGCGACGTGCCCGTCACGCGGGACGAGATCGAGCCGCTGTGGCCGGACACTGCCCAGCGGGACCGGGCGCTCGCGTCGCTCCTGCGCGACGGACTGGCCGTCGGGGACGACGCGAGCGGCTACCGGCTGCCCGAGGGCTGACCGGGACGAGCGCTACGCGCGCGCGTCCTCGTCGTCGTCCTCGTCGTCGTCGTGCTTGTACGGGTCGGCGTCGCCGGCGTAGGTCGCGCCGGCAGCGGCGGCCCGGACCTGCTCGTCGCGCACCTGGGCCTGCACGAGCAGGTCCTCCATGTGCGCGGACGTCTCGGGCAGGGCGTCGGCGATGAACTCGAGCGACGGGGTGAGCCGTGCGGTGATGTTCTTGCCGACCTCGGACCGGAGCATGCCCGTCGCGGCCTTCAGCGCCGCCGCGGAGTCGGCGCGCTCCTCGTCGGTGCCGTACACCGTGTAGAAGACCGAGGCGTGCTGCAGGTCGCCGGTCACGCGGACGTCGGTGATCGTCACGAACCCGAGCCGCGGGTCACGCAGACCCTTGTCGAGCCGTCGTGCGACGACTTCCTTGATGCGGTCCGCCATCTTGCGTGCGCGCTGCGGATCGGCCATGGGTGCCTCCTGGGGGCAGAGAGAAAGCGGTGGAACGGGGACGGGCCCCGGCCTCCCGCGCGGGGAGACCGGGGCCCAGGGTACTCACGCGACTAGTCGCGCGGCTTCTCGACGAGCTCGGTGGTCTCGATCTCGTCGCCGATCTGGATGTCGTTGAACTTGCCCAGACCGATACCGGCTTCGAAGTCCGTGCGGACCTCGGTGACGTCGTCCTTGAAGCGACGCAGCGACTCGATGGCGAGCCCATCGGCGACCACGACGCCCTCTCGGATGACGCGCGCCTTGGCGTTGCGCGTGATCGTGCCGGAGCGGACGATGACACCCGCGATGTTGCCGAACTTGGAGGAACGGAACACCTCGCGGATCTCCGCGACGCCCGACTGGACCTCTTCGTACTCGGGCTTGAGCATGCCCTTGAGGGACTGCTCGATGTCCTCGAGTGCGTTGTAGATGACCGAGTAGAAGCGCACGTCGATGCCTTCGCGCGCTGCACGCTCGCGGGCCTTGACGTCCGGGCGGACGTTGAAGCCGACGACGATCGCGTTGTCGATCGTGGCCAGGTCGATGTCCGACTCCGTGATCGCACCCACACCGCGGTGCAGGATGCGGAGCTGGACGCTGTCGTCGACCTCGATGTCCAGGAGCGACTGCTCGAGTGCCTCGACGGCACCGGAGACGTCACCCTTGATGATGAGGTTGAGCGAGTCGACCTTGCCCTCTTCGAGTGCGCGGGTGAAGTCCTCGAGCGAGATGCGCTTGCGGGCCTTGGCCAGCTGGGCGTTGCGCTCGGCGGCTTCACGCTTCTCGGCGATCTGACGAGCCGTGCGGTCCTCCTCGGTGACGAGGAACGTGTCACCGGCGCGGGGCACCGAGGACAGACCCTGCACCTGGACCGGCCGGCTCGGCGTCGCGGCCTTGACCGCCACACCGTTCTCGTCGGTCATCGCACGGACGCGACCGTAGGCCGTGCCCGCCACGATGGCGTCGCCGACGTGCAGCGTCCCGGACTGGATGAGCACGGTCGCCACCGAACCACGGCCCTTGTCGAGGCGTGCTTCGATCGCCACACCGCGGGCGTCCTTGTCGGGGTTCGCACGCAGGTCGAGACCGGCGTCGGCGGTGAGCAGCACGGCGTCCAGGAGGTCCTGGATGCCGATGTTCTGCCGAGCCGACACGTCGACGAACATGACGTCGCCGCCGTACTCCTCGGCCACCAGGTTGTACTCGGTGAGCTGCTGCCGGACCTTCGCCGGGTTCGCGCCCTCCTTGTCGATCTTGTTCACCGCGACCACGATCGGCACACCGGCCGACTGCGCGTGGTTCAGTGCCTCGATCGTCTGGGGCATGATGCCGTCGTCCGCCGCGACCACGAGGATCGCGATGTCCGTCACCTGGGCACCACGGGCACGCATGGCCGTGAAGGCCTCGTGACCCGGGGTGTCGATGAAGGTGATCGGGCGCTCGATGCCCTCGTGCTCGGTGACGATCTGGTACGCGCCGATGTGCTGGGTGATGCCGCCGGCCTCGCCCTCGACCACCTTCGAGTTGCGGATGGCGTCGAGGAGGCGGGTCTTGCCGTGGTCGACGTGACCCATGACGGTGACCACCGGGGGCCGCTGCTGCAGCACCGAGTCGTCCTCGTCCTCGAGCTCGGCTTCGAGGTCGATGTCGAAGCCCTCGAGGAGCTCCTTGTCCTCGTCCTCCGGCGAGACGATCTGGATCTTGTAGCCCAGCTCCTCGCCGAGGACCTCGAACGTGGCCTCGTCCAGCGACTCGGTCGCGGTCGCCATCTCACCGAGGTGGAACAGCACCGTCACCAGGTTGCCGGGGCTCGCGTCGATCTTGTCCGCGAAGTCCGAGATGCTCGCACCGCGACGGAGCCGCACCACCGTGTTGCCGTCACCGCGAGGGACCTGCACACCGCCGAGCGACGGCGCCTGCCGCATCTCGTACTCGGCGCGCTTCGTCCGCTTCGACTTGCGGGCACGGCTCTTGCCGCCACCGCGACCGAACGCACCGGCGGTACCGCCACCGGGGCCACGACCACGGCCACCGCCACCGGCGGGACGCGGGCCGCTGAAGGCCGGACGCGGGAAGCCGCCACCGGCGCCACCGGCACCACCCGGACGACCACCGGGGCCGCCACGACCGCCGCCACCCTGGCCCGGGCGCTGCCCGAAGCCGTTCGGACGGTTGCCCTGACCGGGACCGCCGGGACGCGGCGCGCCCGGACGGGGAACGCCCGGACGCGGCGGGGCCGGACGCGGGATGCCGTTGCCGCCACCGGCGCCGCCGGCGGGGCGCTGGCCCATGCCCTGGTTCGAGGAGTACGGGTTGTTGCCCGGACGCGGCGGGCGCGAGCCCATGCCCTGGCTCGACGCGTACGGGTTGTTGCCGGGGCGGGCGCCCGGCTTCGGGCCACCAGGCTTCGGGCCGGCCGCGGCACCGGGCTTCGGGGCACCGCCGGGCTTGACGGCGTCGCCCTTCGGCTCGGCGGCGGGACCGTCGCCCGTGTCCGCAGCGGCCTTCTCGGCTGCTGCGGCCTTGCGTGCGGCCTCGGCCTCGGCCTGTCGCTGGGCGACGGACTTCGGCGCGGCCGGGGTCGGCACGTCGGATGCCGCTGCCGGAGCCTGCGCCTCGGCGGCGGGCTCGGGAGCGGGTGCCGGACGGGCCGGACCGGGGCGGGGACCGCCCGGCTTCGGCGCGCCGGACTTCGGCGCAGCCGCCGTGGCGGGCGCGCTCGGGGTCTGTGCCGCGGCGGGCTTCGACGCCGAGGCGCCGTCAGCCTGCAGCGCAGCGCGGAGCTTGCGTGCGACGGGGGGTTCGACGCTGGAGCTCGGGCCCTTGACGAACTCGCCGAGTTCCTTGAGCTTCTCCATTGCGGTCTTGCTGTCGACACCGAGTTCGGATGCGATCTCGTGTACGCGTGGTTTTGCCACTGTTCTCCTTCACGGGTCCCACCCCGTGCAAGGGGCAGGACTCAATGGATGACGGGTCTCATTTCGAGCCGCTCATCAGTTGTCCATAAGCCGTTCAGCCTGTTCTGTCGTGTCCTGGTGACGCGCCTGCTCGGAGCTCCCGGCTGAGTGCTGGAGGGCTTCGAGGTAGTCACGCACCGCGGACGTGTCCGGTTCATGATCGAGCCGGAGCGCCCGGCGGAACGCCCGTCGCTTGGCGGCTTGATCATGTGCTTCGACGGTCGGTGTGAGCCACGCTCCCCGCCCTGGCATGACTGCCTTCGGGTCCGCCACGACACGACCGTCGCGCAGGGCGACGACACGGAGGAGGGAGGACCGGGGAGCACGACGGCGACTGCCGATGCATGTTCTGACGGGAACCACCTTACTCCTCCCCTCCGACGACCGCGATCCGGCACGCCCGGACCGGACGTGCCGGGAGCGAAACCGGGCCGCCCGGCACGCTCGACGTCACGACGCTCGTCAGTCCTCGCCGTCCAGGATCGAGTCCGGCTGGATGTCGATCCGCGCACCCGTGAGCTTGGCGGCGAGGCGGGCGTTCTGCCCCTCCTTGCCGATCGCGAGCGACAGCTGGTAGTCCGGCACGAGGGCACGGACGGCCTTCGTCGATGCGTCGAGCACGAAGGCGCTCGTCACCTTGGCGGGCGACAGGGCGCTCGCCACGAAGGACGCCAGGTCGGACGAGTAGTCGACGATGTCGATCTTCTCGGCGCCGAGCTCGTTCGTCACGGCGCGGACGCGGGCGCCGAGCTCGCCGATGCACGCACCCTTGGCGTTCACGCCGGGCTCGTTGGCCTTGACCGCGATCTTCGTGCGGTGGCCGGCCTCGCGAGCGAGCGAGGTGATCTCCACGACGCCGGACGCGATCTCCGGGACCTCGAGCGCGAACAGCTTCCGGACCAGGCCCGGGTGCGTGCGCGACACCGTGATCTGCGGGCCCTTCGCACCGCGACCGACGCTCGTCACGTACACGCGGATGCGCGAGCCGTGCTTGTACTCCTCGCCGGGCACCTGCTCCTCGGGCGGGAGGATGGCCTCGACGGTGCCGAGGTCGACGTGCACCATCTTCGGGTTCGGGCCCTGCTGGACCACGCCCGCGACGATGTCGCCCTCCTTGCCGCGGAACTCGCCGAGGATCTTGTCGTCGCCGATGTCGCGCAGGCGCTGGTTGATGACCTGCTTCGCCGCGAACGCCGCGATGCGGCCGAAGTCGCTCGGCTGGTCGACGGCCTCGCCGACGACGGTGCCCTCCTCGTCGCGCTCGGGCACGAAGACGGAGACCTCGCCCGACTTGCGGTCGAGCTCGACGCGCGTCTGGGCGTCGACGGGCTCCTCGTTCTCGGCGCGGTGCTTCTGGTACGCCGTCAGGATGGCCTGTTCGATGATCTGGACGAGTTCGTCGAACGGGATCTCCCGCTCACGCTCCATGAGTCGCAGGACTGCGAGATCGATCTTCACCGAGGGCCTCCGTATTCAGATGAGTCGCTCCCGCGGATGGAACGGCGCGGAAGTCGGCGACCAGACTACCGCACTGCGGCTCGCGGACCCGGCCCGGTGGAGGCCTGGAGGCCCGTGGCGGGGTCGCCACGGGCCTCCAGGCCGTCGGGTGGCCGCGTCGCGGACGCGCGGCCGCTAGATCGTCCGGACCGCCTCGAGCAGCTCGGCGACCGGCACGTCGCGGCGTTCGCCGGTGGCGCGGTTCCACAGCTCGACGACGCCGTCGGCGGCGCCACGCCCCGCGACGACCACGATCGGCATGCCGAGCAGTTCGGCGTCGCGGAGCTTCACGCCGGGCGACACCTTCGGACGGTCGTCGTACAGGACCTCGTACCGTTCGCCCTCGAGCCGGGCGACGATCGACGTCGCGAGGTCGTAGGCGACCTCGTCCTTGCCGGTCGCGACCACGTGCACGTCGAACGGGGCGACGTTCTTCGGCCAGGCCAGGCCCTTCTCGTCGTTGTGCGCCTCGGCCAGGATCGCCAGGATGCGCGTCACGCCGATCCCGTACGACCCCATCGTGACCGTGCCGAGCTTGCCGTTCTCGTCCTGCACCTTGAGGCCGAGCGCCTCGGCGTACTTGCGGCCGAGCTGGAAGACGTGGCCGATCTCCATGCCACGGGCCGTCTCGAGCGGGCCGGAGCCGTCCGGAGCCGGGTCGCCCGCGCGGACGTCGGAGACCTGGGCGACGCCGTCGGCGACGAAGTCGCGCCCCGCGACCAGGCCGGAGACGTGCACGCCGCGCTCGTTCGCGCCGGTGATCCAGCTCGTGCCGTCGACGACGCGCGGGTCGACGAAGTAGCGGATGCCCGTCGCGCTGTCGGCACCGAGGACCTGGGGGCCGATGTAGCCCTTGACCAGGCCCTTGTGCTTCCGGAAGTCGTCGTCGCCCGCTGCCTCGACCTCGGCCGGCGCGAAGGCCACCTCGGCGCGCTTGAGGTCGACGTCGCGGTCACCGGGCAGCCCGACGACCACGACCTCGCGGGTGCCGTCGAGGTGCGTCAGCGCCAGTACGACGTTCTTCAGCGTGTCGGCGGCGGTCCACGGGGCGCCGTCGCGGGGTGCGACCGCGTTGGCGTGCTCGACGAGGGTGTCGATGGTCGGGGTGTCCGACGCGGGCAGGAGCACGGGCTCAGGCTGCCCCTCGATCGGGAGCGACTCGGGCACCGGCGTGACGTACGCCTCGACGTTGGCCGCGTAGCCCCCGGCACTGCGGACGAAGGTGTCCTCGCCGACGCCGATCGGGTGCAGGAACTCCTCGGACTTCGAACCGCCCATCGCGCCGGCGTCCGCCTTGACGATCACGTACTCGAGGCCGAGGCGGGCGAAGATCTTCTCGTAGGCGTCCCGCATCACCTGGTAGCTGCGCTCGAGGCCCTCGTCGGTGAGGTCGAAGGAGTAGGCGTCCTTCATGGTGAACTCGCGGCCGCGCAGGAGACCGGCGCGGGGGCGCGCCTCGTCGCGGTACTTGTCCTGGATCTGGAAGAGCGTGACCGGCAGGTCCTTGTAGGAGCCGTAGAGGTCCTTCACGAGGAGCGCGAACATCTCCTCGTGCGTCGGTGCCAGGAGGTAGTCGGCGCCCTTGCGGTCCTGCAGACGGAACATGCCGTCGCCGTACTCGGCCCAGCGGTTCGTCGCCTCGTACGGCTCGCGCGGGAGCAGCGCCGGCAGCAGGACCTCCTGCGCGCCGGCGGCCACCATCTCCTCGCGGATGATCGCCTCGATGCGCGCGCGGACCCGGAGGCCGAGCGGCAGCCAGGCGAAGATGCCCGGGGCCTGACGACGGACGTAGCCGGCGCGGACGAGGAGCTTCGCGCTCGTCACCTCGGCGTCGGAGGGGTCGTCGCGGAGCGTACGGAGGAAGAGATGCGAAAGCCGTGTGACCACGGACGCAAGCCTAGCGGCGGGTGCGCGTCAGGACGTGACGACGAGCGGCTTCCCGGTGCCGGCCGCCGGGCCCATCTCGTCGGCGAGTCGGTTCGCCTCGGAGATCAGCGTCTCGACGATCTCGGCCTCCGGCACGGTCTTGATGACCTGCCCCTTGACGAAGATCTGTCCCTTGCCGTTGCCCGACGCCACGCCGAGGTCGGCCTCGCGGGCCTCGCCGGGGCCGTTCACGACGCAGCCCATGACGGCGACGCGGAGCGGGACCGTCATCCCCTCGAGCCCCTTCGTGACGTCGTTCGCGAGCTGGTAGACGTCGACCTGGGCGCGGCCGCAGCTCGGGCAGGAGACGATCTCGAGCTTGCGCTCGCGGAGGTTCAGGGACTGCAGGATCTGCAGGCCCACCTTGACCTCCTGCGCCGGCGGGGCGGAGAGGGACACACGGATGGTGTCGCCGATGCCCTCGGCCAGCAGGATGCCGAACGCCGTGGCGCTCTTGATGGTGCCCTGGAACTCCGGGCCGGCCTCGGTCACCCCGAGGTGGAGCGGCCAGTCCCCGCGCTCGGCCAGCTGCCGGTAGGCCTTCACCATCACGATCGGGTCGTTGTGCTTGACGGAGATCTTGAAGTCGTGGAAGTCGTGCTCCTCGAACAGGCTCGCTTCCCACACGGCGGACTCGACGAGCGCCTCGGGCGTCGCCTTGCCGTACTTCTGCAGCAGGCTCGGCTCGAGCGACCCGGCGTTCACACCGATCCGGAGGCTGACGCCCGCGTCCTTCGCGGCCTTGGCGATCGCACCGACCTGGTCGTCGAACTTCCGGATGTTGCCCGGGTTCACACGGACCGCGGCGCACCCGGCGTCGATCGCCTGGAAGACGTACTTCGGCTGGAAGTGGATGTCCGCGATGACCGGGATCTGCGACTTCTTCGCGATGATCGGCAGTGCGTCGGCGTCGTCCTGACTCGGCACCGCGACGCGCACGATGTCGCAGCCCGACGCCGTGAGCTCGGCGATCTGCTGCAGCGTCGCGTTGATGTTCGTCGTCGGCGTCGTGGTCATCGACTGGACGGACACCGGGGCGTCGCCGCCCACGAGCACCTTCCCGACCCGGATCTGCCGGGACTTGCGGCGCGGGGCGAGGGTTTCGGGGACTTTCGGCAGACCGAGGTTCACTGCAGGCACGAGGTGCACTCTACGCGCTCGGGATGACGGGCTCCGTGCGCGCTGACAGGTCCGCGGCGGAGTCGACGACCGTGATGAGCGGTGCGTACAGCCGCATGGCCGCCAGCGCCCGCTCGTGGTCCCCGTCGCTGGCCCCGGCGCAGGCATCGGCGACGACCGTCACGGTCGCGCCCGCGTCCGCCGCGGCCAGCGCCGTCGACAGGACGCAGCAGTCGGTGGAGACACCGACCAGGACCAGGTGCGGGTGGTCGCCGACGACCGCCTGGAGGCCCGTCCCCCACTTGCCGAAGGTCGGCTCGGTGACGACGGGGTCGCGTCGGTCGGCCGCAGCGCTCTGGAACGGTTCCGTCAGGTCCCAGAGGGGGTCGGCGTCCGGGACGAGCGCGAACGGCCAGTCGCGGTAGTACGGCACCCAGGCACCCTGCGGCCGCTCGGGGGCGACGAACCGCGTGAACACGGTCCGGTGGGTGAACCGCGGCAGGAGCCGCTCGATCCCGGCGGCCGCGTGGTCGTACCGCGGCGCGGACCACGGGCTCTCGCCGGTGAACACGTGCTGCATGTCGACGACGACGAGCCAGGCGTCGTCGGGGACCGTGACGGTGCTCACGCGCGCTCCTGTCGACGGACGCCGCCGCGGGCGAGCAGGAGCGTGCCGACGAACCCGACGACGAGCGCCACCAGGACGCCGAGGTTCGCGTACGCCCACGCTCCGTCACGACCGCCGAGGCCGAGCGGGCCGAGCAGGTACCCCTGCCAGTTCAGCCACGCGGGCACGCCGTAGGTGTTCGTGACGAGTCCCCAGCCGAGCGACGTCCCGACGACGACGAGCGCGATCGCACTCCAGCGGACGTCGCCGTAGCGGCCGCGGCGGTCGTCGAGCTCCCGTTCCGCGTACGGCCCCCTGCGGAGGAGGACGTCGGCGACGAACACGCCGCACCACGCCGCGACCGGGACCCCGAGCGTCACGAGGAACGCCTGGAACGGCGAGATGAAGTCCTTCGCGAAGAACACCACGTAGACCGCGCCGGCGACCATGAACACCCCGTCCACCCCGGCTGCGACCGGTCGCGGGATGCGGATGCCGGCGCTGAGGAGCGCGAGCCCCGAGGAGTAGATGTCCAGCACCGCGCCGCCGACCAGCCCGAGCACCGCGACGAGGGCGAACGGGATGAGGAACCACACCGGCAGCACCGTGGTCAGCGCACCGATCGGGTCGGCGCCGATCGCGTCGCTGAGGTCCTTCGACGAGCCGGCGAGCAGGACGCCGACGACCACGAGGATCGCCGGGGCGAGGGCCCCGCCGAACGTGGTCCACCAGACGACGCCCCCGGTGGACGACGAGCGGGGCAGGTAGCGGGAGTAGTCCGCGGCGGCGTTCACCCAGCCGAGCCCGAAGCCGGTCATCACGAGGACGAGTGCGCCGACGACGTTCTGGGCGCTCCCGGACGGGAGGGCGGCCACCGCGCCGAGGTCGATCGAGGGCGCTGCGAGCACGACGTAGACGACCGTGAGCACTCCCGTGACGACCGTGATCCAGGTCTGCAGGCGCATGATCACGTCGAAGCCGGCGATGCCGGCACCGATGACGAGCGCGGCCACGACCACGAGGGCGACGAGCTTCGTCACCACGCCGTCGTCCCAGCCGAGTTCACGGAAGACCGTCGACGTCGCCAGGACGGCGAGGGCGGCCAGCGCCGTCTCCCACCCGACCGTGAGGACCCAGCTGAGGAACGAGGGCAGGCGGTTCCCGCGGACGCCGAAGGCCGCGCGGCTCAGCACCATCGTCGGGGCGGATCCGCGCTTGCCGGCGATCGCGACGACGCCGCACAGCAGGAACGAGAACGCGACGCCGAGCACCGAGACGATCGTCGCCTGCCAGAACGAGATGCCGAACCCGAGGACGAACGACCCGTAGCTCAGGCCGAGGACGGAGATGTTCGCCGCGAACCACGGCCAGAACAGGCCGCGCGGGCGTCCCTTCCGGTCGGGTTCGGCGATGACGTCGATGCCCTGCCGCTCGACGGTGCGAACCCCGGGCGGGCTCGTGGGCGCTGTGCTCATCCGCTGAGCGTAGCGCCGCCGCGGCTACCCGAACAGGTTCACAGGCCGCACGATGTCGGCGTAGATCAGCAGCGCGCTCATCCCGGCGAGCAGCACGACCACGACCATCGTCAACGGCATCGTCTTGGCGAGGTCGATCGGCCCCGGGTCCGCCTTGCCGACGAGTCGGAAGGCCCGGCGCTTCACGGCCTCCCAGAGGGCACCGGCGATGTGCCCGCCGTCGAGCGGCAGGAGCGGCACCATGTTCAGGACGAACAGGCCGATGTTGAGCGACGCGAGCAGGCCGAGGATCGTGTACGCCTTGTCGACCACCGGCACGCCGCTCATCGACGAGACCTCGCCGATCGCGCGGCCGACGCCGACCACCGACACCGGGCTGTCCTGCGACCGCTCCTGCGCGCCGAACGCCGCGTTCCACACCGCGACGAGCCGCTGCGGCAGGTCGATGATGAGGTGCGCCGAGGCCGAGATCTGCGCACCCGTCGCCGGCAGCACCGCGGCAGGCGACTGTCGGACCAGGGACTGGCCGATGCTCACCCCGACGACACCGACCTGCTGTGTCTTCGTCGAGCCGTCGTCGTTCTTGGCGACCGTGCCGTCGGCCGTGTAGACGTCGCGGGTCGCGGTCGTCGGCGTGATGTGCAGCGTCCGCTCGCTGCCGTCGCGATCGACGACGACGGTGACGTCCTGGCCGGCCGAGCGCTGGAAGACCTCGGACACCTGCGCGATGGTCGGGTCCTGCTCGCCGTCGACCGACAGCACGACGTCACCGGAGCGGATGCCGGCCTGCTTCGCCGGGGAGACCGCGTCCCCCGGGCTGCACGTCGTCGCCTGGCTGGTCGGCAGGACGCAGTCGACGCTCGACGTGAAGGTGGTCGTCGGCGCGCCGAACCCGACGAGCAGCACCCCGAACAGGAAGATCCCGATCACGAGGTTCATCGCGGGACCGGCGACCATCACGATGATGCGCTTCCACCAGATCAGCCGGTAGAACGCCCGGGAGTCGTCGCCGCCCGAGTCCGCGATCTGCTCGGCACTCGCCTGCCGGGCGTCCTGCACGAAGGCGCCGTACATCCCGGTGTTCGTGATCGCGTTCGGTCTCCCGGTCGCCCGCGGCTTCAGCATGCCGACCATCGAGATGTAGCCGCCGAGCAGGATCGGACGGATGCCGTACTCCGTCTCGCCGCGGCGGAACGACCACATCGCCTTGCCGAACCCCAGGGAGTACTGCGTCACCTTCACGTTGAAGAGCTTCGCGAAGGCGAGGTGCCCCAGCTCGTGGAGTCCGATCGAGACCAGCAGGCCGATGATGAAGACGACCACGCCGAGGACGAAGAGCAGGACGGATTCGACGGTCACCGGGAAAGGGTACGGGACGGTTCCCATGACGGAGCCGAGCGCGCCCTGGGAGGTGATCTGCGCCTCCCGTCCGGCACCTGGTCACCGTCTCCGGACTGGAGGCGCGACTCGCGTCAGCGGGACAGCGTGCGGTCCGCCGCGGTGCGCGCCCAGCGCTCCGCTGCCAGCACGCCCTCGAGGGACGGCTCCCCCGGCGTGTGCTCGTCGACGACGCGCTCGACGGTCTCGACGATGTCGAGGAAGCCGATCGCGCCCGCGTGGAACGCGGCCACGGCCTGCTCGTTCGCCGCGTTGAACACCGCCGGGAAGGTCCCGCCGAGCGTGCCGACGCGCTTCGCCAGCGCCACGGCGCCGAACGCCTCGGTGTCGAGCGGCTCGAAGGTCCAGGTGCTCGCCCTCGTCCAGTCGAGCGGGACGCCGACGTGCGGGACCCGCTCCGGCCAGGCCAGCCCGAGCGCGATCGGCAGGCGCATGTCGGGCGGCGACGCCTGCGCGATCGTCGATCCGTCCACGAACTCGACCATCGAGTGCACGATCGACTGCGCGTGCACCGTGACGTCGATGCGGTCGTACGGGACGCCGAACAGCAGGTGTGCCTCGATGACCTCCAGGCCCTTGTTCACGAGCGTGGCGGAGTTCGTCGTGACCACCAGGCCCATGTCCCACGTCGGGTGCGCGAGCGCCTGCGCCGGGGTGACGTCGGTGAGCTCGGCGCGCGACCGGCCACGGAACGGCCCGCCGCTCGCGGTGAGGACCAGTCGGCGGACCTCGTCGGCGGTGCCCGACCGGAGCGCCTGCGCGATCGCGGAGTGCTCGCTGTCCACCGGCACGATCTGGCCGGGGGCCGCGGCCGCCTGCACGAGGGGGCCGCCGACGATGAGGCTCTCCTTGTTCGCCAGGGCCAGGGTCGCGCCCGACTCCAGGGCGGCCAGCGTCGGACCGAGGCCGACCGAGCCGGTGATGCCGTTCAGGACGACGTCGGCCTCGACGCTCTGCACGAGCCGCTCGGCCTCGTCGGCGCCGAACGCGGTGTCGCGGACGCCGAACCGCTCGGCCTGCTCGGCGACGAGGTCGCGGTTGGTCCCGGCGGTGAGGCCGACGACCTCGAAGCGCTCGGGGTTCCGGGCGACGACGTCGAGGGCCTGCGTGCCGATCGAGCCGGTGCTGCCGAGGACGACGATGCGGCGCCGGGTCACGGTCAGCCCTTGGCGAGGATGTCGACCACGAAGACGAGCGTCGCGTTCTTCGGGATGCCCGAGCCCTCGGCCGGGTTCGCACCGTAGCCGTCCTCCGGCGTCACCACGATGAGGACCTGCGAGCCGATCTTCTGCCCGACGAGCCCCGTCACGAAGCCCTTGATGAGCGACCCCTCCGAGATGGTGAACGTCGTCGGCGCGCCCTTCGACCACGAGGAGTCGAACTCCTTGCCGGTGTCGTAGACGACGCCCTTGTACTGCACGAGCGCGGTGTCACCGTCGGCGATCGTGGCGCCGGTGCCCTGCTTGATGACTTCCGGGGTGGTCTTCGAGGGCGCCGCGACACCCTTCGGGATGGTGATCTCCGGCTCGCCGTCGGCCTTGTCCTTGACCGTGGGGAGCTTCGGGTCCTGGGGCTGCGGGGTGCCGGTCGACTTCGTCGGGGTCTGTGCGACCACGTCGGCGACGACGACGATCTCGCCACCGGTGTTGAAACCGAGCGCCGAGGACTGTCCGACGGCGGCGATCCGGTCGCCGACGGTGGCGCACGCGAGCAGCGCACCGAAGCCGGTGCCGCCGACCGAGAGGACCTGCGGGTTGCCCTGGTCGAACCCGATGGTGCCGAGCTTCTTCGCGTCCGACGCCTCGTACACACTGTAGGACACCTGCGCGTAGTCGCCGTCCTTGAGTGACGTCCCCGTGCCCTTGACGACCGTGCTCGCCTGCGGCTTCTTCGCCGAGAGGCCCTTGTCGAACGTCACGGTCGGGGCGGTGGTCCCGCCGACGGGGCCGCTGACCGTGATCGCCTTCGAGGCGGAACCCGGGTCGGGGCAGGACGTGATCGCCGCCGCGCTCGCGCTCGACGATGCGCTCGGCGTGGCCGAGGACCCGGACGAACCGGAGCCGGAGCACGCGGCGAGTCCCAGCACGACGGCGGGGACGAGGGCGATCGGGAGCAGGCGCAGACGCTTCACGAGGCTCTAGTCTGCCGCACGGACCTTGGTGTGCGGCGCGTGGTGGACCGGGAAGGCCACCGACCGCGCGATGAAGCAGAGGTTCGACGCGGTCGCGTGGGCTGCCTCGGCATCGGCGACACGGTGCGCCTCGAGGATCGTCACCACGGGGTGCAGCGTCGCCTCGGTGAGTTCGCCGGAGCCGTCGCCGTTCAGGTTCAGGCTGGCCGTGGCACGGTCCTCGTAGTCGACGACGGTGAAGCCCTCGGTGACGGCGACGTGCAGGTAGCTGAGCATGTGGCACTGCGCGAGCGCAGCGACGACGAGTTCCTCGGGGTTCCACCGGTCGCGGTCGCCGCGGAACGTGGGGTCGGCGGAGCCGGCGATGTCGTGCTTCCCGCTCGCGGTGACGTCGTGGTCACGCCCGTAGTCGCGGTAGCCGCTCGTCCCGGTGCCGCGGTCGCCGGTCCACCGGACGGAGACCTCGTAGGAGTGGTCGGTCACGGTGGGGTCCCTTCGGATCGGTACGGTCGGGGCGCGCCGGGTCGTGCGGTCGGGGCACGCCGGCTCGGTACGCTTGCGGCATGACGGTGAGCACCGACGTCCGCACTGATCGCCATCCTCTCACCGCCGAGGGGTCGGTCGAACTCGCGGTCCTGGACCGCAACGGGTTCGACGAGAGCCGCCACGTCGGCGCCGGTGTGGTGGTCGCCGCCGACGGTACGGTCATCGACTCCGTCGGCGACGTGCGGGCGAGCATCTACCCGCGGTCGACGATGAAGCCGTTCCAGGCACTCGCGGTGCGGCGCGCCGGAGCGGTGTTCTCGGACGAGGAGCTCGTCCTGACGACCGCGAGCCACGCCGGCACGGCCGCGCACCAGGCGATCGCGCTGCACATGCTCGAGTCCTTCGACCACGTGGAGTCCGACCTCGGGTGCCCGCCCGACCTGCCCTTCGACCGGGCGACGGCCCGCACGATGACCGAGCCGCGACGCCTCGCGATGAACTGCTCCGGCAAGCACGCCGGGATGCTCGCGGCCTGCCGGGTGAACGGCTGGGACGACGCGACCTACCTCGACATCGCGCACCCGATGCAGGACCGCGTCCGGACGACCGTCGAGGAGTTCACGCACGAGACGGTCGACGTGGTCGGCACGGACGGCTGTGGCGCCCCGGTGTTCCCGTTGACGCTGGTCGGACTCGCGCGGGGCTTCGCCGGGGTCGTGGCCCGGGCCGACGCCGACACCGCTGCGCTGACCGACGCAGTCCTGGACCACCCGTGGGCGATCGACGGCATCGGGCGCGCGAACACCGTGACGATCGAGCGCCTCCGGGTCCTCGCGAAGCTGGGCGCCGAGGGCGTCATGGTGATGGGGCTGCCGGGTGGGGCGGCCGTCGCGGTGAAGACCCTCGACGGGGCGCAGCGGGCCGGGACGCTCGCGGCGCTGACGCTCCTCGAACGGAACGGCATCGTCGACGCCGCGGGGGTCGCGGACGTCGTGGCGGCGACCGGCGAGCGGGTCCTCGGCGGGGGCGTGCCCGTCGGATCGCTGCGGGTCGGCGACGGCCTGCGGTGAGCCCAGTGGCTCGCCGCACGGTTCAGGTCACCGGCACCCGTGCGAGCTCCGGCGCCTGCAGTGCCGGAAGGGCCGGGAGCACCGGTGACACGGGTACCCCGACCGCCTCGCCGCTCCGACGGACCGAGCAGCCGTAGCGCGTGACCTCCACCACGACGTCCCACCGCCGGGGCACCTGCCCGTCGCCGGGGACCAGCACCGCACTCGAGCACCGCGCCGTCCCCGGAGCCGAGACGAGCACCGCCGTCCCGGCGGGCGTCGGCGGGCATCGTTCGTCGTCCAGGGCGAGGAGCAGCCGGAGCTCCGGATCGCAAGCGAGCCGGGTCACCGCGCCGGCGACCGCTGCGGCGTGACGCACCTGGGTGACGAGCGCACGGAACACCGCCACCGCGAGGACGCCCGTCCCGACGACCACGACGTGTGCCCCCATGGCCTCCCCCAGGCCCACCGTGCGACCGTCGGCCGTCGAACCGAGGACGATCCCGTGGTCGTCGTCCGCATCCGACGGCGCCGTCGACGCGCGCACCGTCGGCACCGGGACGACGGCGTCGACCCGCCGGTCGCGCGCTGTCGCGGCGGCCCGGACGCCGCGGACGAGCAGGACGTCGAGCAGGGCACACGTGCCCGCCGCGACGAGGAGCACGACCCTCGGCACAGCCGCACCGGGCGCCACCGTGCCGCCGGCCGCGAGGACGATCGCCGCTCCGACGAGGAGGCATCGCGCGGCGAACGGGGTCATCCCGTCATCGCACCACGTCGTCGGACGCACACAGAGCGGTCCGCTCCGCCCTGTGGACGGGGACGACCGGGATCCCTCCTGGTGAGGAGTGATCCCGTGCGCATCACTGCACGAGGAAGAACTGCTCCCCGATGTCCACACGTGCGCCGCGCTCCACCCGGTAGCGGCGCCCGGGCTCGCAGCGACGGATCGAGCCGTCGATGTGCCGGACCACGGTGCCGTTGCCGGAGAACCGGTCGGACACCCACAGGTCGTCGCCGTCGCGGCCCAGCTCCAGATGGGTCTTCGACACCGACTTGCCCGGGTCGTGCACGGTCAGGAGGTCGTCGAACCGCTCGCCCGGCTGGGGACGGGGCAGTCGACCGACCAGACCGGTGCCGTGTACGCCGAACCGCTCCCCGGTGCTGAAGTGCAGGACGAACGGGGCGCGGGTCGGGGTCTTCGAGACGATCCGGGTCTCGTCGACGTCCTCGTCGAGGTCGCCCTCGGCGCTCGTCGGCGCACTGTCGCTCGCCACGAGGGGCAGCACGGGGCCGGTGACCCCGGGGACGGGGGGCAGCGGCGCGGCGGCCGGGACACCGATAGCGACCGTGTCGGCTGCGGACGGCGCCGAGGACGGGTGCGTGGCCGATCCCGGCGCCGGTCCGATCGCCGCCGGGTCGACCGGGACCCGGAGCTGGGGGTCGTCCATCGCCGGGGCCGCGTGCACACCGCGCGGCCGCAGGGGTGCGCGCGGGGTGTCCTCCTCGACGGGCTCGACTGAGTCGTCGGGCTCCGCGGCGTCGGTCGCACGCTCGTCCGCGGCGTCGGGTGTCGTCCCGACCGCAGCGTCGGCATCGTCCGCAGCGCCCGCCGAAACGGCGGCGTCGTCCGCAGCGCCTGCCGGCCCGGCATCGTCCGCAGCGCCTGCCGACACGGCGTCGTCCGCAGCGCCCGCCGGCCCGGCGTCGCCCTCAGCGACATCGGCCGCCGCGGCGTGATCCGGCGCGGACCCGTCCGCGACCTCGTCCGGTACCGAGTCGTCCGCAGCCCAGTCCGGCCGGTCCATCGGCAGCGGCACGATCTGCCCGGTGAAGGCAGCGGTCACCGCGGGACGGACGGCGCCGCACTCGGAGCAGAAGATGTCGTCCGGTTCGAGCTCGTGCCCGCACACGTGGCAGGTCGTCGTCTGGTTGCCCGGGGCCACGAGGGGCGTCGGGCGTGACGGGCGCCGGTCGACGAGCGGCTCGACGACCGCGGTGTCGTTCGCCTGGGGCGGGGACGCCACCGCGGGAGCTCCGAGGCGATCGGCGTCGGCGCGGTCCTCGGTCTCCTCGCGGCCGTCGCTCGGGGTGTCGTGCTCGGTGTCCGTGGATGCGGTCCGCGCGTTCGGCCGACCGACCCACCACGACGGTCCGGCCGGGGCGACGGGAGCGACGGGCTCCTGGGGCGGGCTCCACACGGGCGCCGCGGCCTCCGGAGCGTCGCGCTCCGCGAGTCGCGTCACCTCGGTGTCCTCCGGTTCGGAGGGGTAGGCGTTCGGGTCGAGCGGCGGCTCGGCAGGCTCCGGCTGCGACGGAACCTGCGGCGCCTGCGGAGCGTGCGGGGGTCGGGGCGCCTCCGGCTGCGACGGCGCCGGCGGCACGTCGGCCGCGCGCGGCGCCGGCGGCACGTCTGCGCCACGGGACTCCGGTGCGGACCAGTCCCCGAGGCCGGACGCGGCACCGTGCACGTGGCTCGGGGCCGTGCGGGGCGTGGTGCCGTCGGGACGCTGCACGGGGACGGCGGTCGACGGGTGCGCGACGTCCTGGTCCCGGCCGGTGAGCCACGCCCGGGTCGCGGGGTCGAGCGTCGCCTCGGGCAGCCACGCGTCGGTCGCCGGGTCGTGCCGGCGCCCGTGGACGTCGGGCTGCTGGAGGGGCGGCGGCGGAGCCTGCTCGACCGGCGTCTGGGCAGCGGGGCGACGGCTCGCCGCAGCGGTCACCGCTCGCCCGCACTCACCGCAGAAGATCGCCCCGTCCGGGAGCATCGATCCGCAGTGTTCGCATCTGATCACGGGGTGCCTCTGTCCTCACTCGGCCGTCCACGACGCTCGCCGGCCTGCAGGCCATCGTAGTCACGCGGCTCCCCCGGACCCTGCCCGCGCGCGGACCGGGTGCGGCGACGTCCGGCGACCGCCGCCGGCGAGGCACCTGCAGCGCGCCGGCCGGAGGCGAGACGGAGGGAGCGCAGCGACACCGCGGCCCGGAGGCGTTCCCGGCGCGTCCGCCCCACGCGGAGGCTCGTGATCGCGTCGTCGGTGGCCGACCACATCCGGTCGGCCGTGGCCCCGTCGACGTCGTTGGGCCCGAACACGGAGCGGTCCGCCAGGGCCGCCAGCCCGGTGCCGCCCTCACCCGGGGCGCCGACCACGGCCTCGCGACGGGTGGCGGTGCGGTCGACGTCGTGCCCGCGGTCGAGGAGCGCGTCCCGGTACTCGTCCCACGCGCCCACGATGCGACCCCGCGGGGTCGCGGCGCGACGGCGGCGACGGCGACGGATCCGCTTCAGGGTGATGACGACGCCGAACGGCAGGAGCACGAGCGCCACGAACCCGAGCGTGGCGAGCACCCACGGCAGCGCCGCGAGCAGGATCTGCAGCCAGAGCGGCTGCACCGGCGGTGTGTTGCGGTCGCTCTGCGGCGGCGCCTGCTGCGACTGGTCCTGCTGCTCCGCCGGGGGCGGCGGGACGACGGTCTCCGGACGGGTGACGGGCTGCGGGGTCTGCTGCTGCTCGTCCGGGATCTCGCGGACGGCCGGGTTCGGGTCGATCATCACCCAGCCCCACTGCGCGGTGTCGACCTCCACCCGGGCGGTGACGTCGGAGCCGCGGAAGGTGGTGGCGCCGCCCGAGGTCGTGGACGCGGCGGCACCGCCGCCGGCGTCGCCCCCGGCGGTGAAGCCCATCACGACGCGGGCGGGGAACCCGAGCTGGTCCGCCATCAGGGCCGCCGCGACCGCGTACTGCTCCTGGTCGCCGATCATCAGCGGCGCGGTCAGCAGCTCCTGGATGCGGTCGGCACCGTGCCCGGAGCGGCTCGCACGGTCGTCGCCGACCCCGTGGCTGACGTAGCCGTTCCGCTTGAGCCCCTGCACCATCGCGACGAGCTTCGCGCCGTCGGTCTCGGCGTTGCCGGCGTACGCGTCCAGGGTCTCCCGGACGGCGTCGGGCACGGACCGCGGCGTCGGGACCGCGGCGCTGCCCGGCCGTGCCGACGCGAGCTGGTCGTCGGTCGGCTGGTCCGGGACGATCGCCCGCAGGTCGTACCGGGTGCCGTCGCCGACACCGCCGACGACCGCTCCGGTGCCGGTCGAACCGTTGTAGAAGAACCGTCCGCGCTGCTGGTCGGCACCCGACCCGGTGAAGTCCACCTGCTCGAGGTCCCCGACGGTGGGCAGCCAGACCCCGCGGTAGCCCTCCACCGTGACCCCGACGTCCACCGCCGTGCCACGCACCCCGCGGACGTCGACGGTCGTCGGGACCCGCTCGAACGTCCCCGACGCGGACGCACCCTCGGAACCCCCGACGCGGTACACGACCCCGTCGTAGGTGTCCAGCGTCGCGATCCGGACGAAGCCGTTCGCCGGCAGCCCGGTGACCCGGAGCTGGGCGGTGTCGGCGGCGGTCTGCTCCTCGTAGGCGCGGAACCCGCTCAGCGGACTGACGTAGTCCCGTGGGTCGAACGGCTTCACGACGTCGGTCCGTGCGACGGTGCGGCCCACCGACGGGGGCGCGACGAGCCCGAGGCCGGTCGCGACGACCGCGGCGGCGACGATCGTGCCCGTCCCGACGAGGGCCGGACGCAGGACCGAACGGGCGAACGGCACACGCGCTCCGATGGTCGTCGCCACGGCGACGGCCCGTCGGGCGTGCCGCACCGTCAGCGCCCAGACGAGCGCGATCCCGGTGAGCGCGACCGCGGTCACGACGGACGTGTCGAGACGGCTCGGACCGATCACCACGCCCGCGGCGAAGAGCACCAGTGCCGGGATGCTCGCCAGTTCCTGCCTGGAGGCACGGGTCGCGACGCTCACGGCGGTCACCGTGGCGACGAGCAGGGTCGCGAAGAACGGCACGAGCAGGGCCTCGTAGGACCCGACGGGCAGGCTGATGGTCACCAGACGCTTCCACCCGAGCGCGACGCCGGCGAAGAGGTCGACGAGCCCCTGACCGGTCGGCAGCACGCCGTTCGCCTGTCCCGGGACGGCTGCCGGGACACCGGTGAGCGCGAACAGCGCCACGGTCGCCACCGCGACGACCGCCGCCGGCAGCCGGAGGACCGTGCCGACGAGCGCGATCGCCGTGCCCGCGACCACCGCGGTCACGGCGGCGACGACCATCGCGTCGTCCCGGTAGACCGGCCACCACGACACGCAGGCGACGGCGAGGAGCAGCCACACCGCCAGGGTGCCGCCGACGAGGCGCGACGGCGCGAGCCGTCGAGCGTCGCGGCGGACCGTCTTCCGTGCCCGCGTCTCCGGGGTCGTCGCGACGCTCACGCGGCCGTGGCCGATCGGTGCAGGGCGTGGCGGAGGTCGTCGAGGTACCCGATCGTCATGACGATGAGGCCGGCGACACGGAGGAACCGGGGCTGGGCCTCGGGTTCGCAGATGACGGCGACGACCTCGACCCCGACGGGGAAGCGGGTCGCGGCCAGGCGCAGCGCCGGGAGCTCGACGGTCGACCCGACCACCAGGAAGGCGACCGAGATGCCGGCGGTGTCGCTCCCGACGATGCGCGAGACCTCGGAGACCGGCAGGCAGGCGTCCGCGAGTCCGACCGAGGCGAACTCGTCCAGGAGCCGGGTCGGCGTGACCGTCGGGAGGGGGTGCACGGCGTAGACGGGACGCTTCGCGAACTCGGGCGTGCGCTCGGACACCACGACGGTGACCTCACGGCCGTCGCGGATCGCCCGCGCGCCGAGGGAGGCCGCCGCGCTGACGGCGAGCTCGAACTCCTCGTCGTCCGCGAACTCCGCACGCGACACCCCGAGCGCGACGACGAGGTGCGACCGGCGCGTGTCCTCGAACTGCCGGACCATGAGCGCACCGGACTTCGCGGTGGACTTCCAGTGGATCGTGCGCGGATCGTCGCCGGGCATGTACTCGCGGATCGCGTGGAAGGCGATGTCCGCCGGGGAGAGGTCCGTCGTCGCCTGCCCCTCGAGGTCGCGGACGAGGCCGGTGCTCGTGGACGGGATCGCGATGGTGCGGGGGTGCACGATGACCTGCTCGCGAGCGGTCCACACGATCTCGCGGCGCACGAGCCCGACCGGGTCGGCGCGGACGCCGGTGACCGGTCCGACGTCGAGCACCCCGCGACGCACCGTCGGCACCGGGACCTCCTGCTCGAACGTCCCCCGCGCGCCGATCGACGGGATCGCGACGTCGACGAGCCCGCTGCCCACCGGCACCTCCACCGTGATCGGCACCGACGGCAGCCGCGCCGGGTTCTCGGCGGTCACCACCACGCCGGCCGGGTCCCCCACGGCCACGCGGTGCTGCGGGAGTCGCATCCGGATCAGCAGGCGCGAGCGGCCGACGAGCGCGATCGCCGCGACGACCACCAGCACCGCGCCGGCGAAGCCGACGACCACGACCTCGCGGAGGCCGAACCGGTACCCGAGCACGAACGCGACGAGCGTGAGGGCCGCCACCGTCCATCCCAGGCCGGTGACCACGGCCGAGACCTCCGCCCACCCACGCTTGACGAGCCTCCAGGCCGTCGCCCAGGCGCGCGCGAGACCGACGAGCGCATCGGCTGCCACGCCCTCACGGTCGCCGACCAGCCGGGTGCGGACGTTGGTGAGGCCGGCGACCGTCCCGGTGCGCTCGTACGCCGTCGTCCCGCGACGCGACCGCGTCGAGGACGGGCGGCGCGACCGCGTGGAGACGGGCCGGCGGTCGGTCACGACGCGGCCCGGTCCGCCGGCGGCGGCGTCTCGACGAGCAGCTGCGCGATCACGCTCGTGGCGCTGACGCCGTCGAACTCGGCCTCGGCGTCCAGCACCAGGCGGTGCGCCAGGATCGGGACCGCCAGCGCCTTCACGTCGTCGGGCGTGACGTAGTGCCGGCCCTGGAGGGCCGCGTACACCCGCGACGCCCGCATCAGTCCCATCGCGCCCCGGACGCTGACGCCGAGACGGACCTCGCTCGCCGAACGGGTCGCGTCGACCAGGCGCGCGACGTAGTCCGCGATCACCGGATCGACGTGCACCGACCGGGCCAGCGCCGCCATCTCGGTGATGGTCGCGGCCGGCACGACGCTCGCGAGCGGCACCGAGCTCGACGGCGCCGACGACGTCTCGAGGATCTTCACGGTCGCCGCGTGGTCCGGGTAGCCGATCGAGGCCTTCATCAGGAAGCGGTCCAGCTGCGCCTCGGGCAGCCGGTACGTCCCCGCCTGCTCCACCGGGTTCTGGGTCGCGATGACCATGAACGGGGCGGCCAGACGGTGGTTCACACCGTCGACCGTGACCGCGGACTCCTCCATCGCCTCGAGGAGCGCCGACTGGGTCTTCGGGCTCGCGCGGTTGATCTCGTCCGCGAGCACGATGTTCGAGAAGACCGGCCCCCGGTGGAAGTCGAACTCCTGGGACTTCTGGTCGTACACGCTGATGCCGGTGATGTCGCCGGGCAGCAGGTCGGGGGTGAACTGGATGCGGTTCGTCGACCCCTGCACGCTCTGCGCCATCGCCCGCGCGAGGCTCGTCTTGCCGGTCCCGGGGACGTCCTCGAGCAGGAGGTGGCCCTCGCTGAGCATGGCCGTGACCGCGAGGCGGATCACGAACGTCTTCCCGAGGAGCACCTGCTCGACGTTGGTCACGATGCGGCCTGCGACGTCGGCGAACCAGGTGGCCTGCTCCGGGGTCATGCTCATGCGGTGTCGTTCCTCGTTCTCGGGGATGGCGGTATGGGCAGCGTACGGTCAGTGGGCGACGCGGGAGCGTCAGTCCGTCGGCGAGGGCACCGACGTGTCCTCCGCCGGAGCCACCGCGAACAGGTCCGTGCGGTCCCCGGTCGTGCTGAGGCGCGGGTCGTCGTCCAGGGTGACCGTGGCGGAGAGCCGCATCGACTTGACCAGGACCGAGGGGCTCGGTGCTCCGGCCGTCGAGTCCCAGCTGTCGCTGCCGGCCGGCAGGGTTCCCGCGTCGTCGAGGTACCAGGTCGCCGTGTAGCGCACCGAGACCGCGGAACCCGAGGGACCGTTGACGGACACCGGGTGTCCCTGCTGGGCGGCCACGATCGACGCGGTCGCGTCGAGCGCCACGGCCTGCGCCTGCGCGGACTGCGCGTCCTTCGTGCAGAACGAGGTGCCGGGCCCACCGCACGCGCGGAGTGTCACCGTCACCGGCACGTTCCGTGCGCCGCCGCCGGGCACACCGCTCCAGGACTGCCCGGGCTGCAGCGACACCGTGCCCCCGCCGGTCTCGAGCAGGTAGTGGTCCACCTGCGTCCGCGGTGCCGTGACCACGGCGTTCGGCTGGCTGGTGCTGTTCGAGGTGAGCGAGACGGTCGGCGCGTCGGTGCCGTCCGGTCGCTGGTAGGCGGTGGCGTCCGCGTACTGCACGGTGCAGAAGAACCCGTTCGACACCGTGACGGCGAAGGTCTGCCTGCCACCGCCGACGCCCGTCACCGTCGTCGGGCTCGACGAGCCGAGCGACCCACCGGGCGGGTTGTTGCAGTCGACGTTCCCGGACTGGAAGACGGCGTACCGCGTGGACGGCCCTCCCGCAGCGTCCGCGCCACCCCAGGTGACGGTGACGACCGACCTGCCGGTTCCGTCGTCGTTCGCACCCACGTTCGCCGAGACGTTCGTCGGCTTGCCGGGGACGCCGACCGCCGTGCCGGTCGCGGACGCCGCGTTCCACTGCACGACCGTGTCGTTGCGGTCGGCGCCGTTCCGCGCCGACACCGTCACGGTGTACTGCGCCGCGCTCTGGGCACCCGTGAACGACGTGCTCGTCGCGGTCCCCACGTTCCGCGACGCCGAGAGGCCGGGGCCCTCGATCGTCACGACGTAGTTGTCGACCGCGGTCCCGTTGTTGGGCGTCGCGACCGGGTTCCACGTGACGTCGAGCTGGTTCGGTGTGGTCCTGCTCGGTGCGACGCCGAGGCCCTTCGGCGCGGCGGGCACGAAGTCGGCGCTGATCGGCGCCGACTGCCCGGATGCCTTCGAGTCACCGATCGCGTTCGTCGCGACCACCGAGAAGCGGTAGGAGCCGGCCGGGTCGAGACCCGTGACGGTGCAGACGGTCGCGGTGCCGCAGTCCTTCGCGACGCCGCCCGTGCCGACCAGGCGGTACCCGGTGATCGGCGAGTTGTTCGCCTGCGGGGTCGACCACGTGAGGGTGGCCTGACCGCCCTGGTAGGAGCCGGTGCGGGTCGGAGCGCCCGGGGCGTCCGGCACGTCCTGCACCGAGATCGTGACGTCGCCCCAGACGTACCGGTCCGGATCGTCGGTCGCGTCCGCCACCTGGTACTGCAGGTGGGCATCCACCGGCTTCGCGGTCGCGGAGACGCTCACCTGCAGCCGTGACTTGTCGGCACTCGGGGTGACGGTCACGCCGCTCGGGAGGCCGCCGTCGAGGCCGCGGATGTCGACGACACGGAGGCGCTGCTCGGGGAACGGGTTGGTCGGCTGGTCGTTCTGCAGCACGTCGATCGTCGTCGTCTCACCGCGCTTCGTGATCGCCGTGTCGGCCCCCGGCTGGACGAGCGGGCGGGTGGAGGCGACCACGTCGACGTCGACGACGCCGCTGCGTCCCTGGTTCGCGGCGTCGGCGACGCCGATCCCGATCGCGGCGGTGGTGTTCTTCTTCGCGGTGTCGGCGACCTTGACCGTGAGCTTCTGCCCGGAGACCGTGGCGGTCGTCCCGTCGGACGGCGTGCTGACGACCGAGTAGCGCAGCTCCGGCAGGTCCTTCGGGTACGGGTAGTCGGTGAGCTTGGTGAGGTCGATCGTGCGCGACTCCCCCGGCTGCATGTCGATCGCGGATCCCGTGAAGGCCGGCGGCTGGTTCGACCGCGGCGTCACCTTGATCGGCAGGACGAGGGTCGCGACCCGCCCCTTGCCGCCGTTCGCGTTCGACCCGTCGGTCACCTCGAACGAGATGGACGCGTTGCCGTAGTAGAGCTTCGACGAGGTGAACTGCAGGGTCGAGGAGTCCACCACGAGGTCCTGCCCGTTCGCGTGGGTCGCCTTCACTGTGCCGTCGTCGGTGATCTTCGCGGTCTGTCCGTTCGCGGTCACCACGTACTTCGCGAGCGGGATCCGGACCGTCGCCTCGCTCTTGACCGTGACGGCGCCGGCGGTCCGGTTGATCTGGGGCAGTGCGTCGTCGAAGCCGGGGACGTGGATGAAGCCGTAGGACACGATGTCCGGGTGGTCGATCCGGGCGACCGAGAACGGGATGACCTGGGACGCGTCGGTCAGCCGGACGACGATGCGCTGGTCGTCGGTGGTCCTGGCGGTGTCCCCGTAGCCGTCGACGACCCCCACGCGCAGGTCCGCCGTGGTGCCCTCGGCGAAGAACACGTTGTCGAGCACGTCCACCGTGACGCTCTGTCGGTGCAGGATGTCCTGCAGGTCGAGCGTGGTGTCGTCCACCTCAGGCCGGAGGGGCTGCGCGTCCGGGTCCACCGTGACGGTGAGGAACGCGGTGCTCGCGCCGCCGTTCTCGTTCGCCACCGTGTACAGCACGGCGTAGTCGCCGCTCTTCGCGGACTTCGGCGGCGTCACCCGGATCTGCTGCTCCTGGACGATCTTCGCCGTGACGTCGGCCGCGGTGGGCTCCGCCGCCGTCACGGTCAGCCGGCCGCCCTCGGGGTCGGAGTCGTTCTGCAGGACGCGCACGGTGACGGAGCCGCCCGGCCGGATCGTCACGTGGTCGGCCTCGGCGACCGGGTTCGAGGCCTGTTCGGCGCGCGGGGCGATGCCGACCCGCACGGTGCCGGTCGCTCGGGCGCCGAGGGCGTCGACGACCGTGTAGCCGAACTCGTCGGTCCCCGCCGAGTAGTCGCCGGCCTCGTAGGTCAGCGAGTCGGACGACACGTCGCTCACCGAACCCTTGTCCGGGTTGGACGCGACCCCGACGAGCTGCACCGAGTCGCCGTCCGGGTCGATGCCGTTGAGCGGGATCGACACCCGGACCGACTGCCCGGCGACGACGCGGGCGGTGACGGTCTGCGGCACCGGTGGGTTGTTGGTGGCGGCGTCACGCTCCCGGACCGAGATGGACACCGTTGCGTCGGCGTACTGGCCGTCCGGCCCCGCGACCCGGTACACCGCGGTGTAGTTCCCGGGGGTGTCCGGCGCGAGGTACCGCAGGTGGTCGCCGGACGCGAACAGCAGGCCGCCGTTGCCGGGCACGTTCTGCACGAGGTCGGGCTCGAGGGTCAGCGGTTCGCCCTCGGGCTGCGTGTCGTTCGCGAGCACGTCGATGTTCGCGACGTCCCCGACCCGGACGGTGGCGGTGTCCGGCTGGGCGACCGGCGGCTGGATGCGGTCCGGCTTCGGGATCTCGACGACGGTCACGGTGCCGGTGGCGGAGGCGAGTCCGTTCGTCTCGGTGTACCCGAACGTCACCGGGCCGTCGAGCGGCGCGGTGAGGGTGACGCGCACGGTGTGCTGGTCGAGGATGCTCGCCTGCACGCCGGAGCCCCGCTCCGGACCGTCGAGCGCCGTCACGAGGAGCACGCCGCCCGCGGGGTCGATGTCGGTCGCGGTGACGTCCGTGTCCTTCGTCGACAGCGTGTTCACGAACACCGTCTTCGGCGTGGTGATCGGCGCCGTGGAGGCGTCCGGCGGCGCCAGGACGGTGATCCGGACGATCCCGCTCGACGTCTTCGTGCCGTCGGTGACGGTGTACTCGAGCTGGTGGTCCCCGGCGCTCGCGCCCAGGACGCGGAAGGTCCCGGCGTCGTAGCTCGGCGTGACGGTCAGCCCCGAGGCCGAGGACACGCTCGTCAGGGTCACGGTGCCGTTGCCGCCGCGGACGTGGTCGAGCGGGTCGACACTGAAGGCCTTGCCCGCGTAGCCCTGCACGGGGAACGGGTCGGCGTACAGCGGCACGCTCCCCTGCTTCGCCACGTGCACCGTGACGGCGCCACGGCCGTCCGCGCGGCCGTCGCTCACGACGAGCTGGACGGATCGGTCCCCGGTCCGTCCGCTGGCGTTGCGGTAGTCGAGCAGCCCGTCGGGCGTGGTGGAGACGCGGTCGCCGTCGGACGCGGCCGCCGACTTCAGGTAGACGGGGTCGCCGTCGGGGTCCACCCAGTCGCCGAGCACGTTCGTGACCACGTGCCCGTTCTGCACCACGTCCGCCGAGGTGTCCCGCACCTGCCGGGGTGGGTCGTTCACCGACGGGGGACGGACGGTCACCCGGACCGTCGCCGTGTCCGAGCCGCCGTTGCCGTCCGTGATCGTGTAGGGGAACGACACCGTGCCCGTGGCCCGGGCGGACAGCGTGATCTGCAGGCGCTGGCCGTCGCCGACGACCGCGACGCGGCCGACGGCGTCGTCCACGCTGCCGACCTCGCTGATGACGATGGGGTCGCCGTTCGGGTCGTAGTCGTTCAGCAGGACGGGGAGGCTCGTGGTGCGTCCCGGACGAGCGCCCAGGTCGTCGTCGACCGCGACCGGCGGCTTCTGGTCCTTGTCGACCTCCGGGTCGTCGTCGGACACCTGCTCGCGCTGCTGGTCGTCGTCCTTCTTGATGAGGTCGGCCCAGTTGTCGATGACCTGCCCGCTCCGGTCGATCGCCCAGGACCGCCCGCTCTGCGGGTCGTTCGCCACGACGGTCTCACCGTTGTGCAGGATCTGCAGGTCACCGGTGCCGGCGGTGTCCGCCAGCCGCTGGAGCGCGGTGCCGCGACAGGTGTCGACCGCCTGGCCGCCGGCCCACGCCACGTACGTGCACGACCCGAGCACCACCGGCCGCGCTGCCCGGCCGGAGACCTGGAGCGGCGTGGAGTCGACGCTGCCGGAGGCACTGACACGGACGAGTCCGGCGGTGCCGGCGACGACGACGTCCGACGTGCCGTCGGCAGACCGCTGCAGCGAGGGTGCGGTGCCGACGCGGTCACCGAGCGACACGGTCGAACCGTCGACGGAGAGCTCCCCCGTGCTCCGGTCGAGGACGGCGACGTGGTCCCCGAAGGACGCGACCTGGAAGTCGTCCGTGCGGTCCATCTTGACGGTCCACCGCTCGGCGACGGTCGGCGTGGTCCCGACGTCGACGAGCGACGCCGTCCCGGTCTTCGGCGAGTAGACCGCAACGTGCTGGTCGGAGGCGTCGAAGACGGCGTCGGCGCCGAGCGTCAGGTCGGCTTTCGTCGAGGCGTCGAACTCGCCGAGGTCCTTCGCCGGGGTCACCCAGAGCTCACCGGTGTCGCCGTTCCCGATCACCGCGGTCGACCCGGCGAAGAAGACCTGCGGCGACCCGGCCGGCAGGGTCACCGGATCGGCGACGGTCGCGTCGGCCACGTCAACCTTGGCCACGGTCCCCTTCGTGTCGTCGACGCTGTAGACGGTGGAGCCGCGCTGGAGCACCGAGAGGCTGTCGCTCGCGGTCTCGACGGCGGTGTTCAGCTGGAGGACGCCGGTGTTCGCGCGGCCGACGGCGCCGTACTCGGCCGACGGCACCCACACGGTGCCGTCCCCGAGGTCGACGCGCTGCGTGTGGTAGCCGCTGGAGGCGACCGCCGCGGTGGCGACGACGGCGCCGACGACGATCGACGCACCGACGGTCACGGCGGCGGAACGGTGCTTCGCGAGGAGCGCCCGGATCACCCGGCGCTCCCGATCGTGGCGCACTTCTGAGCGCTCGCCACGCCGGTCCTGCCGTCGCGGTTGACGGCGACGGCGATGCACTCCTCGTCGCCCTTCTCGCCGGAGACGACGAAGCGGGCGCCGGTCTGCTGGCTCGAGGCACCGTTCGAGGAGATCACGTACGTGTCGCCGGTGCGGAGACCGGGGTCGGCCCAGGTGAACGTGACCGACGACGGGTCCGACGCCGCCTGGACGTCGGACACGACCGGGATGGCACCGCTGCCGAGTCGACCGACCACGATCACCGTGGCGACCGCCAGCGCCGCGACGACGACCACCGTCAGGGAGGTCGCCCACACCAGGGTCGAGCGCGACCGGCGCCGGGCACGGGTGACCGAGCCGGTGCGGTGCACCGTCCCCACGCTCTGCGACCCCGCGGCGAGGGTCCCGCCCTGCACCGCCTTCCGGGTCCGCCGCCGGGCCCCGACGCGGGACGGCGGCTGGAGCTCGCGGATCATCGTCCGGTCGCCGTCCGGGGTCGGCGTCGCCACGGCCCAGGCCTCCACTGCGACGTCGGCCGACGTCTGCGGGATGCCGAGCTCCGCTTCCACCTGCTGGAACCCGCGGACGAGTTCCATGACGGTCGAGGGACGACCGGCGACCTTGCGGGACATCGCCGCCGCGAGGAGTCGCTCGAGGGAAGGCGGGACGTCGGTCCGGCCGGTGGGCTTCACGCCCCCCTTGTCGATCCGGCTCATCAGCTCGGCCGCACCGTTCTTCCCGCCACGGACCTCGAAGGGACTGCGGCCGGCGAGCAACGAGTACACCGTTGCCGCGAGCGAGTACACCTCGGACTGGATCGTGCCGCGCGACTCGTCGATGAGGACCTCGGGCGCCGACCACGGGATCGACATCCCGATCGGCTCGTCGGGGTCGGTCCCGCCGATGGTCGCGGCGATGCCGAAGTCCGACAGCACGGGGTTGCCGTAGGCGGTGAGCAGGATGTTCGACGGCTTGATGTCGCGGTGGAGCACCCCCTCGCGGTGCGCCGTCTCGAGCGCGGAACCGATCCGGATGCCGATCGAGAGCACCTCGGACACCGGGATCGGCTCGCGCCGGTACCGTTCGCTCAGCGACGAGGAGCAGAGCTCCATCACGAGGTAGGGGCGCCCGTCGGACGCGACGCTCGCCTGGAACACCGTCAGGATCGAGGGGTGGGTGCTGAGGCGTGCCATCAGGTTCGCCTCGGCCTGGAACATCTGGCGGACGCGGTCGTCGACGACCTCGTCGAGGAGCACCTTGACGGCGACCTGGCGCCGCGGCATGTCCTGTTCGTAGAGGAACACGTCGGCGAAGCCACCCGAGCCGAGCACGTGCACGGGGCTGAACCCGGCGATCACGGGCGGGGTGGACGGCAGGCGTCGCGCCATCGTCCTCTCCTCCCCGGCCGAGCGGCCAGCTCTCTCGTCACGGCCCTGCCATTGTACGAACCGCGTCCGACCGACATTCCGCACACCGCTCCGGGTACGGGACCGGTGACCCCCCAGTTCGGGGGTGGTCAGTGGCGTGGGAGCGTGTCCTCGACGTCACCGTCGTCGGGAGCGGCATCGACCTGCAGGACGACGACCGTCACGTTGTCGCGACCACCGGCGACGACGGCGTCCCCCACCAGGCGTTCCGCGAGGCCCTGGGCGCTCGGCTCCCGTGCGGCGATCCGACCGATGCCGGCGTCGCCGAGTTCCTTGGTGAGGCCGTCGGAGCAGACGATGTAGCGGTCGCCGGCGCGCAGCGGCAGGGTCCACCAGTCCGGCTCCGGTGGCTCCCCGAACCCGACGGCCCGGGTGATGACGTTGCTGTCCGGGTGCCGTTCGGCGTCCTCGGCACGGAGCAGGCCGGCGTCCACCATCTCCTGCACGACCGAGTGGTCCACGGTGACGCGACGCAGCACGCCGTCCTCGATGCGGTAGGTCCGGGAGTCCCCGACGTTGAACACGAGCGCGGCCGGCTGCCCGTGCGACGCGACGAGGGCGATGCCGGTGACGGTCGTGCCCGCACCGATCGCGTTGCCCCCGGCGGCGCGCTCGATGTCGGCGGTGGCGAGGAGCAGCGCCTTCTGGATCGCCTGACGCGACGAGAACGCGCTCTCCGTGGCCTGCTCGAGCCGACGGACGACGGCGTCGCTGGCGCGGTCCCCCGCGAGGTGGCCGCCCATGCCGTCGGCGACGACGAAGAACGGCGCCCCGACGATGTAGCTGTCCTCGTTGTGGTCACGACGGCGCCCGACGTCGGTGGCCGCTCCCCAGGAGAGCGTCAGGGTGGCGCCGTCGGCACCGGGGACGTCGATGGCGTGCGCAGTCGCTGCTCGGCCGAGTTCGGTCACGGTTCAGGATCGCTCTCTGGGGGTTCGGGGCGTACCGGCGGGTGGATCGGACGGCCACGTGGGAAGTGGCGGGAGGTCTCCCGCGGACGGTGCGACCCGGAGGTGGGGCGAGAGGACCTCGATGACGTTGCCGTCACCGATCTCGACAACCGTACCCGTCAACACGACGTTCGAGGCACCCGACGGCATCCGGAACGGCGCGGCGCCGGCTGGTCGGACCACGGTCCCGTTGGTCGACCGGAGGTCGTCGACGACCACGGCCTCGCCCTCGGCGTGCACGAGCACGTGGGACGACGAGACCTGGCCGGTGGCCGACGGGACGGTCACCAGCTCCGGTGCCGGGCCGCGCTGGATCCGGGGGGACGCGGGTCGTCGACCGACGACCACGGGACGGTCGAGGCGGAGGATGCGGTCCCCGATGCGCACGGAGGGCACGCGCTTCGGCGGTGCGGGTGGGTCCGCCGGGAGGCGCGGCTCGGCTCCGTCGCGCCGCACCTGCCCGTGAGCGGGTCCCTGCGAGCCCCGCACCACGGTGTCGTCGGACGCGTCGGTCACCGGGCGGGCATCCGGGCGGGCATCCGGGCGGGGCCGGACGACGGTGTCGCCGTCGACCGCGTCACCGGCGTCGGCCCGGGTTCGGGACCCGGTCCGGATGACGGTGTCGTCGAGCGCGTCACCGACCCGGTCGCCCGAGAGCCGGGCACGCGGACGACGGATGACGGTGTCGTCGATGTCGTCGTCGCGCAACCGAGCCCTCCAAGCGTGGTCGGTCACCACCGTAGACGATCCGGTCCGCCGGTCGGTCACCGGCGTCCCCACGACGGGCCGCTCCCGCCCCGCACGGATCGCAGGACCACCGCCGCGAGCGGGTCGCCCGGCCAGGTGTCGAGCGCGTGCTGTGCGCGGATCTGGGCACGCGCCGAGGAGCCGAGCGCCCACGAGCACCACGCCGCCATGGCCAGCGCTCCGGCGGCACCGGTGGCGGTGTCCGCGGACTGGTCCTCCGTCCGCCACCAGCGCCACGCCTCGGCGCAGCGGTCCCCCGCGAGCCGCAGACGGTCGCGGTCGGGCTCCGCTCCCCGACCGCGCAGCGCGGGCGGCGTGTCGTCGTGGAACGGGTCGAACGCGGCGACCGCGCGCGGGTCCGGGTCGTCTCGTGCTGCCAGGAAGGCGATGAGCGCGAAGCGCGGGGCCAGCGCCGCACACGCCGTCAACACCGCGATCGTCGCGGTGCGTGGCAGCGTCGCGGCACCGGGCCGCACGAGGGCCGCGCACGCGGCGGGCAGGGTCACGGCTGCCGCGATCTCGCGCGGGTAGCGCACGACGGTGTCGTCAGGGGTTCGTGTCGTCCGGGGGATCATGTCGACATCGAAACGCACCCCGCGCCTCCAGGCCGGCCCGCACCGACCATCTGGGGATGGTGACGCGCGCTGCCGGCCTGTGGAGGACGAACGACGCGAGCGTCAGACGACGACCGGGTCGAGGCTCTCCGCGACGAGGTCCCAGCCCCCGTCGCGCTCCTCGAACACGATGCCGTTCGCGCGGGCCCACTCGAGGAGCTCCGCCATCGACGCGGGCTGCGCTCCGGTCCGGGCGAGCACCGAGACCAGACGCCCCTTGGCGGTCTTGTTCCAGTGGTTGAGGGCCTTGCGACGCCCCGTCCCGTCCACGCTCACCACCCGGGGAGCGACGGCACCCGGTACGGGGCCGAGCTGGCGGTAGCCCTCGGACCGGAGGTCCAGGACGAGCCCGCCGGCCGTGCGTGCACCGAGGACGCGGGTGGACGGCCCCGGCCAGTGCGCCGCGAGGCGGAGCGGACCGAGCCGCGAGTCGTGCGACAACCGGTAGGCCGGCACGGGATCACCGGCCCCGATCGGTCCGAACATCGCCGACTGGACCACGACGTGCTCGAACCACCACGAGCGCGTCGCGACGTCCGCGTCGGGTGCGCCGAGCGGGTCGTAGAGCACCCCGGTGTACCGGTCGATCGCCGGCATCGTGCCCGAGGTCTCGAGCGCCAGGTTCCGGAACCGTTCCTCGATCGACTTCGGCCCGAGCTTCAACGCCGTCCGTGCAGAGGACTCCTCGGAACTGACGGAGCGGGCCGCGGTGATCACCGCGGCCCGCTCAGCAGCCAGTTCCGGGAACGACAGCGCACGCAGGTCGAGCGTGCGCTCCGTGTCCCCACCCTCCCGCTTCGTCTCCGAGGGCGGGAGGAGGACGGTCAGTCCGGTCAGGACGCCAGCGCGGCCTGCCGCGCCACGATCGTGACCGTGTCGTGCTCGACCGACAGGAAGCCGTCCTCGGCGTCCGCCGCCACCGTCGAGCCGTCGGCTCGGGTGATGCGGACCTGACCCTGCGCGAGGGTCGCGAGCAGCGGCTCGTGTCCCGCGAGGATACCGATCTGGCCCTCCGTCGTCCGTGCGACGACCATGGTGGCGTCGCCCGACCAGACCTCACGGTCGGCCGAGACGACGCTCACGGTGAGTGCCGCCATGTCAGCGGTTCTCCTTCTGGATCTGCGCCCACTTCTCTTCGACGTCGTTGATGCCACCGACGTTGAAGAAGGCCTGCACGGCCACGTGGTCGAACTCGCCGTCGGCGATCGCGCGGAAGGACTCGATCGTGTCCTTGAGCGGGACCGTCGAACCCTCGACACCCGTGAACTTCTTGGCCATGTAGGTGTTCTGCGAGAGGAACTGCTGGATGCGACGAGCGCGCTCGACGGTGATCTTGTCCTCTTCGGAGAGCTCGTCGACACCGAGGATGGCGATGATCTCCTGCAGTTCCTTGTTCTTCTGGAGGATCTGCTTGACGCGCGTCGCCGTCTCGTAGTGGTCGGCGCCCAGGTACCGGGGGTCCATGATCCGCGACGTGGAGGTCAGCGGGTCGATGGCCGGGTAGAGACCCTGCGACGCGATCTCGCGGGAGAGCTCGGTCGTGGCGTCGAGGTGCGCGAACGTGGTCGCCGGCGCCGGGTCGGTGTAGTCGTCGGCCGGCACGTAGATCGCCTGCAGCGAGGTGATCGAGTGACCACGCGTCGAGGTGATGCGCTCCTGGAGCACACCCATCTCGTCGGCGAGGTTCGGCTGGTAGCCCACCGCGGACGGCATGCGGCCGAGCAGCGTGGAGACCTCGGAACCGGCCTGCGTGAAGCGGAAGATGTTGTCGATGAAGAGGAGCACGTCCTGCTTCTGGACGTCGCGGAAGTACTCCGCCATCGTCAGCGCCGACAGGGCCACGCGCAGACGCGTTCCCGGCGGCTCGTCCATCTGGCCGAACACGAGGGCGGTCTTGTCGAAGACCCCCGCCTCTTCCATCTCGCCGATGAGGTCGTTGCCCTCACGGGTGCGCTCGCCGACACCGGCGAACACCGACACACCACCGTGGTCCTGCGCGACGCGCTGGATCATCTCCTGGATGAGGACCGTCTTGCCGACGCCCGCACCACCGAAGAGACCGATCTTGCCACCCTGCACGTACGGGGTGAGGAGGTCGATCGACTTGATGCCGGTCTCGAACATCGAGGTCTTCGACTCGAGCTGGTCGAAGGCCGGGGCCTTGCGGTGGATCGGCCAGCGCTCGGTGATCTCGAGCTTCTCGTCGGTGTTGAGCACGTTGCCCAGCACGTCGAAGACCTTGCCCTTGGTGACGTCGCCGACGGGGACCGAGATCGGAGCGCCCGAGTCACGGACCTCCTGGCCACGGACCAGACCGTCGGTCGGCTTCAGGGAGATGGCGCGGACGAGGTCGTCGCCGAGGTGCTGCGCGACCTCGAGGCCGATCTCCTGCGACGAGTCACCGATGGTGATGGTCGTGAACAGGAGGTTGTACATCTCGGGGATGGCGTCGTGCGGGAACTCGATGTCGACGACGGGGCCCGTGACACGGGCGATCCGGCCGACACCGGGCGCCGACGACGTCTCGACCGCGGTGGTTGCGGTGTCGGTCATGGCTGGTGCCTTCCTGAGGGTGGGTAACTGTCCGCGAACGACGCGGACTACTTCTTCTTCGACGAGAGGGCGTCGGCGCCGCCGACGATCTCGGAGATCTGCTGGGTGATCTCGGCCTGTCGGGCGTTGTTCGCGAGACGCGTGAAGTCGCGGATCAGCGAGTCGGCGTTGTCGCTCGCCGCCTTCATCGCCTTCTGCCGGGCGGCGTGCTCGGAAGCAGCCGACTGCAGCATGGCGTTGAAGATGCGGCTCTCGATGTACACCGGGAGCAGCGCGTCGAGCACTGCGTCCGCGTCCGGCTCGAACTCGTACAGCGGCAGCGGCTCGTCGTTCGACGGAGCCTCCACACCCTCGACGACCTCGAGCGGGAGCAGCCGGACGACCTGCGGCTCCTGCGTGGCGAGGCTGAGGAAGCGGTTGAAGACGATGTGGATCTCGTCCACGCCGCCCTCGGCCGTGTCCTGGAGGAACTTCGCCACGACGGCGTCGCCGATCTCCTTGGCCGTCGAGAACTCGGGCTGGTCGGTGTTGCCGACCCACTGCTGCTCCGACGCACGCTCACGGAACGCGAAGTACCCGACGGACTTGCGCCCGACCAGGTAGAACACGACGTCCTTGCCCTCGCTGCGGAGCAGGGAGGCGAGCTCCTCGCCCTGCTTGAGGACGTTCGTGCTGAACGCGCCGTTCAGGCCGCGGTCCGACGTGAACAGCACGACGGCTGCCCGCGTCGACGACTCCGGCTCGGTGGTCAGCACGTGGTCGACGTTCGAGAACGTCGCCACGGCCGACACCGCACGCGTCACGGCCCGCGAGTACGGACCCGACGCGGCCATGCGGGCCTGCGCCTTCTGGATCCGCGACGCCGAGATCAGCTCCATCGCGCGGGTGACCTTCTTCGTGGTCTTCGCGGAGCGGATTCGCTGCCGGTAGACCCGGACCTGTGCTGCCATCTAGCGACGACCCTTGACGATCTGCTCCTGGTCGACGTCCTCGGCCTGGGCGGCCTCGAACTGCTCGGACCCGAGCGTCTTGCCGTCGCTCGTCTGGAAGCTCTTCGAGAACTCGTCGATCTGCTTGGCCATCTCGGCCACGGTGTCGTCGCTGAGCTGGTTCGTCTCACGCAGGGTGGTGAGGACGTCCGAGTTGCGACGCAGGTGGTCGAGCAGCTCCGACTCGAAGCGGAGGACGTCGGACACCGGGACCTCGTCGAGCTTGCCGTTCGTGCCGGCCCAGATCGAGACGACCTGCTCCTCGACCGGGTACGGCGAGTACTGCGGCTGCTTGAGGAGCTCGGTCAGGCGCGCACCGCGCTCGAGCTGACGACGCGACGCCTGGTCGAGGTCGGACGCGAACATCGCGAACGCCTCGAGCGAGCGGTACTGCGCGAGCTCGAGCTTGAGCGTGCCGGAGACCTTCTTGATCGACTTGACCTGTGCGTCACCACCGACGCGGGACACCGAGATGCCCACGTCCACGGCCGGACGCTGGTTCGCGTTGAACAGGTCCGACTGCAGGAAGATCTGGCCGTCGGTGATCGAGATCACGTTGGTCGGGATGTACGCCGAGACGTCGTTCGCCTTGGTCTCGATGATCGGGAGACCCGTCATGGAACCGGCGCCGAGCTCGTCGGACAGCTTCGCGCAACGCTCCAGCAGACGGGAGTGCAGGTAGAAGACGTCACCCGGGTAGGCCTCGCGTCCCGGCGGACGACGCAGGAGGAGCGACACCGCACGGTAGGCCTCGGCCTGCTTCGACAGGTCGTCGAAGATGATCAGGACGTGCTTGCCCTGGTACATCCAGTGCTGGCCGATGGCCGAGCCGGTGTACGGGGCGAGGTACTTGAAGCCGGCCGGGTCGGAGGCCGGGGCGGCGACGATGGTGGTGTACTCCATCGCACCGGCGTCCTCGAGCGCACCCTTGACGGAGGCGATCGTGGAGCCCTTCTGGCCGATCGCGACGTAGATGCAGCGGACCTGCTTGTCCTCGTCGCCCGACTCCCAGTTGGCCTTCTGGTTGATGATCGTGTCGATCGCGATGGCCGTCTTGCCGGTCTGGCGGTCGCCGATGATCAGCTGACGCTGACCGCGGCCGACCGGGATCATCGCGTCGATGGCCTTGATGCCGGTCTGGAGCGGCTCGTGGACCGACTTGCGGGCCATGACGCCGGGCGCCTGGAGCTCGAGGGCACGACGGCCCTCGGCCTGGATCTCGCCGAGACCGTCGATCGGGGCGCCGAGCGGGTCGACGACGCGACCGAGGAAGCCGTCGCCGACGGGGACCGAGAGGACCTCGCCCGTGCGGGTGACTTCCTGGCCCTCTTCGACACCGGCGAACTCGCCGAGCACGATGGCGCCGATCTCGTCCTCGTCGAGGTTCTGCGCGAGGCCGAGCGTGCCGTCCTCGAAGCGGATGAGCTCGTTCGCCATGACGCCGGGGAGGCCCTCGACGTGCGCGATGCCGTCGCCGGCGTCGATGACGTGCCCGACCTCGGCCGTGGAGGCCTTCGTCGGCTCGTAGTTCGAGACGAAGTCCTTCAGGGCATCACGGATCTCATCGGGGCTGATGGTGATGTCTGCCATGGGATTTTCCTTGTTGGTTTCCGGGGCCCTTCGGCTCCGAGAGGGTGACGCTGCTGACTGGAGCAGTTCCCGTTGTGGACTTGGGAGGAGCGGCTTCGACGGTACGCCTAGCCGGCGAGCTGGAGCCGGAGCTCCGAGAGCCGCGTGGACACGGTGCCGTCGATGACGTCGCCGCCGAGCTGCACCCGGACCCCGCCGACGACCGACCGGTCGACCACGTGGTTGATGCTGATGTCCTTGCCGTACCGCTCGGCGAGGGCGCGGGCGACGCGAGCCGCCTGGCCGTCCGAGAGGGACACCGCGGTGGTGACCGTGGCGACGAGCTTGCCGGCCTGCTCGGCCACGATGCGCGAGGCATCCCGGACGAGTTCACCGATGCGACGACCGCGCGGCTGCTGCACCAGGTGCGACAGGATCGTGATCGTCTGCTGCGACGCCTTGCCACCGAGCAGGCGCTCGACGAGCGAGCTCTTCTCGGCCGGGCTGCCGAGCTTCGTGCCCAGCGCCAGCTCGAGACCGGCGTCCGAGCGGACCGCCGTCTCGAAGGAGAACAGCTCGGCCTCGATCGAGGTGTCCGACGACGCGGTCGCGGCGACGGCGCGGATGCCCGCGTCCTCGATGCCGACGAGCAGGTCCTGGTGCGATGACCAGCGCGAGCCGGCCACCGCGGTCAGGACCGCACGCGTCGCGGTCGACTGGTCGGCGAAGACACGGTCGATGACGACCTTCTTGCCGGCCGGGTCGGCCGTCGGGTCGGACAGCAGACCGAGCAGCTGCGGCGCACCGGCGATCGCACGCCCTGCGGCGAGGATCTCGGCACCGGCGGCCAGGTCGGCCGCGCCGCCGAGGTCGGCGAGCACCGCCCTCGTGGACGCCAGTGCTTCCCTGGTGGCGCTGCGCATGCTCAGCGCTCCCCGCCGGTCGTCTCCGACGGCACCTGCGTGGCCTGCGAGGCCTCGAGGTCGGCGAGGAAGCGATCGACCACGGCGGTCGACTTCGCGTCGTCCTTGAGGGACTCCCCGATCACGCCGGACGCGAGGTCCAGGGCGAGGGTGCCCACCTCGGACCGCAGCGACTGGAGCGCGCTCTGCCGCTCGGCCTCGATCTGCGCCTGGGCGTTGGCGGTGATGCGTGCTGCATCGGCCTGCGCCTGCTCGCGGAGCTCGTTGCCGATCGCGTTCGCGTCGGCACGGGCCTGCTCACGGATCCGCGACGCCTCGGCACGTGCCTCGGCGAGCTGCTTGTTGTACTCGTCGAGCGCGGCGGCGGCCTGCTCCTGAGCAGCCTCCGCCTTCTTGATGCCACCCTCGATGGCCTCGGTGCGCTCGTCCAGCATCTTCGTGATCCGCGGGATGATGACCCGCCAGAAGACCAGCAGGATGACGACGAACGCCACCGCGGACCACACGATGTCGTACAGCGGCGGTACGAGGGGATTGTGCGTCTCCTCGGCCGCGATGATGAGTGCGTTCTGCATCGAGAGGCCTTACTTGGTGAAGATGAAGTACGTCGCGATACCGATGAAGGCGAGTGCCTCGGTGAAGGCGATACCGATGTACATGAGGGTCGTCAGGCGGCCCTGGAGCTCCGGCTGGCGAGCGACGGACTCGATCGTCTTGCCGACGACGATGCCCACGCCGATGGCCGGGCCGATCGCCGCGAGGCCGTAGCCCACCGTCGCGATGTTGCCGTTGATTGCCGCGAGAACGGTCGTTGCGTCCACGTGTTTTCCTTTCAGGATGCGGCCCGACGGATGTCGTGCCGTATTGGGGGTCAGTGCAGGTCGTTGGTCAGTGCTCGTCAGCCAGCGCGAGCTGGATGTACACAGCGGTCAGCAGCATGAAGACGTACGCCTGCAGCAGCGCGACCAGGATCTCGAAGAAGCTGAACGCGATGCCGAACGCGAGCGTCCCGACTCCGAAGAGGGCGAAGAGGTTCCCGCTCTCGAAGAAGAAGAACTGCGTGGCGGCGAAGAACAGGACGAGCAGCAGGTGCCCGACGACCATGTTCATCAGGAGTCGCAGCGTCAGCGTCACCGGACGGAGCACGAAGGTCGAGACGAGCTCGATCGGCGTCACGATGATGTACAGGTACCACGGGACACCGGGCGGGAACAGCGAGTTCCGCAGGAAGGTGCCCGGGTGCTTGCGCAGACCCGCGTAGATGAAGGCCACGTAGGCGACGATCGCGAGGATCATCGGGTACGCGATGCGGCTGGTGCCCTGCAGGTTGAACCCCGGGATGAGCCCCGTCAGGTTCAGGAACAGCACGGAGAAGAAGATCGTGGCGAGGAGCGGGAGGAACCGCTTGCCGTCCTTCTCACCCAGGTTGTCGAAGGTGTTCCGGCGGACGACGTCGAACGCGTACTCGATGAGCGCCTGGCCGCGGCCGGGCACGAGCTTGAGCGAACGGGTCCCGATGATGCCGATCAGCAGCAGGACCGCGACGGCGATGAACCGGATGATGACGAGTCGGTCGATCTCGAAGGGCGTCCCCGCGAAGAAGATCGCATCCGGGAAGAACTCGTTGATCGACGGACCATGGAACTCGGCGGCCTTGCTGCTCCCCGCCGCGACGGGGTTACCCGCAGCGGTGAGGGACAGGGGAAGAGCGTGGGATAGCAGCGCTGTCTCCTGTGTCGGCGCGCGCACGCATGGCACGCGATGGTGGACGTTGTGGAGGCTCGTCCGCTCCGAGCAGTGCTCCGGACGCGGACTCCGAGAAGCCTATCAGGTGCGAGAGGCTTCCCGGGCTCTCAGTTGCGGGGGTCGCCCTTCTCAGCGGATGCGGAGCCGGTGCCGGCGTCACCGGGCAGCGACACCCCGATCGGGATCCGCGCCCGGGAGACCGCGACGACGTCGATCACGAGGGACCCGACCACGCCGACGATGATCGCGATCGCGAGCACCGGGAAGTCGACCCACTCGCGGTTCCGGAGCGCGACGAGCACCACGATGAAGACGACGAACTTCAGCAGCCAGGTGCCCATCACGATGCCGAAGAACGCGCCGGAGAGCAGCTGTCCCTTCGACACCCGCAGCGCGACGAGCACGCTCACCGCGGTCAGCCCGAGGAACACCACGCTCAGGACGGCACCGAGCAGGCCGCCCACGAGCCCGGGGACGCCGGCGACGAGCAGCCCGACGACTCCCCCGACCACGGCGAGCCCGACGGCGAGGACCGCTCCCCAGGTGATGATGCGGCGGAACACCGGCCGGACGTGGTCGAGCGCGTTCGGTGCGGTCACGTGATGTCTCCTGGGATCGAGCGGTCGTTGGCGGCCCGGTCGAGCGGGTCGAGGCTGGCGTCCACGACGGTGGTGGACCGGGTGGCTGCCTGGGCGGCGAACTCGGCGCGTTTGCGGCCGAGCGGGGCGAAGGTGGCGACGGCGCACACCGTGAAGCCGACGGCGACGAAGACGACCACCCAGTACCAGTCCACGAAGAGGAACAGCAGGCAGCCGACGGCCACGGTGGCGGTCCACGCGTAGAAGATCAGCACGGCGTGGAAGTGCGAGTGACCCATGTCCAGGAGCCGGTGGTGCAGGTGCTTCCGGTCAGCCGAGAACGGGGACTTCCCCGCGCTCAGGCGCCGGGTGACCGCGAGCCCGAAGTCGAGGATCGGGACGATGAGGATCGCGAACGGCAGCAGGATCGGGATGAACGCCGGCAGCAGCGCCTGGCGCGTCTGCACCGCGGCCGGGTCGATGTTGCCCGTCACGGACACCGCGCTCGTCGCCATCAGGAACCCGACGAGCAGCGCGCCCGCGTCGCCCATGAACAGCTTCGCCGGGTGCCAGTTCAGGATGAGGAACCCGAAGCAGGCGCCGACGAGCACCGCCGTGAGCAGGGACGGCAGGTTGAAGAAGAACTCCGTCTGCACGACCACGCGGTTGATGAAGAACGTGTAGAGGAAGAACACCCCACCGGCGATGATCGCCACACCGGCGACGAGACCGTCGAGCCCGTCGATGAAGTTCACCGCGTTCATCACGAGCACCACCGCCAGGACGGTGAAGATCAGGCTCATGTAGGACGAGCCGACGCCCAGCGTGTTGCCGATCGGCAGGGACACGATCGCCACGCCCTGCCAGGCGAGGATCCCCGCGGCGATGATCTGCCCCGCGAGCTTCGTCATCCAGTCGAGGTCCCAGATGTCGTCCGCGACGCCGAGCACGACGATGATCGTCGCTCCCCCGAGCACCGCGAGGACGCGGCCGGGCTCGGAGAACACGAGCCGGAAGTAGTCCGTGCCGGCGATCGACGGGAACAGGAACCACGCCGCCAGCAACGAGACGATGACGCCGATGTACATCGCGATCCCGCCGAGGCGGGGCGTCGGGGTGCGGTGCACGTCCCGCTCACGGACCTTCGGGTACCACTTGTACTTCAGCCCCAGCTTCCACACGACCCAGCTGACGCAGAAGCTCACCACGGCCGCGATGGCCCCGGCGAGCAGGTAGTACTTCATCCGACGAGGTCGGCTCCGACGACCCTGGCGATCTCGTCGTCGGAGATCACACCGTGGCGGACGATGACCAGCTTGCCGCCGTCGGAGAGCCCGGTGGCGTCGACGATGGTCGAGCCGGTCGAGGCCGCGAAGCCCTCGTGCGCCTCGATCGGACCGCCGTCGAGGTACACGGAGACGCTGTCGCCGAGCATCGCCTCGGCCTGGTCGGCGTCCATCGCCGCCGGGTCGCCGGTGGAGTTCGCGGAGGAGACCGCGAGCGGACCGACCTCCTGCAGGAGCTCGAGCGCGATCCGGGAGTCCGGCATCCGGAGCGCCACGGTGCCGCGCGTCTCGCCGAGGTCCCAGTCGAGGGACGGCTGCGCCCGGAGGATCACGGTGAGGCCGCCGGGCCAGAACTCGGCGACGAGGTCCCGCACCTGCTGCGGGATGTCGCTCGCGAGCGCTTCGAGCGTCGGCGGGCCGGGGATGAGCACGGGCGGCGGCGACTGGCGGGTGCGGCCCTTCGCGTCGAGCAGGCGCTGGACGGCGGCCGCGCTGAAGGCGTCCGCGGCCACGCCGTAGACGGTGTCGGTGGGGACGACGACGAGTTCTCCGCGGCCGAGCGCGGCACGTGCGAGCCGCATCCCGGTCAGGAGCCCGTCGGAGTCGGTGCAGTCGTATCGGGATGCCATGACTCGACGATGATAGTGCGACACAATGGGTGGCATCGTGAACGAGTCCCCCGCGCCCCGCCTCCTGTTCCTCTTCGACATGGACGAGGTCCTCGTCCGGTACGACTGGAAGGTGCGGATGGCCGCCCTCGCCGAGTTCACCGGACACGAGTTCCAGGAGCTCCGCCGGCGGTGGTGGGACTGCGGCAACGAGCAGCGTGCCGAGGCGGGCGGCTACGCGGACGGCGACGCGTACCTCGCGGCGTTCGAGCAGGCGATGGGCTGCGCGGTCCCGGAGGCCGAGTGGGCGCGGATCCGCGGCGCCGCGATGACCGAGCTGCCCGAACGCATCGACGCCGTCCGGGTGGCCAGCGAGCACGGCCGCGTCGGGCTCCTCACGAACAACGGTCCGCTGGCCGGGCGCTGGATCCACCGGTGGGCACCGTCGCTCCCGCCGCTCTTCGGCGAGCACCTCGACACGACGAGCAACTTCGGCGCGCGCAAGCCCGAGCCCGAGGTGTTCCTGCGTGCCCTCGAGCACCACGGCGTCCCGGCGGAGCGCACGTTCTTCGCCGACGACATGCCCATCAACGTCGAGGGTGCGAGGAGCGTCGGCATCCACGCCGTGCTCGTCGAGGAGCACACCGACCTGCGCGAGGCGGTCCTCGCCTTCGTCGCGGCCCAGGAGCGCGTCACGGTCCCCTGACCGCGGTGGGTCGGTCGGACCGGCCTGGAGGCGCGGCTCGACCCCGCCTAGCGAGTCGCGGTGGTCGTGCGGTCGCGCCCGGTCAGGTCCTGGTGCGTCTCCGGGGACCGGAACCCCCGGCGTGCGAGCACGTCGCGCACGCCAGCGCCCTGCGGCTCGGCGTGCTCGACGACGAGGACTCCCCCGGGCACGAGCAACCGCCACGCCGTCTCGGCCAGGGCACGCACGGCATCGAGACCGTCCGGGCCGCCGTACAGCGCCATCGCCGGGTCGTGGTCGCGGACCTCGGGGTCGATCGGGACGGCGTCGTCGGGCACGTACGGCGGGTTCGACACGACGACCGAGACGGCGCCGTCGAGCTCGGGCAGCGCGTCGGCGAGGTCGCCCTCGACGAGTCGGACCGTGCCGCCGTGGGCATCGACGTTGCGCCGGGTCCACGGGAGGGCCTCGGGCGACCGCTCGACCGCGTACACGACGGCGTTCGGCACCTCGGTGTCCATGGCGATCGCGATGGCACCGCTGCCCGAGCCGAGGTCGACCGCGATCGGCGCCGGGACCGCCACGGCGCGCAGGGCGTCGATGCCGAACTGCACGACGCCCTCGGTCTCGGGCCGCGGCACGAAGACGCCGGGTCCGACCGCCAGGGTCAGCGCCCGGAAGTGCGCCTCGCCGGTGATGTGCTGCAGCGGCTCACGGGTGCTGCGTCGGGCGATCGCGTGCCGGAAGCGCTCGACGTGGTCGCCGGCGATCGCGCCGCCGGTGAGCGCGCGGGCCTGCACGGCACCCCGGGACGTGTCGGTCGCCCAGGCGAGGAGGAGCTCGGCGTCCACCTGCGGCGTCGGGACGCCGGCGGCGCCGAGCGCCGCGGCCGCCTCCCGCAGGAGCCGGTCCACGGCGAAGGTGACGGGCGTGTCGGACGCGATCCGTGCCTCCAGACCGTCTCCCGGGTGGGTCACGCGTCCTGGTCGCCGATGGCGGCCAGACGTGCCTCCTCGTCCGCCGTGATGGCGGACTGGATGACGGGCTCGAGCGCGCCGTTCATCACGCGGTCCAGGTCGTACGCCTTGTACCCGGTGCGGTGGTCCGCGATGCGGTTCTCCGGGAAGTTGTACGTGCGGATGCGCTCCGAACGGTCCATGCCGCGGATCTGCGACTTGCGCGCGTCCGAGGCGATGGCGTCGAGTTCCTCCTGCTGCTTCGCGAGGATGCGGGCGCGCAGGACGCGCATGCCGGCCTCACGGTTCTGCAGCTGCGACTTCTCGTTCTGCATCGCGACCGTGATGCCCGTGGGCAGGTGCGTGATGCGGACCGCGGAGTCCGTCGTGTTGACGGACTGGCCGCCGGGCCCGGAGGACCGGTAGACGTCGATCTTGAGGTCGTTCTGGTTGATCTGGACCTCTTCGGGCTCGTCGACCTCGGGGAAGACGAGCACGCCCGTGGTGGAGGTGTGGATGCGCCCCTGGGACTCGGTCGCCGGCACACGCTGCACGCGGTGCACGCCGCCCTCGTACTTCAGGTGCGCCCACACGCCCTGTGACGGGTCGGTCGCGTTCGACTTGATCGCGACCTGGACGTCCTTGTAGCCGCCGAGGTCGGACTCGGTCCGCTCGAGCATCTCGATCTTCCAGCCCTTGGACTCGGCGTAGTGCGAGTACATCCGCAGGAGGTCGGCCGCGAACAGCGCCGATTCCTCGCCGCCCTCGCCGCCCTTGATCTCCATGATCACGTCGCGCCCGTCGTCCGGGTCGCGCGGGATGAGCAGCCGGCGGAGACGCTCCTGGCGCTCCGTCAGCTGCTCCTCGAGCGCGGGGACCTCGTCCGCGAAGGCCTCGTCCTCGCGCGCGAGCTCCTGGGCGGCGGCGAGGTCGTCCCCCGCCGCCTGCCAGGCCTCGTACGCGGCCTTGATCTGGTTGAGCTCGGCGTACCGCCGGTTCACCTTCTTCGCCCGGGCCGCATCGGCGTGGAGCGCGGGGTCCGACAGCTGCTGCGTCAGGTCCTCGTGTTCCGCCAGCAGCCCTGCCACCGACTCGAACACGCGCTACTCCTGGTGACCGTTGTGGTGCCCGCCGGTCGTGGGGACCGACTTCTGCACCTGGACCAGGAACTCGACGTTCGACTGCGTCTCCTTGAGGTTCCGCAGCACGATCTCGAGCGCCTGCTGCGGGTCGAGCCCGGCGAGGGCACGGCGCAGACGCCACGTGATCTTGACCTCGTCCGCGGAGAGCAGCTGCTCCTCGCGACGGGTGCCCGATGCGTTCACGTCGACGGCGGGGAAGATCCGCTTGTCGGCGAGGTGACGGTTGAGGCGGAGCTCCATGTTGCCGGTGCCCTTGAACTCCTCGAAGATCACCTCGTCCATCTTCGACCCGGTCTCGACGAGCGCGGTCGCGAGGATGGTCAGCGAGCCGCCGTCCTCGATGTTGCGCGCCGCGCCGAAGAAGCGCTTCGGCGGGTACAGGGCCGACGAGTCGACGCCACCGGAGAGCACGCGACCGGAGGCCGGCGTCGCCAGGTTGTACGCGCGTCCCAGACGGGTGATCGAGTCCAGGAGCAGGACCACGTCGTGGCCGAGCTCGACGAGGCGCTTCGCCCGCTCGATGGCGAGCTCGGCGACCGTGGTGTGGTCCTCGGCGGGACGGTCGAAGGTCGAGGCGATGACCTCGCCCTTCACCGTGCGTTGCATGTCGGTGACCTCTTCGGGCCGCTCGTCCACGAGGACGACCATGAGGTGCGCCTCGGGGTTGTTCTTGGCGATCGCGTTCGCGATGGCCTGGAGCACGACCGTCTTGCCGGCCTTCGGCGGGGACACGATGAGACCGCGCTGGCCCTTGCCGATCGGCGACACGAGGTCGATGATCCGCGTGCTGAGCTTGCCCGGCTCGGTCTCGAGGCGCAGGCGCTCGTTCGGGTACAGCGGCGTGAGGTCCTGGAAGTCCACGCGCGCGGCCGCCTCGTCCGCGGTCTGCCCGTTCACCGAGTCGACCTTCACGAGGGCGTTGTACTTCTGGCGGCTCTGCTGCTCGTTGTCCCGCGGCTGCTTGATCGCGCCGACGACCGCGTCGCCCTTGCGCAGGTGGTACTTCTTCACCTGGCCGAGCGAGACGTAGACGTCGTTCGGGCCCGGCAGGTAGCCCGAGGTGCGCACGAACGCGTAGTTGTCGAGCACGTCGAGGATGCCCGCGATCGGGATGAGGACGTCGTCCTCGGTGATCTCCGGCTCGAAGTCGTCGTTCTGACCGCCACGGCCGCGCTTGCGGTCACGCTGGCGACGGCTGCGGCCGCTCTCGGCCTCGTCGGCGTGCTGCTGTTGCTGCTGCTTCTGCTGCTGGCCCTGCTGCTGCTTCTGCTGGCCGCTCTTGTCGTCGTGCTGGGCGTTCTTCTGCTCGCCCTGCTGCTTCTGCTGCTGCTGGGCGTTGTCGTTCTTCTGGCCGTCGTTGCGCTGGCTGTCGTTGCGCTGGCCGTCGTTCTTCTGGCCGTTGTCGCGCCCGTTCTGGTCGCCCTGCTCGCCGTTCTCGGCGTTCTGTCCACGACCACGCCCGCGACCGCGGCTGCGACGACCGCGACGCGAGCCGCCCTCGCCCTGCTGGTCGTTCTGGTCGCCGGTGTCGCCGGCGTCCTGGGTGTCGCCGGACTGCTCCGCCGACTCGTCCTGCTGGGTCGTGGGCCGCTGGGCACCCGACTGGGCGCTCTGCTCGGCCTGCTCGGCCTGCTGGCCGTTCTGCTGACGGCCGTTCTGGCGGCCGTTCTGCTGGTCGCCCTGCTGCTGGTCGCCCTGGTCGCCCTGCGCGCCACGGCCGCCGCGGCCACGACGGCCACCGGCCTGTGCCGCTTCCTGCGCGTCCTTCTCGGCGCGGACCTGGTCGAGGCCGGCGAGGAGGTCCTCGGTGCCGGTCTGACCGTGGTTGGTGTGCTCGGCGGCGGAGGTCGGCTCCGCGCTCACGGTGCCGCCGGACGATGCACGGCGGGAGCGGCGGGCACGCGACGCGGGCTGCTGCGGCTCCTCGGCCGCGGTGGGGGCCTCGGTCGCGGGGGTCTCAGCCGTGGACGCCTTGGCCGTGGGGGCCTCGTTCGCGGCAGCGGGGGCTTCGGTCGGCTCCGGCAGCGTCGGCTGCTCGGTGGCGGGCGCCGCGGCCGCCGGGGCCTCGTCCGTCACGGGGCGCTTGTCCTCGATCGAGGCGATGAGGTCGCCCTTCCGGAGCTTGGAGAGCCCGGTGATGCCCAGGGCGGAGGCGATGCGCTGGAGTTCCGGGAGTCGGAGGGCGCGCAGATCGCTCGGGATCTCCACCTGGGTGGAGTCGTTGACGTTCGTCAAGGTCGGTGTTTCCTTTCGAACCGCAGAACGCGGAGAGTTTCCACCGTCCCGGATGCACGGGTATGCATCGACCGCCGTTCAGACGACGGACCGGGATTCGGTGATCAGAAAGAGATTGCCCCCGCGCACCGGACCCTGCATGGCGAGGAAGTTCCTGCTGCCTACGCGGGTTCGGCTTGGAGCGCCGAGTGCGGCACCACTGTAGCACCACCCAGATCAACGGCCAGCATGAGCGCCCGCCAGTCGGATTCACCGTGTCGCGTCACCAGGTCGGCGGCGGTGAGGCGCTGTCCGGGATCACTGCCGAGGACCAGGAGGCTCGGCCCGGCACCCGAGACGACCGCGGCGAGTCCGTGCTGCCGCAGCAGACGGATCAGGGCGTCGGTCTCCGGCATGGCGCTGGCGCGGTACGCCTGGTGCAGCCGGTCCTCTGTCGCAGCCAGGAGCAGTTCGGGGCTCTGGATGAGCGCCGCGACGAGCAACGCGGAGCGGGAGACGTTGAACGCGGCGTCCTCGTGCGGCACGCTCGCCGGCTGCAGGGAGCGCGCGAGCTTCGTGGAGAGCGTCGATGCCGGCACGAAGACCACCGGCGAGACCCCACGGTGCACCAGGAGCCGCTTGTACGCCGGCCCCTCGGCGGTCATCCACGCGATCGTCAGGCCGCCGAAGAGCGCCGGTGCGACGTTGTCCGGGTGCCCCTCCATCTCGGTCGCCAGGGCCAGCAGGGTCGAGGCGTCCAGGTCGACGACGCCCTCGAGCAGCCCACGCGCCGCCATCAGGCCGGCCACGATCGCCGCGGCGGACGACCCCATCCCGCGGCCGTGCGGGATCGCGTTGACCGCGTGCAGCTCGAGCCCGGGCTGCTCGACCCCGGCGTGCTCGAGCCCGCGGCGGACGGCACGCACGACGAGGTTGTCGTCGTCCGTGGCGACCTCGCCCGCGCCGACACCGTCGACGATCACGGTGGCACCGGCCTCACGGCGGACCCGCACGACGACCTCGTCGTAGAGCGACAGCGCGAGTCCGAGCGAGTCGAAGCCGGGGCCGAGGTTCGCCGACGTCGCCGGCACGCGCACACGGACCGCCCGTCCGGCCGGTACAGCGTTGCGGGCGGTCGTGCCCTCCCCCGGTCCGGACGAGCGGTCGGGGCTCACTCGGCGCCGACCAGTCCGAGCACGTCGGCGACCGCCTTGGTGTCGACGGGGACGCTCGTCGGGGCGACCTCGCCGCCGTCCTGCGTGCGGAGGGCCCACTGCGGGTCCTTGAGGCCGTGGCCGGTCACCGTGATGACGACCTTCGCGCCCGTCGGCACGACGCCCGCGTCCGCGCGCTCGAGCAGCCCGGCGACGCCGATCGCGGATGCCGGCTCGACGAACACGCCGACCTCGGCCGAGAGGATGCGGTGCGCCGCGAGGATGCCCTCGTCGGTGATGGCACCGAAGTACCCGTCGGTCTCGTCCCGGGCCTCGAGGGCGAACTCCCACGACGCGGGGTTGCCGATCCGGATCGCCGACGCGATGGTGTCCGGGTTCCGGACGACCTCGCCGCGGACGATCGGGGCGGCCCCGGCGGCCTGGAAGCCGAACATGCGCGGGAGCTTCGACGAGCGGCCCGCAGCGACGTCCTCGCGGTACCCGCGGGAGTAGGCGGTGTAGTTGCCCGCGTTGCCGACCGGCAGGAAGTGGAAGTCCGGCGCGTCGCCGAGCACGTCGACGACCTCGAACGCGGCGGTCTTCTGGCCCTCGATGCGGTCGTTGTTGACGGAGTTCACCAGGTGCACCGGGTAGTTCGCGGCGAGGTCGCGGGCGATGTCGAGGCAGTCGTCGAAGTTGCCCTGCACCTGCAGCAGCTGCGCGTCGTGCGCGACGGCCTGGCTGAGCTTGCCCATCGCGATCTTGCCCTCGGGCACGAGCACCGCGGCCGTGATGCCCGCGTGCGTGGCGTAGGCGGCGGCCGACGCGCTCGTGTTGCCGGTCGAGGCGCAGATGACCGCCTTCGCACCGTGCTCCACGGCCTTCGAGATCGCCATCGTCATGCCGCGGTCCTTGAAGGAACCGGTCGGGTTCATGCCCTCGAACTTGACGTAGACCTCGGCACCGGTGCGCTCGGACAGGCGGCGCGCCGGGATGAGGGGTGTCCCGCCCTCGCCGAGGGTGACGACGGGCGTCGCTTCGGTGACGTCGAGACGGTCGGCGTACTCGCGCAGGACTCCCTGCCACTGGTGGGCCATGAGGCTCCCCTTCTTCTTCTTCGTTCGTGAGCTGGTGGGTCGGACTCGACGACGTCAGGCGCCGACGACCCGCAGGACGCTGGTGACCTCGACGACGACGTCCTCGTTGCGGAGCGCCACCACCGTCGAGGCGAGGTCGGACTCGCGCGCCAGGTGCGTGCCGATGACGAGCGTCGCCGTGGCGTCGGACCCCGAGGCCACCGTCTGCTCGACGGTCTCGACGCTGACGCCGTGCTTCGCGAGGATCCCGGCGACCGTCGAGAGCACGCCGGGGGCGTCCGTGACGTGCAGGGTGATCTGGTAGCGGGTGCGGACGGTGCCGATCGGGAAGACCGGGAGGTCGGCCTGGGTCGACTCGGCGACACCGGGACCGCCGATGACGTGCCGGCGCGCGGCCGACACGAGGTCGCCCAGGACGGCCGAGGCGGTCTCGACGCCACCGGCTCCGGCGCCGTAGAACATCAGGTCACCGGCGGCCTCGGCCTCGACGAACACGGCGTTCTTCGCGCCGTGCACGCTCGCCAGCGGGTGCGACTCCGGCACGAGCGCCGGGTAGACCCGGGCGCTGACGCCCTCGGTCCCCTCGGCGTCGGTCAGACGCTCGGCCGTCGCGAGGATCTTCACGACGTAGCCGGCCTTGCGCGCGGCGCGGACCTGCTCGATCGTGACCGACGTGATCCCCTCGCGGTGCACGGCGGCGAGCGGCACCGAGGTGTGGAACGCGAGCGAGGCCAGGATCGCGGCCTTCTGCGCCGCGTCGTAGCCCTCGACGTCGGCGGTCGGGTCGGCCTCGGCGTACCCGAGCTCCGTCGCGGTCGCGAGGGCGTCCTCGAACGTCGCGCCCTCGCGGTCCATCAGGTCGAGGATGAAGTTCGTGGTGCCGTTGACGATGCCCATGATGCGCACGATGCGGTCCCCCGCGAGGGAGTCGTGCAGCGGCCGGATGATCGGGATCGCGCCGGCGACCGCGGCCTCGTAGTAGAGCTGTGCGCCGACCTGTTCGGCCACCGCGAAGAGCTCCGGGCCGTGGGTCGCGAGGAGGGCCTTGTTGCCCGTCACGACGTCGGCGCCGGACTGCAGTGCCTGGAGCACGAGCGTCCGTGCGGGTTCGATGCCGCCGATGAGCTCGACGACGATGTCCGCCCCGAGGATGAGCGACTCGGCGTCCGTCGTGAAGAGCTCCTTCGGCAGGTCGACGTCGCGCGGGGCGTCGACGTCGCGGACGGCGATCCCGACGAGCTCGAGGCCGGCGCCGGCACGCGAGGCCAGCTCGTCGCCGTGCTCCAGGAGCAGCCGCGCGACCTGGGAGCCGACCGAGCCGGCTCCGAGCAGCGCGACGCGGACGTTGCGGTATTCGATCATCTGGTGCGGGTCCTGTTCGTGGGGAGTCGGGGCGGGGCAGGGACCTCAGGCCCCTGGCACGACCCCGGTGTCGCGGGCGAGGAGGTCGTCGATCGACTCGCCACGCACGAGGATACGGGTAGTGCCGTCCGCGACCGCCACGACCGGCGGACGACCGACGTGGTTGTAGTTGCTCGCCAGGCTCCAGCAGTAGGCACCGGTCGCCGCCACCGCGAGGAGGTCGCCGCGGTGCACGTCGCCGGGCAGGTACTCGTCGTTCACGACGATGTCGCCGCTCTCGCAGTGCTTGCCGACCACCCGCGTCAGGACGGCCGGGGTGTCCGAGGTCCGGGCGAGCCGGGCGGTGTAGTCGGCGCCGTACAGCGCCGGCCGGGCGTTGTCGCTCATGCCGCCGTCGACCGAGACGTACGTGCGGGTGGCCGTCTCCGTCTCGCCGGTCTCCAGGGTCACGGGCTTGATCGTGCCGACCCGGTACAGCGTGATGCCGGCCGGCCCGACGATGTAGCGCCCCGGCTCGACGGCGATCTCCGGCACCGGGATGTCCCGCTCGCGGCACGCCTCGGCGACGATCGAGGCGAGCGCGTCGGCGACGTCCTCCGGCTCGAACGCCGAGTCGGCCTCGGTGTAGTCGATGCCCCAGCCGCCGCCGAGGTTGAGCTCCGGGACCGGACCGGTCGCGACGAGCGTGGCGTGGACGTCCATCAGCCGCCGGGCTGCCTCCCGGAAGCCGGACTCGTCGAAGATCTGCGAGCCGATGTGCGAGTGCAGTCCGACGAACGCGAGCGAGGACTCGGCGCGCACGGCCTCGGCGGCGGCCACCGCCTCGGTCAGCGGGATGCCGAACTTCTGGTCCTCCCGCGCGGTCGCGAGGTACTCGTGCGTCGAGGCGTGCACCCCGCTGTTGATCCGGATGCGCACGCGCTGCACGACTCCGGCGTCGGCGGCGGCCCGGGCGACGCGCTGCACTTCCTCGTGGCTGTCGAGCACGATCGTGCCGACCCCGACCTCGACCGCGCGCGCGATCTCGGCGTCGGACTTGTCGTTGCCGTGGAAGCCGAGCATGGCCGGGTCGATGCCGCCGGCCAGTGCCACCGCGAGCTCCCCGCCCGTGCAGACGTCGACGCGGAGATCGGCCTCGGCCATCCACGCCACGACCTGCGTCGTCAGGAACGCCTTGCCCGCGTAGTAGACGTGTGCCCGGGTCCCGATCCGCTCGAAGGCCTCGGCGAACGCGTTCCGCACCCGCACGGCACGGGACTGGACGTCGCGCTCGTCGACCACGTAGAGCGGGGTGCCGTACTGCGCGACCAGGTCGGTCGCGGTCACGCCGCCCACGACGAGCTCGCCGTCGTCCGTCCGCGTCGCGGACGCCGGCCAGATGCGCGTCTCGAGCGCCGAGGGGTCCGTCGGGAACCGCAGTCGCTGCGGGGCAAGGGGGTTCTCGCTCACGGGACCCGATCCTACCGAGCCGAGCCGTTCCTCCAGGCCGTGTGACGTCACCAGGGGGCTACGAGCACTTCCCCACCGTCTGCAGCCCCTGCTCACTGAGCGGCAACGAGTCCGCCGTGACGCGCACCGAGGCGTCCGACGACGTGATGTCGAGCGAGCGCACCCGCAGCTGCGACGGCAGGAACTGCGCCGTGCAGACCTGCACCGGCACGTTCGTGACACCCGGGATCGAGTCCACCTTCAGCCCGAGCGCCGAGTTCGTGATCCGCACCGTCTTCGGGGTGATCGTGATGCCGCGGCCGTCCTCCTGGGCGACGACGTCGCCCTTCGCGGCGTACGTGATGTCGTAGCCGAGCACCGCGGTCCGGCCGGACAGCTCGACGCCGCCGTCCACCAGGGTCATGCGGTCGAACAGCGGACTGTACTTCGCGAGCTCCTTGACGGACCCGGCAGCGAGCGTGACGTGGCCGTCGACGTCGTGCACGTCGCCCTTGCCGTCGATCGGGACGTCGTGCGCGGTGACGTCCGCGGCGAGGGGGATGCCGTCGACGGTGAGCTTCCGCGACGAGATCTCGACCTCGTCGAGCTGTCCGCCGATGAGCTGTGGGATCACGACGCCCTTCGCGTGCGCCTCGACCGTCCCGGTCGCGCCGGCGGGCAGCGACTGCTCGACCTGCTGGGCGATCATGCGGTCGACGACCCCGCGCAGGACGAACTCGGCGACGACGAGGACCGCGGCGAGGAGCACCACCACCACGACGAGGACGACGGGCCAGCGACGGCGCTTCCGGGGGGTCTCGGTGGCGGCGGACATGCGTCCCACCCTGCCAGGTGGTCCCGTGGGCCCGCCTGGAGGCGCGGGGTGCGCCCGGCGCGCCGGCTCGGGCGGGTGGGTGGCCGGTTCGGACGCGGTGGCCGGCCGGACGCGGTGGCCGCAGTCGAACTGCGGATCCGACATCGAACCGGGCCTCGAGGGCGGTTCGATGTCGGATCCGTGGTTCGAAACGGTCGCTACATCCGGGACGGCGCCGAGACCCCGAGCAGGCCGAGGCCGTTGCGGACGACCTGGCCGGTGGCGTCGTTGAGCCACAGGCGCGTGCGGTGCAGGTCGGTCACGGGCTCGTCGCCGAGCGGGGTCACCCGGCAGGCGTCGTACCAGCGGTGGTAGAGACCGGCGAGCTGCTCGATGTACCGCGCGATGCGGTGCGGTTCGCGGAGCTCCGCCGCCTGGCGCACCACGCGCGGGTACTCCGCGAGGGCGCCGAGCAGCGCACCCTCGGTGTCGTGCGTCAGGAGCGAGGCGTCGAAGGCCGACCGGTCCACCCCGGCGGACTCGGCGTTGCGGGCGACGGACTGCGTGCGGGCGTGGGCGTACTGCACGGTGAAGACGGGGTTGTCGTTCGTGCGCTTGACGAGCAGGTCGAGGTCGATGTCGATCGCCGTGTCGCTGGCGAACCGGACGAGCGAGTACCGGCCGGCGTCCACCCCGACGGCGTCCACGAGGTCCTCCATCGTGACGATCGTGCCCGCACGCTTCGACATGCGCATCGGCTCGCCGTCCTTGAGCAGGTTCACCATCTGCCCGATGAGGATCTCGAGGTTCTTGCCCGGCTCGTCGCCGAACGCCGCGCACATCGCCATCATGCGGCCGACGTAGCCGTGGTGGTCGGCGCCGAGCATGATGAGGTTGCGCTCGAACCCGCGCTCCCGCTTGTCGAGGTAGTACGCCAGGTCGCCCGCGATGTACGCCGGCTCACCGTCGGACTTGATGACGACACGGTCGCGGTCGTCGCCGAAGTCGGTGGTGCGGAGCCACTCCGCGCCGTCGGCCTCGTACATCACACCGGCCGCACGGAGGCGCTCGATCGCACGCTCCACGGCCTTCGACTCGTGGAGGGCGTTCTCGTGGAAGTAGACGTCGAAGTCCACACCGAAGTCGTGCAGCGAGGTCTTGATGTCGGTGAACATGAACTCGACGCCCTCGCGGCGGAAGAGCTCCTGCGCCTCGTCGCGCGGCAGGTCCCGCACGTCGGTCGAGGGATCGAGCGTCGCGATCACCCGCGCCGCGATGTCCGAGATGTAGGCACCGCCGTAGCCGTCCTCCGGCGTGGGCTCCCCCAGCGCCGAGGCGACGAGGGACCGGGCGAACCGGTCGATCTGCGCGCCGTGGTCGTTGAAGTAGTACTCGCGGGTGACGAGGCCGCCCTGCGCCTGGAACACGCGGGCCAGGCTGTCGCCGACCGCGGCCCACCGGACGCCACCCATGTGGATCGGACCGGTCGGGTTCGCGGACACGAACTCGAGGTTGATCCGCACGCCGTCGTACAGGTCGCCGTGCCCGAAGGACGCGCCGGCATCGACGATGGTCCGGGCGATCTCGCCGGCCGCGGCGGCCTCGAGCGTGATGTTGATGAACCCCGGCCCGGCGACGTCGACCGAGTCCACGCCGTCGAGCTCGGTGAGCTCGCCGGCGATCTCCGTCGCGAGCTCGCGCGGGTTCGTCCCGAGGCGCTTCGCGAGCTGCATCGCCGCGTTCGAGGCCCAGTCGCCGTGCGCTCGGTTCTTCGGACGCTCGAGCGCCACGTGGGACTCGTCGACCGTCACGGCGTCGGACGCACCTCGTCGCTCGACGATCCCGGTCAGGATCGACAGGTACGCGGCGGAGAGTTCGGCAGGAGTCACGAGGGTCGAGTCTACCGGGACGCTGACGGTCCTCTCCGGCCCGTGCACCATCATGTCGGGATGACCACCCGCAGCCGCGCCCGGGCGATCAGCGTCGCCGCGCTCTCCCTCTCCGCGTCCCTCGCCCTCGTGGCGTGCTCCGGCGGCGGCTCCGGCGGCGCCACGCCGAGCGCGAGTGCCGCACCGGTCGGGAAGCGGGTCGCCCAGACCTGCGCCGAGCTCCTGCCCGCCGGGTCGCTCGACGTGTACAGGAAGACGTTCGCGATCGATCGCGGCTACGAGCCGGAGAAGGGCACCCCCGCCGCCCGGATCGCCCAGCAGCGCGGACGGGTGTGCCACTGGACGGCCACCGACGACGCCTCGACGACGATCACGCTGGCCGTGGCCGACCTGCCTGAGAAGTCGCTCACGAACCTGAAGGACGCCCTGTTCGAGCGGGGCGGCTCGGTGCCGACCTACCGCGTGGAGGGGTACTTCGTGCTCGCGGACGGGGTCGGACGCGCCGACGCCTTCGCCGACCCGTACTGGATCACGACGACGTCGACCCTGTTCACCGAGCCAGGCGGGGCGCAGCCGGTCGTCGACGCGGTCCGGCAGGTGCTGCAGCCCACCGCGACGGCGACCCCTTCCCGCTGACGCGGCCCCGGCCGTGCCGGACCGGGCCGGGCGTACCTGGTCGAAGCGGGCGCGACACGCGTGGTCCCGGGCACCGGTGCGGACCTGCTACGGTTGATCTCACCCAGGGCCCCCATAGCTCAGGGGATAGAGCACTGCCCTCCGGAGGCAGGGGCGGAGGTTCGAATCCTCCTGGGGGCACAGTCACATCCCCGCGCAAGCTGTCACATTCCCGCGCAAGCAGACGTCTTCGCTGCGCTCAGGCGGCTGCGCGCGATGTCGGCTTCGCCGACCTTCCCTCCGGGGCCGGTCGGGCCAGGGGCGCTCCGGTACCGTCGCGTGCATGACGACGACGTTCCCCGAACCAGAAGTCGAAGCGCTGCGCGGTGGCCCGGTCCTGGGGTGGGGCGTGATCGGGTCCGGCACGATCGCGAACGACTTCACGCGCACGCTGCACGCGAACTCGGACCAGCGCGTCGTCGCGGTGGGTTCGCGGTCGGCCGAGCGGGCCTCGGCGTTCGCGGCGCGGCACGGCGTCCCGGGGGTGCACGACTCGTACGAGGCCCTCGTGGCGGACCCGTCGGTCGACGTCGTGTACGTGGCGTCGCCGCACCCGCAGCACCTCGAGCACGCGCTGCTCGCGATCGGCGCCGGCAAGCACGTCCTCGTCGAGAAGCCGATGACGACGTCGGAGGCGGACACCCGCACGCTCGCGGCCGCCGCCCGGGAGGCCGGGGTCCTCGCGATGGAGGCGATGTGGACCAGGTACCTGCCCGGCACCACGGTCGTCGCGCGGCTCCTCGCCGACGGGGCCCTCGGCGACGTCCGGTCGGCGTCGGTCGACGTCGGGTGGCCACACGATCCGGACCCGGCCGATCGGATGTTCGACCCGGCGGCCGGAGGTGGCGCGCTGCTGGACGCCGGGGTCTACGGGCACTGGTTCGCACGCTTCGCCACCGGCGCCCCGGTGACCAGCCGCACGAGTGGGACGCTGTCGGAACGCGGGGTGGACCTCCAGTCCGTCACGGTGTCGACGGCGGGCGGGGGCGCCCAGGCCGTGGTGACCACCTCGATCACGGCGTGGACGCCGGGCCTCGCGGTGATCGCGGGCAGCCGGGCGACCGTGCGGTACACGGACCACTTCGTGTTCCCGGCGTCGTTCGCGCTGCACCACCGCGCCGACGAGTCACGGTGGGAGGACCCGAGCGGGCTCCGCGGGCGCGACGGACTCGTGTGGCAGGCGGCCGCGCTCGCCCGGTACGTCCACGACGGCCGGACGGACTCACCCCTGCACTCCCTGGACGACGCGATCGGCGTCGCCGCCGCGCTCGACGCCGCTCGGGCGGCCCTGGGGCCGGCCCCGCGTGTTTCCGAGCGCGTCACCTCGACCCCCTAGGATCACCGGCCGGTCGTCCTGCACACACGACCGGGAAGAGGACTCGATGACCAGCGCCACCGGGAACCCCCAGCACGAACTCGACCGCGGCGAGCACGCACCGGCACCGCGGACCCTGCTCGACGTCCTCACGGCCACCGCCGAGGCGCACCCCGACGCGCTCGCGATCGAGGACCCGGCCGGGACGATCGACTACGGCACGCTGCTGCGGCTGGTGCACGAGCGGGCCGAGGACCTGGCGCGGCGCGGGGTCCGACGGGGCGACCGGGTCGGCGTGCGCATCCCCTCCGGCGGCCGGGACCTGTACGTGTCGATCCTCGCGGTCCTCGCCGCCGGGGCCGCGTACGTGCCGGTGGACGCCGACGACCCGGAGGAACGGGCAACCCTGGTGTTCGGCGAGGCGGGGGTCGTGGGGGTGATCGGCGCCGGCGAGGTGCTGCGTGCGTCGGGCGCCCCGGACGCGCCCGAGGTGCCGGTCGGTGCGGGAGCAGACGACGCGCCCGGCCCGGACGACGCGCCCGGCGCGGACGGCGCGGCGAGCGCGACGGATGCGGAGCGCGCGACGGACGCGGCGCGCGCCGCGCTCCCCCGCGTCGGCGACGACGCGTGGATCATCTTCACCTCGGGCTCGACGGGGGTGCCGAAGGGCGTCGCCGTGACGCACCGGTCCGCGGCGGCGTTCGTGGACGCCGAGGCGCGGATGTTCCTGCAGTCGGCGCCGATCGGTCCGGGCGACCGGGTGCTGGCGGGGTTGAGCGTGGCGTTCGACGCCTCGTGCGAGGAGATGTGGCTGGCGTGGGGGCACGGTGCGTGCCTGGTGCCGGCGCCGCGGTCCCTGGTGCGCACGGGGGTGGACCTCGGCCCGTGGTTGATCGCGCACGGGATCACGGTGGTGTCGACGGTCCCGACGCTCGCGGCGCTCTGGCCGGACGACGCGTTGGAGCAGGTGCGGCTGGTGATCTTCGGCGGTGAGGCGTGCCCGCCGGAACTGGCGGCGCGCATCGCAGCCAGGGGGCGCGAGGTGTGGAACACGTACGGGCCGACGGAGGCGACGGTGGTGGCGTGCGGTGCACTGCTGGACGGGAGCACGCCGATCCGGATCGGGTTGCCGTTGGACGGCTGGGACCTGGCGGTGGTGGACGCCGAGGGGCAGCGGGTCGGGCCGGGTGGTGTCGGCGAGCTGGTGATCGGTGGCGTGGGGCTCGGTCGGTACCTGGACCCGGCGAAGGACGCGGAGAAGTACGCGCCGTTCCCGGAGCTCGGGTGGGAGCGGGCGTACCGGAGCGGTGACCTGGTGCGGTACGAGCCGGAGGGGCTGGTGTTCCAGGGCCGTGCGGACGACCAGGTGAAGCTCGGGGGTCGGCGGATCGAGCTCGGGGAGATCGACGCGGCGCTGCAGGCGTTGGACGACGTCGCCGGTGGGGCCGCGGTGGTGCAGCGCACCCCGGCGGGGAACCAGGTGCTGGTCGGGTACGTGGCCCCGGTGGCCGGTGGAACGGTGGACGTCGCTGCGGCGAACGCCCGGTTGCGCGAGGAGCTCCCGGCTGCGCTGGTACCCCTGCTCGCGGTCGTGGAGTCCTTGCCGACGCGGACGTCGGGGAAGGTGGACCGGGCCGCGCTGCCGTGGCCGTTGCCGGGGTCGTCCGACGCGGCGGTGCTGCCGGACACGGTGGCGTGGATCGCGGAGCGGTGGTCGGCGATCCTCGGGGTGCCGGTGACGGGCGTCGACGACGACTTCTTCGCGCACGGCGGCGGGTCGTTGACGGCGGCGCAGCTGGTGTCGGCGATCCGGGAGCGGTTCCCGACGACGACGGTGGCGGACGTGTACGACCACCCGCGCATCGGAGCGCTGGCGGCGGCGCTCGACGACTCCGGTCCGGTGGTGTCGGTCCCCCGTGACGTGCGTCCGGTGCCGCCGGCGACCGGTCTGGTGATGACGCTGCTCGGGCTGCCGGTGCAGGTGCTCCGGGGGCTGCGGGTCCTGACGTGGACGGCGGTGGTGGCCGCGGTGCTGCACGCGACGACGCTGCCGTTCGTCCCGGTGCTGCCGTGGCCGGCGCTGGTGGTCGCACTGCTGGTGTTCGTGACGCCGGTCGGGAAGATGGCGGTGACGGTGGTCCTGGCTCGGCTGCTGCTCGTCGGGGTGCGTGCGGGCGACCATCCTCGTGGTGGGTCGGTGCACGTGCGGGTGTGGCTGGCGGAGCGGGTCGCCGAGGCGGTGGACGGTCCGTCGACGTCGGGGGCGCCGTGGATCAGCTACTACGCGCGGGCGCTCGGGGCCCGGATCGGCCGGGACGTCGACCTGCACACGCTGCCGCCGGTGACGGGGATGCTCACGATCGGCAAGCGGGCCTCGATCGAGCCCGAGGTGGACCTCGTCGGGCACTGGGTCGACGGGGACGTGTTCCGGATCGGTCCGGTGCGGGTGGACGCCGACGCGGTGGTGCACAGTCGGACGACGCTGCTGCCGGGTGCGCACGTCGGCGCGGGTGCGGAGGTCGAGGCCGGTTCGGCCGTGGCCGGCCGGGTGCCCGACGGGGAACGATGGGCGGGTTCGCCGGCGGAGCGCGTCGGGTCGGCTCGGCACGGCCTGGAGGCGCGGCCGCCGTCACGACGTCGGTGGCTGCTGGCGTACGGGGCCGGTTCCGTGGCCGTGGCCGGGTTGCCGGTGCTCGGTGTCGCGTCCGGCGTGGCGGTGGCGTGGCTCCTCGTCGGGTCGGCGTCCTCCCTCGGTGCGGCGGTGCTGCACGCGCTGGCGTGGGTCCCCGTCGTGACGCTGGTCGCGGGTGCGGTGTACGCGGGCCTGGTCGTCGCGGCGGTCCGGCTGCTCGGTCTGGGACTGCGCGAGGGTCGCCACGCGGTGCGGTCCCGGATCGGCTGGCAGGTGTGGTGCACCGAGCGGGTCCTCGACGCGGCCCGGACGCTGCTGTTCCCGCTGTACGCGTCGCTCGTGACCCCGCTGTGGCTGCGACTGCTCGGGGCGCGGGTGGGGCGGAACACCGAGATCTCGACGGTGCTGCTCATCCCGGCGCTGACGCAGATCGCGTCCGGGGCGTTCCTGGCGGACGACACGATGGTGGCGACGTACGAACTGGGCGGGGGCCGGGTGCGGATCGGCCGGTCGAAGGTCGGGCGGCGGGCGTTCCTCGGCAACAGCGGGATGACGGGTGCCGGCCGCTCGGTGCCGCGCGAGGCACTGGTCGCGGTGCTGTCCGCCGTGCCGAAGAAGGCCAAGCGCGGCTCGTCGTGGCTCGGCTCTCCCCCGGTGCGGCTCCGTCGCGCGACCGCGGAGTTCGACGAGGAGCGCACGTTCCGGCCGCCGCGGCACCTGAAGGTCGCGCGTGGCTGCTGGGAGCTCCTGCGGCTCGTGGCGCCGATGGTCTCGGCGGCGATCGCCCTCGGTGTGACGGGGACGCTGCTCGCGCTGTGGTCGGCGGTCGGCATCGGGTGGACCGTGCTCCTCGCCGGACCCGTCCTGATCGTCGCCGGCGCCGTCGCGGCCGTGGTGTCGACGATCGCGAAGTGGGTGTTCGTGGGGCGCATCGCCGCACGGGAGCACCCGCTGTGGTCGTCGTTCGTGTGGCGGAACGAGGTGCAGGACACGTTCGTGGAGACCGTCGCACGACCGTGGTTCGCAGAGCAGGCGACGGGCACGCCGGCGCTCGCGGCCTGGCTGCGGAGCCTCGGGGCGACGATCGGCCGCGGCACCTGGCTCGAGACGTACTGGCTGCCGGAGGCCGACCTCGTGACGATCGGGGACGGCGCGTCGGTGGCGCGCGGGACGGTGGTGCAGACGCACCTGTTCCACGACCGGGTGATGCAACTCGACGAGGTCACGCTCGAGGACGGCGCGACGCTCGGTCCGCACAGCGTGGTGCTCCCCGCGGCGGGCATCGGGACCGGCGCGACCGTGGGGCCGGCGTCCCTCGTGATGCGCGGGGAGCAGGTGCCCGGCGGGACGCACTGGTCGGGGAACCCGATCGCTCCGTGGACATCCGCGCCGCCGCTGCCCACGCGGACGGACCCCGAACCGGTGGCCGTGGCAGACTGACCGGCACCGTGGAACCGAAGAACGCCGTGGCGACGAACGCCGACCCCGACCCGTACACCCCGCACAGCGGCGACCGGCGGTGGAGCGCTCGGCACTACGACCTCCGGCTGGAGTACCGCGTCGCCACGAACCGCCTCGACGGCACCGCGACCGTCACGGGCCGCGCTGCGACGGCGCTGGACCGGATCGTGCTCGACCTGCACGGGCTCACGGTGGACCGGGTGGACGTCGACGGGCGCCGGGCGAAGAAGACCTCGACCGCGACGCACAAGCTCACCGTGACGCCGGCCGAGCCGGTGCCGGCGGGCGCGGACTTCACCGTCCACGTGCGCTACCGCGGCACCCCGCACCCGTTGCGCAGCCCGTGGGGGCAGATCGGGTGGGAGGAGCTGACCGACGGCGTCATCGTCGCCGCACAGCCGACCGGCGCACCCTCGTGGTTCCCGTGCAACGACCGGCCGGACGACAAGGCCACCTACCGCTTCGAGATCACCGCCGAGGCCGCGTACGACGTGCTCGCGAACGGCGAGCTGCTCGGCCGGGACCGCGCCCGCGCCGGCACCACGTGGACGTACGCGACCACCGAGCCGATGGCGACGTACCTCGCGACCGTGCAGATCGGCCGGTACCGCACCACCAGGCTCCGCGGCGCGGACGTCCCCGTGACGCTGCACCACCCCGCCGACCTCGCCGGCGCCGCGAAGACGGACTTCGGGCGGGTGCCGGACATGCTCGCGCTCTACGCCGACCGCTTCGGGCCGTACCCGTTCCCGGCGTACGGCGTGGTGGTCACCGACGACGACCTCGAGATCCCCCTCGAGGCGCACGGGCTCGCCGTCTTCGGACGGAACCACGTCGACGGCGAGCACGGCACCGACCGGCTCATCGCGCACGAGCTCGCGCACCAGTGGTTCGGCAACTCGGTGACGGTCGCCCGCTGGCGGGACATCTGGCTGCACGAGGGCTTCGCCTGCTACGCGGAGTGGCTCTGGTCGGAGCACCGCGGCGGTCCCACCGCGGACGAGCTCGCGGTCCGGTACCGCGACGGGCTCCTCGCGCAGCCGCAGGACCTCGTCGTGGCCGACCCGGGCCCGGAGGACATGTTCGACGACCGGGTCTACAAGCGCGGCGCCCTGGCGCTGCACGCGGTCCGCCGGTCGGTCGGGGACGACGCGTTCTTCGCGGGGCTCCGGACGATCACCGAGCGGCACCGTCACGGGTCGGTCCTGCCGGACGACGTGCTCGGAGCGTTCGCCGAGCGCGCCGGCGTGCCGGTCGACGCGGTCCGTGCGGTGACGGCGCCCTGGATCGAGGAGCCGGGCGTCCCGGACGCGGCCTAGCCCGTCGCGGCGCCGGCGACGAGGTCGGGCTCGGTGCTGACCTCGGCCCACACGGCGTCCAGCGACAGTCCGACCACCCCGGCGACGGAGGCGATCGTGGCGAACGCTGGCGTGGCGATGCGGCCGGTCTCGATCTTCCGCAGCGTCTCGGGCGAGATCCCGGCCGCGAGCGCGGTGTCGAGGATAGAGCGCGTCCCGCGTGCGCGACGGAGCAGGGTGCCGAGGCGTCGACCGCGGGCGAGCTCGTCGGGGCTGAGCGGGAGTCGGACCATGTTCCTACTCTAATACCGGGCTGACAGTACCGGTATGATCATCCCATGATCGAGATCCTCACCCCCGCCGAGATCGACCGCGCCCGAGCGACCGGCAGCCTCGTCGGCACGATCCTGCAGTCCCTGCGGGAGCGCACCCGGGTCGGGACGAACCTGCTCGAGATCGACCGCTGGACGAAGGCGATGATCGAGGACGCGGGTGCCGAGTCCTGCTACGTCGACTACGCGCCCTCGTTCGGCCGCGGGCCCTTCGGCCACCACGTGTGCACCGCCGTCAACGACGCCGTCCTGCACGGCCTCCCCCACGACCGCGTCCTCGCCGACGGTGACCTGCTCACCCTCGACCTGGCCGTCTCGCTCGACGGCATCGCGGCCGACGCGGCGATCAGCTTCGTGGTGGGCACCCCCGACCCCGCCGACCTCGCGCTCGTCGACGCCACCGAGCGCGCCCTCGCCGCCGCGATCGACGTCGCCGGCCCAGGCGTGCGCACCGGTGACCTCTCGCACGCGATCGGCACCGTGCTCGGGGGTGCGGGCTACCCGGTCAACGTCGAGTTCGGCGGACACGGCATCGGGTCGACCATGCACCAGGACCCGCACGTGTCGAACACCGGGCGACCCGGACGCGGCTACACGCTCCGTCCCGGGCTGCTCCTCGCCCTCGAACCCTGGGTGATGGCGGACACCGACGTGCTCGTCACCGACCCGGACGGCTGGACGCTGCGGAGCGCCACGGGAGCCCGGACGGCGCACACCGAGCACACCGTCGCGATCACCGAGGACGGCGCGGAGGTCCTGACCCTCGCACGGTGACCGGCACGCCCCCGGCGGCGACGGCGAGCACCAGGTCGGGTCCGGGGTACCGGAGCGTCACGGCGTGCTCGGCCCCGTCGAACAGCGCGACCTCGCGCTCGACGTCGACGTCGACCGCCAGGGGGTCCACCCGCAGGCCGCGACCGTCGCGCTTCAGGACGGCCTCCTTCGCCGCCCAGCACGCTGCGAGCCGACGCGGGTCACCCGCTGCCCGCTCCCGTTCGGCGGCGGTGAACACGTCGAGGGGTGCCGCGACGACGCGGGACGCACGCTCGAGGTCGACGCCGAGAGGGTCGGGTCCCACCGCGAGCGCGAGCGCGCCGGTGGTCCGGGCGAGGCTGACGCCGACGGCGGCACCGTCCAGCGTGACCCACGGACGGCCGTGGTCGGTCGCCGCGCAGTGCGGGCAGACGCGCCCTGTGCGCAGGGCCGGGGCGTCGGCACCCGTGACGGCCGTGACGGCGGCGAGCAGCGCCTCCCGGTCGGATGCGCGGTCCGGACCCGGCGCGGCCACCGTCACCACGACCGATCGGAGGGGTGCGGGGCTCACAGCGGTGAGCCTACGGGGAGATCAGGCGTGCGTCAGCGCGATGAGCGCGACGTTCATGGTGCTGTAGAGACCCTCGGACCGCGTGGCCTGGCGGACACGGCCGCGGAGGACCTCGTAGCGGCCGTTGTGCTCGCGCACGAAGCCGATGACCCCGCTCGCGGGGGTCGACACGCGGTGGTAGCCGTCCTCGAGCGGGACGACCTCGGTGCTCGTTGTTCGCTCCATTGCAGTTCCCCTGTCTCGTTCGTCGTCGAACGCGCCCCGAGCATACCCCGTTCCGGGGGACAACTCCTCCACGGTCCGGAGGTTCCACGAGCGTTCGCCACGAGTCTGTCCGAGTGTCGCGCGGCGTGGATAGACTCCGGGCAACAGCGCTCCGGGGCGCGGTTCCGGGGCCCTCGGGACGGCGACCACGGCGACGGACGGAGGACGGATGCGAGCGGTCCACGGTGGATCGACCGAGACCAGCACGAGCGCCGGCAGGGGGACAGGACGACGGATCGGTCGTCTGGCAGCGGCACTGCTCGCCGTGTTCCTCGTGCTCGCCCCGGCGACGACCGCTCGGGCCACGGCACCCGTCGACCTCGGCGGCGCGTACGTCCTCGACGACGCGAACGTGCTGAGCTCCTCGCAGCAGTCCGACATCGAGCGCGCGGTCAAGAAGCTCTACGACCAGACGCAGACGCAGCTGTACGTCGTGTTCGTCCCGACCTTCACCGACCCGTCGGAGCACGCCGCCTGGGGCGACGCGACGATGCAGCGCAACCAGATCGACACCGACAGCATCGTGCTCTCGGTCGCCGTCGACGACCGGATCGCCGACGTCCAGCAGACGAACGAGACCGCGATCTCCGCCGCCGACGCGCAGTCGGCGTACCAGGACGACGCCGTCCCGGCCCTGAAGAACGGCGACTGGGCCGGCGCTGCCCTCGGGTTCGCGAACGGCCTGGCCGCCACCCAGGCCCCGCCGAACCTGACCTGGCTGTGGGTGCTCCTCCTCGTCGTCGTGGTGGCGCTCGTCGTCATCGTGCTCGTGGTGCGCACCCGGAACAAGCGCCGGACCGCGGCCGCGACGCGGGCGCAGGAGGCCTCCCTCGCGGACCTCGAACGCACCGCAGGTGGTGCCCTCGTCACGATCGACGACGAGCTGCGCACCGCCGATCAGGAGGTCGGGTTCGCCACCGCGCAGTTCGGTGCCGACGCGGCGAGGCCGTTCGCGGACGCCGTCGCCGCCGCACAGCAGAACGTGCGCAAGGCCTTCACCTTCCAGCAGCAGCTCGACGACGAGATCCCGGACACGCCGCAGCAGCGTGCCGACTGGGCGAACCAGATCATCGCCATCTGCGAGCAGGCGCACGCCGCGATCGAGGAACAGACCGAGTCGTTCGACCGGCTCCGGTCGCTCGAGGACGGCGTCGAGGAGGCCGCCGCCGCACTCGCACAGGCCGTGGCCGCAGCGCCGACGTCGGTCGACGAGGCGGCCGCCGCCCTCGAGCGCGTCCGCGCCCGGTACGCCGGCCGGACCCTGGCGAGCGTGTCCGACAGCGTCGAGCAGGCCCGGCAGGTCCTCGCGTACGCCACCGAACGGTCGCAGGCCGCCACGGCCGCGATCGCCGCGGGTGACAAGGGCGAAGCCGTCGTCGCCGTGCGGGACGCCCAGCACGGGCTCGCGCAGGTGCAGCAGCTCACCGCGAGTGCGACCGCCGCCGAGTCCACCTTCGCCGAGGCGACGGCCCGGGCCGAGGCCATGCGGATCGACATCGAGGGTGACGTCGCCGCCGCGCGCACGCTGCAGGCGGGCGGCCCGGACCTCGCCGCGGCGGTCACCCGCGCCGAGACCACGCTCCGGCAGGGCTTCGACCCGAAGGACCCGATCACGGCGGTGGACGCCCTGACGAAGGCGAACACCGAGATCGACCAGGCGATCGCCGCGGCCCGCGGCGCCCAGGAGCAGCAGCAGCGCGCCGCACGTGCGCTCGACGACGCCCTCCGTGACGCGCGGAACCGGATCAGCCAGGCCCGGGAGTTCATCTCCCTGCACCGCGGTGGCATCGGGCCGACCGCCCGCACCCGGCTCTCCGAGGCGGAACGGGCCCTCGACGACGCCGTGCAGCTCGCCACCACCGACCCCGGTCAGGCGCTCCAGGCGGCGCGCGCCGCGGAGCAGTACGCGGCCGCAGCCATGGACGCGGCGAACGACGACATGGGCGGCTGGGGCGGCGGCGGCTTCGGCGGGGGCGGCGGCAACGGGGCGCAGCTCGGCGGGCTCGTCACCGGCATCGTCCTCGGCGGGCTCCTCGGTGGCCGGGGCGGCAGTTTCGGTGGTGGGTCCTTCGGCGGCGGGGGCTTCGGCGGCGGCGGTGGGGGCTTCGGCGGCGGGGGCGGCGGGGGCGGCGGCGGGTTCTCCGGCGGCGGCCGCTTCTAGACCGCACCTCCAGCACCACTCCAGACCAGACCAGACCAGACCTTCCAGGAAAGGGAACAGCAATGGCAAAGCAGACGATCTTCGGTCGCATCTCGACCCTCGTCCGAGCGAACATCAACCAGCTCATCGACAACGCCGAGGACCCGCAGAAGATGCTGGACCAGCTCGTGCGCGACTACACGAACAACATCGCGGACGCGAAGACCGCGATCGCGCAGACCATCGGCAACGTGCGCCTGCTCGAGCAGGACCACGAGGAGGACAAGAAGGCCGCCGTCGAGTGGGGCCAGAAGGCCGCCAACGCGTCGACGGCCGCCGACAAGTACCGCGCCGAGGGCAAGACCGCCGAGGCGGACAAGTTCGACAACCTCGCGAAGATCGCGATCGGCAAGCAGATCGCCGCCGAGCAGGAGGTCAAGGACGCCGAACCGAACCTCGCGTCGCAGAACGAAGCCGTGGAGAAGCTCAAGGCGGGCCTCGCCGGGATGGAGCAGAAGCTCGAGGAGCTCCGCTCGAAGCGCGACAACCTCGTCGCCCGCTCGAAGACCGCCGAGGCGCAGTCGAAGGTGAACGACGCCCTCGGGAACATCGACGTCCTCGACCCGACCAGCGACCTCGGCCGCTTCGAGGAGAAGGTCCGGCGCGAGGAGGCCAAGGTCCTGGGTCAGCAGGAGCTCCAGTCGTCGAGCCTCGACGCCCAGTTCGAGAGCCTCGAGGACGTCGGCAAGGACGCCGAGGTCGAGGCGCGGCTCGCTGCGCTGAAGTCCGGCGGGTCGTCCAGCCTCTGACCTCGTTCCCGGGCGACGCCGCACCCGGCCTGACAGACTGACAGGATGCAGTTCCTCGTGGTCGGTCAGTGGCAGGGTTCGGCGTCGTCCCGGGCGATGCGCCTCGGCGACGGAGCCGCGGCGATCGCCGCGGACCTCCCCCGAGCGTCGACCACCGTGATCGACGTCCCCGCTGGTGCCGGTGACCGTCTCGAGACCGCCGTCGCCCGGTACACCTCCGTGCTCGCCGTCGCCGACCGCGTCGCCGAGGAGACCGGCGTCGCCAGCGAACCCGTGCTCGTGGTCGGTGGCGACGGCGCGAGCGTCCTCGGGGCCACCGTCGGGCTCGACACCGACACCGCGTTCGTCCGGATCGCCGGCTCGAGCGGCTTCCGCGCCCTGAACCGGGCACAGCCGGTCGCGGCCGAGACCGCCGTCCTCCGGATCCTCGTCGACCGCCCCGACGACCTCTTCCCCGCGCTGCCGGTCCTCGATGCCGCTCGGGTCGTGGTGGCCGGGGTCCGTGGGGTCGAGGACGCGGAGTCGAACGCCCTCGACCGAGCGGGGATCACCCACCTCGACGTCGACGCGGCGACCCCGGACGCGATCGCCGCGGCCGTCGACGACACCGGTGCGACGTCGGTGTTCGTGCACGTCGAGCTCGACGTGCTCGACCCGTCCGAGGTCGACGGGCTGCTCGAACCCGTGCCCTTCGGCCTCGACGGCGCCGGACTGGTCGAGCGCATCCAGGCGGCCACGCGCGGGCGACGGCTGGCCGGTGCCGCCCTCACCGGGTTCGCGCCGGTGGACCCCGACCGTGCCGTCGACGACCTCGGCGTGATCCTCCGCGCCGTCGGTGCCCTGACGAGCGCCGCCCGCACCGCCTGACGAGCGCCGCCCGCACCGCCTGACGAGCGCTGCCCGCACCGCCCGACGCGGGCGGGTCCCATGCCCGTCCGCGTACGCTCGGGCGCATGACGGACTACGACCTCATCGTGATCGGCGCCGGCGCTGTCGGCGAGAACGTGGCGGACTACGCCAAGAAGCGCGGCCTGTCCGTGGCCATCGTGGAAGCCGAGCTCGTCGGCGGCGAGTGCTCCTACTGGGCGTGCATGCCGTCGAAGGCGCTCCTCCGCAGCGGTCACGCGCTCGCGGCCGCCGAACGGCTCGACGGCGCGAAGCAGGCCGTCACCGGTCACCTCGACGCCGCACGGGTCCTCGCCCGACGGAACTCGTTCACCTCGGACTGGAAGGACGACGGGCAGGTCGCCTGGCTCGACTCCGCCGACATCGACCTGATCCGCGGACACGCCCGCATCACCGGCGAGAAGACGCTCGAGGTCGACGGGACGACGTACAGGGCCGCCGCCGCGATCGCCGTCGTCACCGGGTCGCTGCACACGCTCCCCGACGTCCCGGGCCTCGCCGACGCGAAGCCGTGGGGAACCCGGGAGGCGACGAGCGCGCAGCAGGTCCCGGAGAGCCTCCTCGTCATCGGCGGCGGGGTCTCCGGCTCGGAGCTCGCGACCGCGTGGGCGTCCCTCGGCGCGAAGGTCACGCTCGTCGCCCGGCACGGACTGCTCGGCGGCATGGAGCCGTTCGCCGGCGAACTCGTCGCGGACGCCCTCCGGGAGCTCGGCGTCGACGTCCGGATCGGCGTGAACCCGACCCGTGTCGACCGCGACGAGCACGGCCTCGTCACCACCACCCTCGACGACGGCACGACCGTGGTCACGAGCGAGGTCCTCGCCGCGACCGGCCGCGCCGCGCACACGAAGGACCTCGGTCTGGAGTCCGTCGGGCTCACCGCGGGCGACTGGCTGCAGGTCGACGACACGATGCTCGTGCACGGCACCGACTGGCTGTACGCCGTCGGCGACGTCAACCACCGCGTCCTCCTCACCCACCAGGGCAAGTACCAGGCGCGCGCCGCCGGCGAGGCCATCGCCGCCCGACACCACGGCACACCGCTGCACACCGAACCGTGGGGTGCACACGTCGCCACCGCCGACCACGCCGCGGTCCCGCAGGTCACCTTCACGGACCCGGAGGTCGCGAGCGTCGGCCTCACCGAGGCCAAGGCCCGCGAGCAGGGTCTGGACGTCCGCGCCGTCGAGTACGAGCTCGGCAACGTGGCCGGTGCCTCGCTGCAGGCCGACGGCTACACCGGCCGCGCCAAGATGGTCGTCGACGAGGACCGCGGGGTCGTCGTCGGCGTCACCTTCGTCGGTCAGGACGTCGCCGAGATGCTGCACGCCGCGACGATCGCCGTCGTCGGCGAGGTCCCGGTGGACCGGCTGTGGCACGCGGTCCCCGCCTACCCGACGATGAACGAGGTCTGGCTGCGGCTGCTCGAGACCTACGGCCGACCGGAGTAGCGGTGCGGAACCCCCTGCTCGACTCCCCCGTGTCGCGAGCGGGGTGGGCGTTCGCGACGGCGGTCGGCCTCGCCGTCGGCGTCCCCCTGTCGACCGGGAAGGTCCGGGTCGTCGACGGGCTGATCGTCTGCACGGGCCTGCCGCGCTGGGTGTTCCGGCGCGGTGGCACGTGCGTCGGCTCGGTGTACCTGACCCGGGACAACGACGGCGACCGGGTCCTGCGGCACGAACGGGTGCACGTCGACCAGTGGCGCCGGTACGGGATGCTGATGCCCGTCGTCTACGCCCTGGCCGGCCGGGACCCGCTCCGGAACCGGTTCGAGATCGAGGCCGGCCTCGAGGACGGCAACTACCGCTGACCCGCCCGCCCGCCGGCACGCCGCCGTCCACGCCGCCGAGATCGCACTCCGTGCCGGTTCGGCGTGCGGCGCGCCCGCGGAAGTGCGATCTCACCGAGGCAGCCAGGCAGGGCGGGCGGCGGCACGCCGCCGTCCACGCCGCCGAGATCGCAGTCCGTGCCGGTTCGGCGTGCGGCGCGCCCGCGGAAGTGCGATCTCACGGAGGCAGCCAGGCAGGGCGGGCGGCCGGCGGGCGGCGGTGACGGCCGTCGGACGGGAGGCGCGGTGCCGGCTCGCACCGTGCCTCCCGTCCAGAGCGGCGCGGCGCGGCGCGGCGGGTTCAGCACCGGGCGCGCCCGTCAGGCGGCGGGGCGGCGCGGGACGACGAGGGGCGTGCCCGTCTCCGGGTCGGGGACGACGACGCACGGCAGGCCGAACACGTCCTCCACCAGGTCGGCCGTCACGACCGAGGCCGGCGGCCCGGACGCCACGATCGATCCTCCACGCATCGCGATCACGTGCGTCGCGTACCGCGCTGCCTGGTTGAGGTCGTGCAGCACCGCGACGACCGTGCGTCCGGCCGCGTGCAGTGCCGAGGCGAGCTCGAGGACGTCGTACTGGTGCGCGATGTCCAGGAAGGTGGTGGGCTCGTCGAGCAGGACGATGTCGGTCTCCTGCGCGAGCACCATCGCGATCCACACGCGCTGCCGTTGCCCGCCGGACAGCTCGTCGACGCTCCGGTCCGCCAACTCCACGGTCGACGTCTGCTCGAGCGCCGCCTGCACCGCGACCCGGTCGGACCCGGAGGACGGGTGCAGGAGGTCCTGGTGCGGGAACCGCCCGCGGGACACGAGGTCGCGGACGGTGATGCCGTCCGGCGCGATCGGGGTCTGCGGGAGCATGCCGACCCGGCGCGCCACCGCCTTCGGGCGGAGGGAGGAGATCGGCGCACCGTCGAGGTACACCGTGCCCGCTGACGGCTTGAGGGTCCGGGCGAACGACTTCAGCAGCGTCGACTTGCCACACGCGTTCGGCCCGACGATGACGGTCAGCTCGCCGTCGGGGATGTCGACGTCGAGGTCGGAGACCACGACCCGGTCGTCGTAGGCGAGCGTCAGTCCGCGCGCACCGAGCGCGGTGGTCGGGACGGCGGTGACGCCCGCGGCGGCCGCGGCTCCGCTCAATGCTCGGCCTTGCCGTGCCGCCAGTACCCCATGAACGCGACCTGCTTCCGGTCGAGCCCGACACCCCGCACGAGGTGACGACGGAGCTCCTTGACGCAGCCGGCCTCGCCCGCGATCCAGGCGTACACGGGCCGTTCGTCGGCGGCGGCGGGGACGTCCCAGAGCACCTGCTCGTCGACGTCGACGTCCGCGAGGTCGACGGGGTCGGCGCACGTGGAGGAGCCGGCGGCGACGGTCGAGGCCCACGCGTGCACCTGGTCGGTCATGCGGACGCCGTGGGTGGCACCGTTCCGGGCGATCCAGCGGACCTCGACCCCCGCGGGTGCCGACACCGGCAGCCGGTCGGCGTCGGTCGGGACCTCGATGAAGACGTGCCCGACGGTCGCGACGTCGAGGGCCTCGAGGATGGCGCAGATCGCGGGCGCGGCGGTCTCGTCGCCGGCGAGCAGGATCCGGTTCGCCGAGCCCGGGGCGAACTCGGCGGCGCCGCTCGGGAGCTCGGCGGGCGAGGACGGCACGGCGGGCCCGACGATGCGCAGCTCGTCACCGACCCGGCAGGATGCGACCCAGCGGGAAGCGGGCCCGGTGTCGCCGTGCGCGACGAAGTCGATGTCCAGCTCGCGGGCGTCCGGCCGGAACGAGCGCACGGTGTAGGTGCGCAGCGGGTTCCGCTCGGCGTCCGGCAGCGCACGCCAGGCGTCGTACCAGTCCTCGCCGTCGGGCAGGTCCGTGAAGCCGAGGCCGGGGATCGGCAGGACGATCTTGATGCGCTGGTCGAGACCGACGGCGGAGAACTCGGCGAGGGCGTCGCCCGTCAGGGTCACCCGGACGAAGTGCGGGGTGAGCGACGTGACGGCTGCCACGCGGACGGAGAAGACACGGTACCGGGCTGCCACGACCTCGAGTATGGCATGCCTTACCTAAGACTCCCAAGGGTCCCGGAGGGTGCGAGGATCATCCCCGTGCCCACCGACCCCGTGCCCGATGCCGACGACGAATTCGCAGACCTGGCCGACCTCGCCCGCGCGAGCGGCGTGACGGAGCCGCTCCGCGCCTCCAGGCAGGTGGTCCGCACCACGGCCGGACAGGAGATCGCCGCGATCCGGTGGGGAGACGAGGGCCTGGAGGCACGGATCACCTACCTGCACGGGCTCGGCATCGATGCGCACAGCTTCGACCAGACCGCGCTCGCCGTCGGCGAGCCGGCGGTCGCCGTCGACCTGCCGGGGCACGGCCGGTCCGGCTGGCGCGACGACGCCGACTACGGCGCGACCGTGACCGCCCCGGACGTCCTCGCCGCCCTCGACGCCCTGGCCGTGCCGCCGGGGATCGTGGTCGGCCACTCGCTCGGCGCGATCCTCGCCGCGCGACTCGCCACCCTCGCCCCGGAGCGGGTCACCGGACTCGTGCTCGTCGACATGTCGCCGGACTTCGCGCAGCGCGCCGTCGACCGGATCGCCCGCGCGCTCGAGGCCGAGGAGCCGTTCACGTCGCTCGACCAGGTCGTCGACCGGGCCGTCGAGGCCAGGGTCGGTGACGACCGCGCCGTCCTCCTCCGCGAGGCCCGGCACACCACCCGGCTCGGCGCGGACGGACGGCTCGTCCGCCGGCACCACTTCCCGCACCTGCCCGCCGGCCGGACCTCCTCGGTGGGTCGGTTCGCGGATGCCTGGCCCGACCTCGAGGCCCTCGACGTCCCGGTCCTGCTGGTCCGCGGCGACCGCGGCTACGTCTCCCCGAAGCTGCACGCGCAGTTCGCCGAGCGCCTGCCCGCGGCGACGATCGTCACCGTGTCGGCCCGGCACGCCGTGCAGAACCAGGCGCCGCTCGAACTCGCCGCCGCGATCCGGGCATGGGCGGAAGGTAACGGTTTGTTGCACCCGATCGAAGAACCGTCGACCGACCACACCGGCCGCCGCTAACCTCGTCCAAGCGCGTGCGACGACCGTCGCCTCCACGCCGGAAGGAACCCACGACCCATGAGTCCGCTCCCTGCTCGCCGCACGTCCCGTCTCGGCCGCGCGGCCCTGGCCGCCACCGCGGTCGCCGTCGCCTCGGCGCTCGTGCTCACCGGCTGCTCCGGATCCTCGAACCAGACCGGCGGCACCGACGCCACCGTGCGCGTCGGCCTCGTGCTCGAGCCGACCAGCCTCGACATCCGCACCCAGTCCGGCGCCGCGCTCGACCAGGTGCTGATCGACAACGTGTACCAGGGGCTCGTCGGCCGCACGGCGGACGGTGACGTCCACGACGTGCTCGCGTCGAAGCACGAGGTCTCCTCGGACGGGCGCACGTACACGTTCACGCTCCGGAAGGGCACGACGTTCCAGGACGGCAAGCCGGTCACCGCGGCCGACGTCGTCTGGTCCCTGCAGCAGGTCAAGTCGAACGCGTCCTACGTCGACTCCGCCCAGCTCGCGAACGTCTCGTCGATCACCTCGCCGTCGTCCGACACGGTCGTGCTGCAGCTCGCCAAGCCGGACTCCGACCTGCTCTGGAACCTCACCGGACGCGCCGGGCTCGTGCTCGAGCAGGCAGCGAAGAACGACCTGTCCGACACCGCGAACGGCACCGGGCCGTACGAGGTCGCGAGCTGGAAGCAGGGCGACTCGCTCACCTTCAAGCGGAACGCCGACTACTGGGGCACCAAGGCGAAGGTCGCGAAGGTCGTCTTCCGCTACATCACCCAGCCGTCGACCGCGGTGAACGCGATGGCGAACGGCGACCTCGACGTGCAGACCGCCGTCGACGGCACGCTGAAGAGCCAGCTCGAGAACAGCTCGGACATCACGCTGCACACCGGCAAGACGACCGACAAGTACACGCTCGCGTTCAACGACGCGAAGGCGCCCTTCACCGACAAGAAGGTCCGGCAGGCGATCCGCCAGGCGATCGACGCGAAGGCGATCATCAAGGCGATCGGCGGGACGGGCGTGCCGCAGGGCGGACCGATCCCCGAGCTCGACCCGGGCTACCAGGACCTCACCGACATCGACGCGTACGACCCCGCGAACGCGAAGAAGCTCCTGTCCGAGGCCGGGGCGACGAACCTGAAGCTGACGCTCACCTACGCGAACATCTACTCGGCGACGATCGGGGACGTCCTCAAGTCGCAGCTCGCCGACGTCGGGATCACCCTGACGGTCAAGCGGGTCGACTTCGCCACCTGGCTGTCGCAGGTGTTCGAGAAGAAGGACTTCGACCTCTCGATGGTGAACCACGTCGAAGCGCGCGACTTCGGCAACTGGGCCAACCCCGACTACTACTTCGGGTACGACAACCCCGAGGTGCAGGCGCTCTACGCCGACTCGGTCGCCGCGACCGACGAGGCCGACAAGGTCGCCGACCTGCAGAAGGCCGCCAGGATCGTCAGCGAGGACGCAGCGGGCGAGTGGCTCTACACCGCCACGTCGATCACGGCGGTGCGGAAGGGCGTCACGGGTTTCCCGTACGACGGCACCAACTCGCGCCTCGACCTGTCGAAGCTCGCGGTCAAGTGACGGGTGACCCGGACCGGTCGCCCGTAGCATCGGACTCGTGACCCGGTTCCTGGTCGGCAGGCTGCTGCTGCTCGTCGTCGGCCTGCTCGTGTCGAGCATCATCATCTTCGCCACGCTGCGGGTGCTCCCGGGCGACGTGGCGCAGATCGTCGCCGGCACCCAGGCGTCCCCGGCGCAGGTGGACCAGCTCCGACAGCAGCTCGGGCTCGACCGTCCCGTGGTCGTGCAGTACCTCGACTGGATCGGTGGGGTGTTCCGCGGTGACCTCGGCCGGTCGCTCGTGACCGACGGGCCGGTGGCGCCGGAGATCGCGCAGAAGCTCGGCGTCACGCTGCCGCTCGCGGGCATGTCGCTCGTCGCCGCCCTCGTGATCGGGGTGCCGCTCGGCGTGCTCGCCGCCGTGCTCCGGCGTCGGGCGGGCGGTGCCGTGATCGCCTTCGTGGCGCAGGCCGTGGCGGCGGTCCCGATCGTCTGGGCCGGGATGCTCCTCGTCGCGCTGTTCGCGGTCACGCTGCACTGGCTGCCGACCCAGGGCTTCCCGCTCGACGGCTGGGACGAGCCCGGGCGGGCGTTCGCGTCGCTCGTGCTGCCGGCGCTGACCATCGGCGCGGTCGAGGGCGCGGTGATCCTCCGCTTCACCCGGTCCGCCACGCTCGGGGTCCTCGACGCGGACCACGTTCGGACCGCGGCGGCGATCGGCCTCACCCGGACGCAGGCACTCCTCCGGCACGGGCTCCCGTCGGTCGCGCTGACCGTCCTTGCCGTGCTCGGCGTGCAGATCGCCGGGCTCCTCGTCGGGGCCGTCGTCGTCGAGCAGCTGTTCTCGCTCCCCGGTGTCGGTCGCATGCTCGTCACCGACGTCGGACGCCGCGACATCACGAAGGTGCAGTCCGAACTCCTCGTGCTCACCGGGTTGGTGCTCCTCGTCGGCTTCGCGGTCGACGTGGTGCACCGCACGCTCGACCCCCGGCAGCGGGAGGTGTCCGAGTGATCCGCCGACTCGTCGCCCGGCCGACCGGGGTCTTCGCCGTGGTCGTCCTCGGCCTGCTCGTCGTCCTCGCCGTGGTGTCGCTGTTCTGGACACCGCAGGACCCGTTCCGCACCGACCCGTTCCACCAGTGGGAGTCCCCGAGTCCCGCGCACTGGTTCGGTACCGACGCGTCCGGCCGGGACATCGCGAGCTACCTGCTCGCCGGCACCCGGACGACCGTGCTCGTGGCCGTCGGCTCGGGGGCGATCGCGAGCGTGGTCGGCATCGTGCTCACCGCGATCGGCTCCCTCACCGCCCGCTGGGTGCGCGAGGGCACGGCCGTCCTGCTCGACATCCTCGTGGCGTTCCCGACGCTCCTCACCGCGATGCTCCTCACCGCGATCGCCGGCGGCTCCCTCGGCGTCGTGATCGTCAGCGTCGGCCTGTCCTTCGGTGTCACGATCGCCCGGGTCGCCCGGGGCGAGATCCGCCGCATCGCCCGGAGCGACTACGTCACCGCGGCGCGGGCGTCCGGCGTCGGCGGGTTCGGCGTGCTGTTCCGGCACCTGGTCCCGAACGCCGCGCCGCTGTTCACCGTGCAGCTCTCGCTCGCGATGGCGACCGCGGTGCTCGCCGAGGCCGGCCTGTCGTACCTCGGCTACGGCGCGGGGTCGAACACGGCGTCGTGGGGCAGCCTGCTGTCCGACCTGCAGACGTACATCGGCGTGCACCCGTGGAGCGCCACCTGGCCGGGTGCGGCGATCGCCCTCGTGGTCGCAGCCCTGTCGCTGCTCGGCGACGCCGTGCGGGACGCCACCGACCCGCGCCTGACGACGAACGACCGCGCCGCCGGCGTGGACCCGTCCCGCGCACGCCGCGACACCCCGGACGGGACGACCACGGGAGTGACCGCATGACCGCAGCCGCCGACCCCACCGACCCCACCGACGGCACGGACCGGACCGCCGCCACCGACCGGACCGCAACCACCGACCCGACCGACGGCACGGACCGGACCGCAGCCACCGGACTCGAGGTGCGCGGCCTGACGGTCCGCATCGACCGCCGGACGATCCTCGACGACGTGACGTTCACCGTGCCTCCAGGCCGTCGCGTCGGCGTGATCGGCGCGAGCGGATCCGGGAAGTCGATGACCTCGCTCGCCCTGATGGGCCTCGAGCCCACCGGGGCGGAGGTCACCGGCAGCATCCGGCTCGACGGCACCGAGCTGGTCGGTCTGCCGGACCGGCAGCGCGCACGGCACCGCGGATCCGGCATCGCGATGGTCTTCCAGGAGCCCGGCACCGCCCTCGACCCGCTGCGCCGCGTCGGCGCGCAGATCGCGGAGCCGCTGCGCCTGCACCGCGGGCTCGACCGGCGCGCCGCCGGAGCCGCCGCGCTCGAGCTCGCCGGGTCCGTCGGGCTGCCCGACCCGGAGTCGCTGCTGCGGCAGTACCCGCACCAGCTGTCCGGCGGCCAACGACAGCGGATCTGCATCGCGATGGCGATGGCGGGGACGCCCTCGTACCTCGTCGCCGACGAGCCCACCACCGCGCTCGACGTCACCACCGAGGCGCGGATCCTCGAGCTCTTCGAGGGCCTCACCGCCGGCATGGTGTTCGTGACGCACGACCTCGCCGTGCTCGCCCGGATCGCCGACACCGCGGTCGTGCTCGACGCCGGCCGGGTCGTCGAGCAGGGCTCCGTGGCGCAGCTCCTGGCCGCCCCGCAGCACCCCGCCACGGCCGCGCTCGTCGACGCCGCCCGTGCCACCGCCCGACGCACCGGAGGTGCCGCATGACCGCGATCCTGGAGGGCCACGGCTTGCACCGCACGTACCGGCTCCCCCGGCGCGGGCCGTTCGAGCCCGGCCCGATCCGCACCGCCGTAGACGGCGTCGACCTGACGGTCGCCCCCGGCGCACGCCTCGGGATCGTCGGCGAATCAGGATCCGGCAAGTCCACCCTGGTGCGGCTGCTCGCCGGCCTGGAGGCGCCTTCCGCCGGCACCGTGACCGCCTCCGGCCGTCCGGTGGTCGCGTCCGGTCCCGCTGCCGCGATGCGCTGGTTCCGTCGCGAGACCGGCGTGGTGTTCCAGGACCCCTACGCCTCCCTCGACCCGCGGATGCGCGTCGGGGCGATCATCGCCGAGCCGTTGCGGGCGCTCCGGATCGAGGGCTCGCACGGCGCGATGGTGCGTTCGGTGCTGGAGCGCGTCGACCTGCCCGCCGACGTCGTCGACCGGTACCCGCACGAGTTCTCGGGCGGACAGCGGCAGCGCATCGCGATCGCGCGGGCCGTCGTGCACGCACCGCGGATCCTGTTCGGGGACGAGCCGATGAGCGCCCTCGACGTGGTGGTGCGGGCGCGAGTGATCGACCTGTTCCGCTCGCTCGCCGACGACCTCGGGCTGACGCTCGTCCTCGTGTCGCACGACATCGGCGTGGTGCAGCGCCTGTGCGACACCGTCGCGGTGATGTCGGCGGGCCGGATCGTCGAGCACGGGCCGGTGTCGCTCCTCGACGCGCCGCAGCACCCGGTGACGCGGGCGCTGGTGGAGGCGGCGCCGACGCTGCCGTAGCCGGGGGCGGCGCTTCGCGCGCGTGTTGCGACACCGCGCCGGTCGATCGACGCGTGCGGTGTCGCATCAGACGCGCGTCACCACATCGGCGGGTGCCGTCGCTGCCACCGCAGCCGCCGCTCGAGCTGCGCCCCGATCGACAGCAGCACACGCTCCCCGCCCGGTCGCCCGATCAGCTGGACGCCCATCGGCAGCCCCGCACCGTCCGGGTGTCCCGCGTCGGTGACCCCGACGGGCAGCGTGATCGCCGGGAGTCCCGACACGTTCGCCATCGAGGTCCACGGCGAGTAGGCGCACTGCCGACGGAAGTCCTCCTCGGGGTCGTCGCCGTACCAGCCGAGCGGACGCGGGGTCAGCGCGAGCGTCGGGCTGAGGACGGCGTCGAACCGGTCGAACGCCCCGATGAGCGCAGCGGAGAACGTGTCGAGCGCCGTCATCGCGTCGAGCACCTGCGTCCCGGTGAGCGCCCGACCGCGGGACACCAGCCACGACACGAGCGGGGTGAGCGCCGACAGGTCGATCCCGGGCACCGTCGGCAGCCGGGCCGCGCTCGTCTCCCACGCCACACGGAACGCGTCGGCGTACGGCGTGCGGGGCATCGCGACGTCCTCCACGCCGTGTCCGACCTCGCCGAGCACGCGCACCGCCGTCTCGACCGCCGCCCGGGCAGCGGGGTCGACGACCACGTCGACCGTGTCGTCCCACGGCGAGCCCTCGAGCAACCCGACGACGAACCGCCCCTCGCCCCGGACGGCTGCGGCGGTGAAGGGCCCCTCCCCGACGTCCGGCGTGACGAGGGCGTACGGCTGCGGCTCCGGCAGCCCCGTCGGTGCCACGAGGGCGTCGAGCAGCATCCCGGCGTCCGCGACGGTCCGGGTGAGCGGCCCGGCGACCGACAGTCCGCCGACGCCCGAACGGCCGGGCATCGACGGCACCCGACCCCGGCTCGGCTTGAGCCCGACGAGCCCGGTCGCCGCGGCGGGGATCCGCACCGATCCGCCACCGTCGGACCCCACCGCGGCCGGCAGGAGTCCGGCCGCGACCGCGACCGCTGCCCCGCTCGACGATCCGCCCGGCGCCCGGGAGGAGTCGTAGGGGTTCCGGGTCACACCGAACCGGGTCTCCGACGACGAGGACATCCCGAACTCGGGGCTCGTCGTCTTGCCGAGGCTCACGGTTCCGGCAGCGTCGAGGGCGGCGACGAGCGGGTGGTCGGCCCCGGCAGGATGCACCGGCAGGGCCGCGCTGCCGCTCCGCGTGGGGACCCCGGCGCGGTCGTACAGGTCCTTGTCGGCAGACGGGAGGCCCCACAGCGGTCGCGACGTCGGCACGCGGTCGCCGAGGTGGCCGGCCCGGTCGCGTGCGGCCTCGGCCGTGACCGTCACGAACGCGCCGAGGTCCGGGTCGAGCCGCGCGATGCGGTCCAGGTAGTGCTCGGTGAGCTCGAGCGGGGTGGCCTCGCCCCGACGGACCCAGTCCCAGAGCTCCTGCGCGGACAGGTGGTGGAGTTCGAACACGGTTCCCGAGCCTAGCCACGGGCACCGTCGACCGGCCCGGTGCCGTGATGCGATCGTGACTGGTCCCGGAGCGCGTCGTCGGGCACGCTGCACCCATGGGACGCGTCCGGCTCGGTGTGGTGGGGATCCTCGTCGTCGTGCTCGGCGCCGCGCTCGTCGGGTGCTCGCACCCTGGGCCGTTCCAGCGGCCACCGGCCGACCCGGTCGCAGCCTCCCGCACGCTCGACGGTGCACCGTCGTGGGTCGCCGAGCCCACCGGCGACGACTGCGGGGTGGTCGACGTGCAGGTCGGCGAGCGCCTGACCCTGCCGGCGGACGCCCTGGCGTGCCTCACCAGGGCCGCAGTGGTGGGCCGCTCGGCCTCGCTCGCCTGGGTGACGTACACGACCGAGGGCGACCCGACCCCGTCGTTCGCGCGGGTCGGCGGCAGCGGCGGCGACAGCGGGGTGGAGGTCGCCTCGACCTCGCAGTGGGATGCCTACGGCGGCGACGGCGGGTGGGAGACCCACCGGTGCGCCGCGGTCACGGACCTGCCGTACGGTGACGGCTGCGACTCCGGCGACGACCGGTAGCGGCGACGTCCATCCTTCGGAGGAACCCCGTCGAGTGCATCCGTTCGCCGGTCGTCCCGTGCGCTCACGGTTCCTAGCGTCGATGCCATGACGACCACCACCGAAGACCGGCACACCACCGGCACCGTCCGTGCGGACCGACCGGGGGTGCGCGGACTCGTCGCCCGGCGCCCCCTCGTCGCGTTCGCCACCCTCGCCCTCGGCCTCAGCTGGCTGGCGTGGATCCCGTACATCCTGTCCCCGCACGGCCTCGGCGTCTGGGACCTGCACTTCCCGGAGTTCCTCGGCACGGCGCAGTTCACCGGCGTCCTGCCCGGCGCGCTCCTCGGCCCACTCGGCGGCGCGTTCCTGGTGACCGCGCTCGCGGACGGCCGCCCGGGTCTCCGCCGCTGGCTCGGTCGGCTGTGGCGGTGGCGGGTCGCCTGGTACTGGTACGCGCTCGCCCTCGTCGGCGTGCCCGCGCTCATCGTGGTCACCGGTCTGCCGTTCGCCGGCGGGCAGGTGCAGGCACCGAGCGCCCTCGCGCTGCTCGCCCTCGTCCCCGGGCTCGTCGTGCAGCTGTTCACCACGGGGCTGTCCGAGGAGCCCGGCTGGCGTGACTTCGCCCTCCCCCGGCTCCAGGAGCGCTTCGGTCCGCTCGGCGCCGCCGCCGTGCTCGGCCCGTTGTGGGCGCTCTGGCACATGCCGCTCTACCTCAGCGACTGGGGCGGCTGGCCGGACGCGCACTGGACGGAACCGCTCGTGTTCGCCCTCTTCACCATCACCGTCAACGTGGTGATCACGTGGGTGTTCAACCGCACCGGCGAGAGCCTGCCCGTCGTGATGCTGCTGCACGTCGGCGTGAACAACACCATCTCGACGCTGTGGGCCGACATGTACCCGGGGATGACCGCCGGGACGATGATGCACGGCCTGGCGATCGTCTCCACCGTCGCCGCCGTGGTGCTGCTCGTCGCGACCCGCGGACGCCTGGGGTACCGCCGACTCGTAGGATCGAACGATGGCACCCGCTGACGCGCGCACACGACGGACGGACGTCCTCGTCGCCGTCGGCACCGCCGTCCTCGCCGTCGGGCTCCTGCTCGGTCTGCTGCCGCTGGACGCCGCCGACCCCGACACGATCGCCGTCGGCACCGGCACCGGCACCGGCACCGGCACCGGCACCGGCACCGGCTCCGTCTCCCCGGCCGTGGGCGGACCGGCCTGGACGCTCCTCGTCGTGACGCTGCTCGTCCAGTCCGCGGTGCTCCTCGCCGCCCGCCGCGTGCCGCGCACCGCGCTCCTGGTCGTCTCGGCGCTGCCCGTGCTCCTCGCGCTCGTCTCGACGAGCACGGTGTTCGGCCTCACCGCGCTCCCCGTCGTGGTGGTCGTGGTGCTCGCCGCGCTCCGCGTCCCGCTCCCGCGGCTCTGGCCGGCCGTCATCGGCGCGGCGGCCCTCGTGGCCGCCGGGACCGGCATCGAGTGGGCGGACGGCTCCGGCGCCTTCCGCGGCGGCTTCGCGCGCGGGGTCACCGCCTCGTTCGGACAGGGTGTGCTGCAGGCGGTGGGCGCGGTCGGTCTCCCGCTCGTGGTCACGCTGATCGTCCGGTCCCGCCGTGAACTCCGGGCTGCCCGCCGAGCCGAGACGGACGCCCGCGCCGCGGCCGCCGACGCGCGCACTGCCGAGGCCGACGCCCGCACCGCCGAGGCCGCCGCCGTCTCCCGCGAGCAGGACGCCCGCGTCGAGGCCGCGGTCTCCCGCGAGCGCGCCGCGATGGCCCGCGAGCTCCACGACATCGCCGCCCACCACCTGTCCGGGATCGCCCTGATGTCGGCCGTCGTGGACCGGCAGATCGACACCGACCCGGAGCGCGCCCACGACGGCGTGCGACAGGTCCGGGAGCAGAGCACCGCCGTGCTCGAGGACCTCCGCCGACTCGTGGGGCTCCTCCGCGACGACGGTCCGGCGGAACGCGACGTCGAGACCGTCACCGGCATCGCCGACCTGGTGGAGCACGCGCGGCTCCGGTCCGACGTCGCGCTGGTCGTGCGGGCCGGCGACCACCCGCTCGCCGACGGCATCGGCCCGCTCACCCAGCTCGTCGCGTACCGCACCGTGCAGGAGGCGCTCGCGAACGTCGCCCTGCACGCACCCGGTGCGCCCTGCACCGTCACGGTCGACGACCGCGACCCCGACCACCTCACGGTCCGGGTCGAGAACGGGGCGCCCAACGGACCCGCCGTCGGCAGCGCCCCGGCGGGTGGGAACGGACTCCGCGGCATGCGTGAGCGGGCAGAACTGGTCGGGGCGCGCCTCCAGGCCGGTCCCACCGGTCCCGGTGGCTGGACGGTCGAGCTGGTGACCGGCCGGGAGGCACGACCCGCGTCCGACGACCCGACGCACGACCCGGAGGTGGCCGGGTGATCCGCGTCCTGGTGGCGGACGACCAGCCGCTCGTCCGGGCCGGCGTCTCCGCCCTGCTGTCCGCGGAGGCCGACATCGAGGTCGTGGGGGCCGCCGCCGACGGCGGCCAGGCCATCGCCCTGGCCAGGAGCACCCGGCCGGACGTCGCCTGCCTGGACATCCGGATGCCGGTGCGCAACGGCATCGAGGTCGCCCGCGAGCTCTGCGCCCCCGGCGCGGACCCCGCGGTCCCCGTGCTGATGCTGACGACGTTCGACATGGACGACCTGGTGTTCGGTGCCCTCGAGGCCGGGGCCTCCGGCTTCCTGCTGAAGGAGGCCGAGCCCGACGTGATCATCGGCGCCGTCCGGCAGGTGGCTGCCGGGAACGGCACGATCGACCAGGCACTCACCCGCCGGGTGCTGCGCGAGTTCGTGTCCCGGCGCAGTCTCCAGCCGGTGTCCGGCGACCGCGCCGACGACGTCCTCACGGCCCGCGAGCGGGACGTCCTGCTGCTCCTGGCCGAGGGCATGTCCAACGAGGAGATCGCGGCCGCCCTCGTGGTCGAGGTCTCCACGGTGAAGTCGCACCTCGCGCGGATGCTGCCGAAGCTCGGCGTGCGGTCGCGGCTGCAGGCGGTGGTCTGGGCGTACCAGAACCGGATCGTCACCGTGCCCGGCTCGGAGGGCTGACGAGGGTCAGCGGCGTCGGGACCGGTCCCGCGGGCCTCGTTCCCGCGGGCCTCGGTCCCGCAGGTCGCGTTCCCGCAGGTCCAGGAGCGCTGCGGTCGCGGACCCCCCGACGACGAACCCCGCTGCGGCCGCGAGGAGACGGGCTTCCGGGAAGCCGTGCGCGACCGCGGCGCCGAGGGCCGCGAGCCCTGCGCCCACCAGCGCCACGGCGACGAACTCCCGCCTCGACGCCCGGGTCCACCCGAAGCGCACGCTGACGGCGACGAGCACCAGCCCGGCCGCCGCGGACACGGGCGCGGCACCGAACCCGATGCCGTAGCGGAGCGGCAGCGCGGGGGCGGCGAAGAGCACGAGGAACCAGCCGAGCGAGGACGTCGCGCTCGCGGCGACCGGGCCCACGGCCGCCGGAGTCCGCACCGCCCACCGCCGCGCGCCGACCAGGACCACACCCGCCACGGCGGCCACCGGGAGCCACCGGACCACGTGCGCGGAGTTGTACAGGGTCGCGACGTCGTACACCGCCAGCACCAGGCACCCGAGCGCGGCCGCGGACGCCGCGAAGGGCAGCAAGGCCGGACTGCGACGATCGCCGGGGTCGAGCAGCGGCAGCAGCAGTCCGGTGCCGATCGCCGAGACGACACGCACCACGATGTCGACCGTGGTGTGTGGGTTGCGGAGGTCGAGCTCGACCAGGCAGAACGTGCCCGTCCACGACGCCACGACGAGCCAGCGGGCGCGGAGGACCCGAGTGGCGACGTCCGCGCTCCACCAACGGCAGACGAGCAGGTACGCGAGGACGACGAAGGGCAGCTCGAGCGCGGCCTGGGCGTGCAGCACCGTCCACGGCCACGCGGGGAGCACACGGGCCAGGGAGCCGAGGTCGGCGAGGTCGAACCACCCGGGCGGCAGGTACCGGGTGATGCGGGAGGTGTCCCCGCCCCACGCCTGCTCGACGTACGCCACGACGAGCAGCTGGTCGACGCCGAAGAGCGCCACCACCGCGGCGAGCCAGGTGCCCGGGTGCCGCAGCCACCGCGCGCGTCGGAGCGCACCCGACGGACCCCGGTCGCGCGGCCGCAGCCGGGGCTGCACGAGCACGGCGACGAGGGTCGTCACCGCGATCACGGCTGCGAGCACGCCGGAGCCCCTCAGCGGCGGCGGTAGCGGATGTGCGTCGTCAGCGGGGAGTGCAGCACCTCGACCGGCTCGAAGTCGAACGTCTCGGCGCCCTCGTCGAAGATCCGCTCACCGGAGCCGAGGAGGACCGGGGCGATGTCGAGGGTGAGCTCGTCGACCACACCCGCGGCGAGCGCCTGCCGGACGGTCGAGGCGCCGCCGGCGATGTCGACGCCGCGGTCGCCCGCTGCTGCGACGGCCCGGTCGTACGCGGCGTCGAACCCCTCGGTCACGAAGTGGAACGTCGTGCCGCCCTCGAGCGCGATCGGGTCGTGCTCGTGGTGGGTGAGCACGAACACGGGTGCGTGGTACGGGGGTTCGTCGCCCCACCAGCCGCGCCAGTCCTCGTCCCACGCGCCCCGCACGGGGCCGAACATGTTGCGCCCCATCACGTAGGCGCCACGAGGACGCATCAGCCACCCGGCGGCCGTCCGGTCCGCCTCGCCGACGTCGGCGCCGGGCATGTGCCAGGTGTGCAGCTCCCCGCCGCGCCGGCCGAGGGGCTGGTCGCGCCGCTGGTCCGGCCCGGCGACGAAGCCGTCGAGGGAGATCGACATGTGGCAGGTGGTGGCGGCCATCGGCGGGGTGCTCCTTCTGCTGGCGGTTCCGAGGTCTGCTGGTGGTTCCGAGCTACTCAGGCGGTCCCGAGGTGGGCGGCGAGGACATCGCGCACCGTGGTCCACTGCTCGTCACCGTACCGCCCGTTGTCGACGTGGTGGAGCTCGGCCTCGCCGCTGAACATGCTGACGAAGTACTGCATCCCCTGCCAGGCGGGGAACGGCTCCTCGTCACCGGCCTTCGACAGGCGTCGGCCGAGCCGGGCCATCGCCGAGAGCGTGCCGACGGTGCCCGCCCACTGCAGCCGGAAGGGTGTGCCCGTCAGCTGCGACATCGTGTCGGCGATGCGGCGCGAGGTCACCCGGTCGCCGGCGACCTCGACGACCCGGGGTGCGGCCGGGTCGAGGGCGACGTGCGCCGTGGTGCGCGCGACGTCGTCCTTCGTGGTGAAGTCGAGGACCTGGTCGGGCGAGGACCAGTACAGGACGCGCTGCCGGTCGAACAGGACGAGCGGCGCCTGCCCGGTGAGCATGTCCGTGAACGCGCCGTTGAGGACCGAGGTCGCCCGGATCGGGGCCGCGTCGACGTCGGCGGCGAACTCGCGGCGGAGCTCGAAGTTGCGGTTCGTCCCGGGCGTGATCGAGCGGTAGTCGGCGGCGTAGTCCGACGGGACGAACCGCTCGACGCCGGCGTCCACGGCGGCACGGAGGAGCGCGCGCTGGGCGTCGACGATCACCGACCGCGTGCCGCTCACGGCCGAGACCACGACGTCCACCCCGGCGAGCGCCGCGGTGAGCGCCCGGTGGTCGGTGTAGTCCGCGTGGACGACGTCGAGGTGGTCGTCCGCGGCGAGGCGCTCGGCCGCGGGGGTGCCCGCGGAACGGGTCAGGACCCGGACGCGGGCGTCGTCGTGGGCACGGAGCGCCCGGACGATGCGCCCGCCGAGGTCACCGGTCGCGCCGGCGACGAGGACGGTCGCGGTCATGCCCGCTCCGCGTCGGAGAACAGGCCGGTGGCGGTCGCACCGGTGACGGCGGGCTGCCCGAGGAGCGCGCCGGCCTCCTCGAACGCCGCAGGATCGGCCGGGTCGTCGATGATGAGCGTGATCGTGGTCGTCATGCCACCAGTGTCCGCTCCCGGGGTCGATCGCGTGTCGGGCGGCCCGTGGTGCGCGGCGGGCGGTCAGCGTGGACCGAGTCGTCCCGGGCCGAGCGGCAGCCAGCCGGCACGGTGGACGAGGCGATCGTCGGTGCCGTCGGCCGCAACGACGTGGGTCGCCGTCCCGAACCGCCACACGCGGTTGTACAGGAAGACCCCGATCACGGTCCCGCCGTCGTCCGGCACCGCCCACGTGCCGGTCCCCCACTGCGCCGGGTGCCCGATGCCGTCGATCGTGACGGTCGGACGGGCGAACCAGGTCAGGGCCGGTCGGGTGATCCGGAGTTCCACCCGGCGCTTCGTCGTGCCGGACGGCGGTGTCGTTTCCACTGCCGCAGGATACGGGGCACCGGGCCGGCGACGTGACGGCGTGCCGGATCGGCACCGTGCGGATCGGCACCTTGCCGCCCACCCGGCCGGACGGTGACGACGGTTCGGGTGTAGGCCTGGCTGCAACAACCCGGAGTGCAGTTCGTTCCGCAACCTTGCAGGGAAGGTCGGTGGACGTCATGGACGTCGAACACGCCACGGCAGGATCGGCACCGGTCGACCGGCGTCTGCGGACGGCGATCGCCGTCCTCGGCGTCGTCGCGCTGCTCGCCGGCATCGCCGCACTGCTGCTGCCCCACGCGACGATCGTCGCCGTCGTCTGGGTGTTCGGCATCTACCTCGTCGTCGCCGGGGCCACGCTGCTCGTCCGGGCCGTCGCCCGCGGTCCCAGCGGCACGCCCTCGACGTGGCGTCGCGTCGGCTCGGTGGTGTTGGGCGTGCTCGTGCTCGTCGGCGGGGTCTTCGCGATCCTGCACCCACCCGTCGGCATCCGGTGGCTGACCCTCGCGACCGGCTTCGCGTGGGTCCTGGAGGGGATCACGCTCCTCTACGCGCCGACCGCGGGCAACCGGGCGCTCGTCGTGACCGGGGCGGTCCTGAGCTTCCTCAGCGGCCTGATCCTCATCACCCTGCCGGCCCTCGGCGCGGTCTTCGCGGTCGTCGCCGTGAGCAGCACGCTCATCGTGTCCGGCATCGTCCAACTCGTGATCGCCATCACGTGGACGGAGCGCTCCGCCGCCGCGACGGAACGGAGCACGTCATGAGCACCCCGACCATCCGGCGGATCGTCGTCGGCTTCGACGGATCGGAGCCGGCCACCGCGGCGCTCGACCGCTCCCTGACGCTCGCCGAGGCCGTCGGCGCCTCGGTCGAGGTCGTGACGTCGTGGCGCTGGCCGCTGACCTGGAGCACGCTCCCGGTCGCGAACACCTGGTCGCCCCTGCACGACGCGGAGGAGATCCGGCAGCACGCCGTCGAGGTGCTCGAGCGACGGGCACTCCGGTCCGTCGAGGTCACCACCCGGACGGTCGAGGGCGGCGCGGCCGACGTGCTGCTCGGTGCGGCGGAGGACGCCGATCTCCTCGTGGTGGGCAGTCGGGGCCGTGGCGGCTTCCGCGGGCTGTTGCTCGGATCGGTCAGCGCGGCCTGCATCCAGCACGCGCCCTGCCCCGTGCTCGTGCACCGCGGCGACGAGACGAGCGGCCGCACCGGTGGCATCGGCGGCACCGGCGGCACCGGCGGCACCGGCGGCACCGACGCGATCGTCGTCGGCGTGGACGGGTCGCCGGAGTCCGGCCGGGCGCTCCGCTTCGCCGTGTCCCTCGCCCGCGACCTCCGGTGGGACGTCCGGACGATCACGACGTGGCAGTGGCCCGACGCCCTGAACCGCGACGAACCCCCGTTCGACCACTGGTCGCCGGAACGGGACGCCCGGGCGACGGCGTCGTCGGCGCTCGACGCCGCCGAGGACCTGGTGGACGACGATGTCCGGGTGACGTCCGAGCTCGTGGAGGGATCGCCGGCCGCCGTCCTCCTCGACGCGAGCCGCGACGCCGCGCTCCTGGTCCTCGGCAGCCGGGGCCTCGGCGGGTTCCGGGGACTGCTCGTCGGCTCGGTCGGACAGGAGTGCGCGCAGCACGCCGCCTGTCCGGTGGTCGTCCACCGCCCCTGACGGCGCCCGCCCGCTAGGTTGGCCGGGTGACGACGATCGACCTCAACAGCGACCTCGGCGAGGGCTTCGGCGCCTGGACGGCGGGCGACGACCGGGCGATGCTCGACGTCGTCTCCTCGGCGAACATCGCCTGCGGCGCCCACGCCGGCGACCCGTCGATCATGCTCGCCACCGCCCGCGCCGCAGCCGAGCGCGGTGTGGCCGTCGGCGCGCACGTGGCCTACCGTGACCTCGCCGGGTTCGGCCGTCGCCCCGTGCACGTCACGCCGGACGAGCTCCACGCCGACGTGGTCCACCAGCTCGGTGCGCTCGCCGCCGCCGCCCGGGTGGCCGGCACGGCGGTCACGTACGTCAAGCCGCACGGCGCGCTCTACAACACCGCTTGCGCCGACCCCGTGCAGGCGGAGGCCGTCGTGCGCGCCGTCGCGGACGTCGACCCGACCCTCGCGGTGCTCGCGCTGCCCGGCTCCGAGCTGCTCCGCGCCGCCACCGCACACGGCCTCCGTGCCGTCGCCGAGGCGTTCGCCGACCGCGCCTACGAGCCGGACGGCTCCCTCGTCCCGCGGAGCCGGCCGGGCGCCGTGCTGCACGACCCGGACGAGGTCGCCGCCCGCGTGCTCCGGATGGTCACCGACGGCGTGGCGACGGCGGTGGACGGTTCCGAGGTCACGGTGCACGCCGACTCGGTCTGCGTGCACGGCGACTCCCCGGGTGCCGTGGCGATGGCCCGAGCGGTCCGGCGGCTGCTCACCGAGCACGGCACCGCGATCGCCCCCTTCGCGGGATGACCCCCGACGTGCGGCCCGCGGGCAGGAACGCCCTGCTCCTGACCTTCGACACGCTCGCCGAGGTGGTCGCGTTCCACGCGGGCCTCCGTCGAGCCGTGCTGCCCGGGGTCACCGAGGTCGTGGCGGGCGCCCGCACCCTCCTCGTCCGCTTCGACCCGCACGCCACCGGCCCCGGGACCCTGCGCGGGCGCCTCGCCGAGGTCGAGCCCGTCGCCGCGGTCGCCGGACCCGGGGACGACCCGATCGTCGTCCCCGTCACCTACGACGGCGAGGACCTGCACGCGGTCGCGTCCACCACGGGGATGTCCCCGACGGAGCTCGTCGCCTGGCACACCGGGCAGGTCTGGACGAGCGCGTTCTGCGGCTTCGCCCCCGGCTTCAGCTACCTCACCGGCACAGCACCGTCGCTCGAGCTCCCCCGCCGGGCCACGGCACGCACCGCCGTCCCGAGCGGCAGCGTCGCACTCGCGGGCGAGTTCAGCGCCGTGTACCCGAGGACCTCCCCGGGCGGCTGGCAGCTGATCGGCCGGACGACGGTCGCGATGTGGTCGCTCGACCGGGACCCTCCGGCGCTCGCCCCGGCCGGCACCCGGATCCGGTTCGTCGACGCGGGTCCGGCATGACCAGGCTCACGGTCCTCCGGGTCGGGCCCGGCACGACGACCCAGGACCTCGGCCGCCCCGGCTTCAGCGACGCGGGACTCGGCGCGGCCGGCGCCGCCGACCGGGCATCCGCCGCGCTCGCCGACCGCATGGTCGGCAACCGTCCCGAAGCGGCCGTCCTGGAGGCACTGCTCGGCTCCGTCACGCTCCGCACCGATGCGCACGTCGTCACCGCCACCGCCGGGGCACCGTCCCCGGTCGAGGTCGAGTCCGCGGACGGCCGGGTCCGCGGCGGCGCCGCCTACGAGGTCCTCGCGCTCGCGCCCGGTGACACCCTGCGCCTCGGCGTCCCGACGAGCGGCCTCCGCACGTACCTCGCGGTCCGGGGCGGCTTCGCCGTCGACCCGGTGCTCGGCAGCCGATCCTGGGACTCGCTCGCACGACTCGGCCCACCGCCGCTGACCGTCGGCGACGTCCTGCCCGTCGGGGACGCCGCCGACACCTGGCCGGTCGTCGATGCGGTGCCGCCTCCGCTCCCCGTCGCGCCGGACGTCCCGGTGGTGCTCGACGCCGTGCCCGGCCCGCGGGACGACTGGTTCACCGCGGACTGGCGCGCGGCCCTCACCGAGCAGGTCCACCGCGTCACGCCGGACAGCGACCGGGTCGGCGTCCGCACGACGGCCCCGCACGCGCTCGTCCGGACGGTCACCCGGGAGCTCCCGAGCGAGGGTGTCGAGACCGGGTCGCTCCAGGTCCCACCGGACGGGCACCCGGTGCTGTTCCTCGCCGACCACCCGGTCACCGGCGGCTACCCGGTCGTCGCCGTCCTCACCCCGGCGTCCGTCGACCGCGCGGCGCAGCTCCGGCCGGGTGACGCGGTCCGCTTCCGGCTCGTCGACTGAACCGGCGTCCCGTCACTCGAACATCTCGGTGAGGGCCGCGTGCGGATCCCCGTCCACCACGTGCGCCGACCGCTGCTCCGGCCAGTGCACCGTGCCGTCGTCGGACCAGCACGGCACCACGTGGACGTGCAGGTGCGGCACGCTCTGGCCCGCGTCCGCGCCGGACGCCTGGAGCAGCACCGTGCCGGTCGCCCCGAGCGCCCCGCGCATCGCCCGCCCGACGCGCTGCGCCAGGGAGAACGTCGCCGCGAGCTCCACGGGCCCCGCGCTGAGCAGGTCCAGGGTGTGCGCCACCGGCACGACGAGTGTGTGCCCCGGTGCGAGCGCCGAGTCGGGCAGCGGTGCGAAGGCGACGGCATGCTCCTCGCGCTCGACCCAGACGGCAGGAGCGTCCCCCGCGATGATGCGACAGAAGGTGCACGGTTGCATCGGGCCATTCTGGCGGCACGACGGCGCCGGGCGATCTCGGAACACGCTGCCGGTCCCCGCGGTTGCCGTCTGCAACGACGACGAAGGGAACCACCATGTCGATGACCGTCCTGCTCGAGGTCCAGCTCCGGAGCGACGTCTCCCCCGAGGACACCGAGGCCGCCATCCGCGAGACGCTCGCCCAGACCCGGGCCTTCACGGGCAACGAGTCGCTCGAGGTCCTCGTCGACGACGCCGACGCCTCCCGGGTGGTCGTCGTCGAGCGCTGGACGACCGCGGCCGACCACGACGCGTACGTCGCGTGGCGGGGCACGCCCGAGGGAGCCGCATCGGCCCTCGCCGCGGTGATCGCCGCGCCGCCGGTCACGCGCACCTTCGACCGGTCGATCGCACTCGGCTGACCAGTCCGCCACCGGTCGGGCGCACCCCCGGAACGATGGGACGATGGCTGCATGACCGCCACGCTCGTCGCCAAGGGCCTCGCCGGCGGCTACGCCGCACGCACGCTGTTCGACTCCCTCGACCTCACCGTCGCTCCCGGGGACGTGATCGGCCTGGTCAGCGTGAACGGAGCCGGCAAGTCGACGCTGCTCCGACTCCTCGCCGGCGTGGACGAACCCCTCGCCGGCACGGTGTCCCTCGCGCCGACGGACGCATTCGTCGGCTGGCTGCCGCAGGAGCACGAGCGGATCGAGGGCGAGACCGTCGCGGCGTACCTGGCGCGGCGGACGGGGTGCGCCGACGCCACGGCCACGATGGACGCCGCGGCGGCCGCGCTCGGGGAGCCCGACGCCGGGGACGCCGTCGCCGACGCCTACTCGGCGGCACTCGACCGGTGGCTGGCCGCGGGTGCCGCGGACCTCGACGACCGCATCCCCGCCGTGCTCGCCGACCTCGGCCTCGAGCCCGGCGCCGACGGCGAGGGCGTCGGCCCGGACTCCCTGATGACGGCGCTGTCCGGCGGGCAGGCCGCCCGCGTCGGGCTGGCGGCGCTGCTGCTGTCCCGGTTCGACATCGTGCTGCTCGACGAGCCCACGAACGACCTCGACCTGGACGGACTGGACCGGCTCGAGGCCTTCGTCCGGGGACTCCGCGGCGGGGTCGTGCTCGTCAGCCACGATCGCGAGTTCCTCGCGCGCTCGGTCACCGCCGTGCTGGAGCTCGACCTCGCGCAGTCGTCCCACCGGCTGTTCGGCGGCGGCTACGACTCCTTCCTCGAGGAACGCGAGATCGCGAAGCAGCACAAGCGGGACGCCTACGAGGAGTACGCGTCGACGAAGGCCGACCTCGTCTCACGGGCGCGGACGCAGCGGGAGTGGTCGAGCCAGGGCGTCCGGAACGCCATGCGGAAGGCCCCCGACAACGACAAGATCCGCCGGAAGGCCGCGAGCGAGTCGAGCGAGAAGCAGGCGCAGAAGGTCCGTCAGATGGAGTCGCGCATCGCCCGGCTCGACGAGGTCGAGGAACCCCGCAAGGAGTGGCAGCTCGAGTTCACCATCGGCAGCGCACCCCGGTCGTCGGCGGTGGTCGCGACGCTGTCCGACGCCACCTTCACGCAGGGGGACTTCACCCTCGGCCCGGTCTCGCTGCAGGTCGACGGCGGTGACCGCATCGGCATCACCGGTCCGAACGGCGCCGGCAAGTCCACCCTGCTCCGGGCCCTGCTCGGCAGGCAGGCACCGACGACCGGGACGGCCTCCCTCGGATCGAACGTCGCGATCGGCGAGGTCGACCAGGCGCGCGCGGCGTTCACGGGCGACCAGCCCCTCGCGGCGGCGTTCGAGACGATCGTCCCCGAGTACACCACCGCCGACGTGCGGACGCTCCTGGCGAAGTTCGGCCTGAAGGCGGACCACGTCGGTCGTCCCGCGGGCGCGCTCTCCCCCGGCGAACGCACCCGTGCGGCACTCGCCCTGCTGCAGGCCCGCGGCGTCAACGTGCTCGTGCTGGACGAGCCGACGAACCACCTCGACCTCGTGGCGATCGAACAGCTCGAGCAGGCCCTCGAGTCCTACGACGGCACCCTGCTGCTCGTCACCCACGACCGCCGGATGCTCGAGACGGTCCGCCTCGACCGGCAGTGGCGGGTCGAGGCGGGCCGGGTCAGCGAGCGGTAGCCGGTCGCAGCCCGAGCCGGGTGACGACCTCGGCGCTCTCCTCCTCCGGCGTGCGGTCCGCCGCGATCGTCACGTGCGCCTCGTCCGCCTGCGGCGGTTCGAGCGTGGCGAGCTGCGAGGCCAGGAGCGACGTCGGCATGAAGTGGCCGGACCGCTGGGACATCCGGTCCTCGATGAGGGCGCCGTCCCCGGCGACGTGGACGAACACCACCCCGGGCGCCCGGAGCACGTCGCGGTAGGAGCGCTTCAGCGCCGAGCAGGTGACGACACCGGGCGTGCCGGCATCGAGGTGCGTACGGATCCACGTCGCGATGACGTCGAGCCACGGCCAGCGGTCCTCGTCGGTCAGCGGCGTGCCGGCGTGCATCTTGTCGACGTTCGCCTGCGGGTGCATGGCGTCGCCCTCGGCGAAGTCCCACCCGAGCCGCTCGGCGACCATCGCGGCGACCGTGGACTTCCCCGACCCGGAGACGCCCATCACGACGAGCACCCGGGCGTCGAGCGCGGTGTCGGTGCTCAATGGATGAACACCCCCGCGAGCAGGACCCCGGCGAGGCCGAACACCGAGATGAGGCACTCGAGCATCGTCCACGTCTTGAACGTCTGCCCGACCGTGGTGTTCAGGTACCCCTTCACCAGCCAGAACCCTGCGTCGTTCACGTGCGACAGGAACACCGAGCCGGCACCGATCGCGAGCACGAGCAGCGAGGTCATCGGCGAGGACAGGTCGTGCGCGATCGGGGCCATGATGCCGGCCGCGGTCACCGTCGCGACCGTCGCGGAGCCCGTGGCCACGCGGACCAGGGCCGACACGACCCACGCGACGAGCAGCACCGAGACCCCGGAGTCCTTCACGGCGTCGGCGATCACCCCGCCGATGCCGGTGTCGATGAGGACCTGCTTGAAACCGCCGCCGGCCCCGACGATGAGGAGCACGCCGGCGACCGGGGGCAGGGCGCTCTCGAGCGACTTCGACACCGCCGAGCGGTCCATGCCGCCGCCGACGGCGAAGAAGACGATCGCGTAGAGGGCGGCGATGCCGATCGCGATCATCGGCGTCCCGAGGAAGTCGAGCAGGCTGACCCACGAGCCGGAGGCGTTCGGCACGGTGGCCTCCCGGATCGCCTGCGCGAGCATGAGCACGACGGGCAGCAGGATGCCGACGAGCGCGACGGTGAACGACGGGCTGCGCGGCTCACTGATGACGCGGGTGAAGTCGCTCTTGCCGTGGGGCAGGGACGCGGTGTCCTGCGTGGCGGGGCCGCGCCGCGCCTCCCGTCCGGCATGCGCCGGGTCCTCGGGACCGCCGGCCGATCCGCGCGACCCGAACATGTCGGGGGCCGGGATGTCGACCCAGCGCGCCGCGAAGCGGGCGAAGACCGGACCGGCGAGCACGATGACCGGGATCGCGAGCACGATGCCGAAGGCGAGGGTGGTGCCGAGGTTCGCGCCGACCGTGGAGATCGCGACGAGCGGGCCGGGGTGCGGCGGGACGAACGCGTGCATCGTGGACAGACCCACGAGCGCCGGGACCGCGATCTTCATGATCGGGACGGAGCTGCGCTTCGCCACCAGCACGATGATCGGGATGAGCAGCACGAGACCGACCTCGAAGAACATCGGGAGGCCGATCAGGGCGCCGATGAGGGCCATCGTCCACGGGAGCGCCGCCTTCGACGACTTCCGGACGAGCGTGTCGACGACGCGGTCGGCCGCTCCCGAGTCGACGAGCATCTTGCCGAACATCGAACCGAGACCGACCAGGATGCCGACGCTCGTCATGGTCGCGCCGAAGCCGTTGCCGAAGCTCGTGATCGCCTTGTCCGGCGCGAGCCCCGCACCGATGCCGACGCCGAGCGCACCGATCGTGAGCGCGATGAACGGGTGGACCTTGAGCCACGTGATCAGGGCGATGATCACGACGATGCCGATCAGCGCCGCGATGATGAGCTGTGCCACCGGGCCGGACGGATCGACGGTCGTGGTCGCACCGCCGTCGGCCGCGAGGACCGAGGTCGGGACGACCGAGGTTGAGAGAGCGTGAGGCATCGGTGCCCCTTCCTGGAGCCGCTGCCGCGCGGCTCCGTCGCCTTCGTGTCGAGAGCGGTCTGGCGCGCTGCACGCCGACCGTCAATAATCTGATTAATCAGACTATACGACGATCCACCGCGCGGCGTCCGCCCTCCCGGGCAGTCTGCCGATTCGATGGGAACCACGTCACGCCGCCCGCGTGACGCGTACTGCATGGAGGAACGATGCCGACCGGACGCGGACTGCACGCCCACGTGCTCGACACCCTCGGGCAGCGGATCGTCGACGGCGAGCTGTCGCCGGGCGTCGTGGTCCGACCGGAGACCGTCGCCGAGGAGTTCGGCGTGTCGCGCTCCGTCGTCCGCGAGGCGCTGCGCGTCCTCCAGTCGCTCGGCCTCGTCGAGCCCCGGCAGCGCGTCGGCACCCAGGTGCGCGGCATCGCGTCGTGGGAGCTCCTCGCCCCGACCGTCATCCGCTGGCGCGGCGCGTCACCGTCGTACTTCGTCCAGCAGCGGGAGCTGCTCGAGCTGCGGCTCGGCGTCGAGCCGGTCGCGGCATCGCTGGCCGCGGGGACGGCGGGCGCGTCCGCCGTGCTCGACGCCGCGGCCGAGATGCTCGCCGCCTGCGCCCGCGAGGACAGCCGCGCCTACCTCGAGGCCGACGTCCGGTTCCACCGGGCCCTGCTCACCGCCTCCGGGAACGCCGTGTTCGCGCACTTCGCGGGCACCGTCGAGGCACTGCTGCGGACCCGGACCTCGGAGTCGCGGGACACGATCACGCGGTGGACGCGGGACGCGGCTGCGCGGCACGAAGCAGTCGGGCGGGCGCTCGTCGCGGGCGACGGTGTCGCGGCGTCGGCGGCGGCCGGCGAGCTGGTGCGGGTGACGCGGGACGAGTTCATCGCGGAGGCGCCGCAGGGCTGACGCGCCGGTTCCTTCCCAGAACGCGTGCGATGGGAAGCGGGATCGGGCGTACCTGGTCGGGACTTCGGGGCAGGTACGCCCGGAAGCGCGCGGCGCGCGGGGCGCGGGGCGCGGGGCGCTCGGTGCGCGGGGCGCGCGGGCGCCCGGCGCTGCTAGCGGCGCGCGAAGAGGCGCGGGCCGCGGAGGCGCAGCCGCATCGTCACCGTGCCGAGCCAGCGGTCGTACTTGTAGCCGACCTTCCCCATGCGGCCGACCTCCTCGAAGCCGAGCCGTTCGTGCAGGCGGATCGACGCCTCGGCCTGGCGGTCGGCGATGACGGCGACGACCTCGCGGACGCCGGCCGACCGGCACTCGTCGAGCAACGCCTCCATGAGCGCACGCCCGAGGCCCTTCCCGCCCGAAGCGGCACCGAGGTAGATCGAGTCCTCGACCACCCGGTTCGAGCGGTCCCGCGGGTTCCAGGCGTCGACGAGGGCGTACCCGAGCACCTGCCCGGACGGGTTCACCGCGACGAGGAACGGCAGCTTGCGCTTCCGGATGTCGTCGTAGCGGCGCTTCCACGCGGCGAACGTGAACGCCGACGGGTCGAAGGTCACGGACGAGTTCCGGACGTAGTGCGTGTGGATCTCGCGGATGTCGGGGAGGTCGGTCGGCTCCGCGGCACGGATCGTGTACGTGAACGCCGCCTCGGCCGGGACCGGGGCACGCAGGTGTCGCGGCAGGACCCGCCGTCGCTGGTATTCCTCCTCGAGCACGGGTCCGAGCCTATGCCGCGGGCGTGCCGACCGGTTCGGCGGGCAGCGTCCAGTCCACCGGCGCCGCTCCCTGCGCGGCGAGCAGGGCGTCCACCTGCGAGAACGGGCGGCTGCCGAAGAAGCCCCGGGAGGCGCTGAGCGGACTCGGGTGCGCCGACGCCACGACCGGGGTGTCCCCGAGCAGCGGCCGGACCGACCCAGCCTGGGCACCCCAGAGCACGGCGACGAGCGGTGTGCCCCGTGCGACGAGCGCGCGGACCGCCTGGTCCGTGACGGCCTCCCACCCCTTCCCCCGGTGACTGCCGGCGTCGCCCGCCTGCACGGTGAGCACACGGTTGAGCAGCAGCACGCCCTGCTCGGACCACGCCCGCAGGTCGCCGTGCACCGGCGGCGTCACCCCGAGGTCGGACTCCAGCTCGCGGTAGATGTTCGCCAGGCTGCGCGGCACCGGTCGGACGTGCGGGTCGACCGCGAACGACAACCCGATCGGGTGCCCCGGCGTCGGGTAGGGGTCCTGCCCCACGACGAGGACCTTGACGGCGTCGAACGGGTCCGCGAAGGCCCGGAGCACGTGGTCGCCGGCGGGCAGGTACTGCCGGCCGGCGGCGACCTCGGCACGGAGCCAGTCGCCCATCCGGTGGACGTCGTCCTCGACCGGTGCGAGGGCCTCGGCCCAACCCGGGTCGACCAGCTCGGCGAGCGGACGTGCCCGCACGGTCCTACGCGCCCATCGTCGCGACCGCGACCGACTCCTCGCCGGCGACGACGCGCCAGACGCTGCCGGTCCCGCGCACCTCGAGCGCACCCTCACCGACGACGAGCGTGGTGTCCTCGTCGATCGCGAGGCCCGCCGTGACGAACTCGGCCTCGGCGCTCGCGACGAGTCGGGCGAGCGTGCCGGCCTGCACCGCGTGCACGTCGATGGTGAGGTCGACGAGTCCGAGTCCCTCGCGGAGCTCGACCTCGTCCAGGCCCTCGGACGCGTCCTCGGGGCAGATCTCCACGCCGCCGATCCGCCAGCCGCCGACGAGCGCCCGGTCGGCGGCGATCATCGCGCCGGCCGAGTAGCCGAGGTACGGCAGGCCGTCGGAGACGAGCAGACGGATCTGGTCGACGAGCGGGGCGACCGCGTCGAGGTAGTGCGGGGTGACGCCACCGCCGACGACCAGCGCGTCGACGTCGCTCAGGACGGTGGTGCTGAAGACCTCGCCCGGTGCGATCTCGGTGACGAGGACCTCGGCCTGGCGGGCGCCGCCGAGGACCTCGGCGAGGTCGGCGGTCGAACTCGGGCTCGCACCGGACGGGCCGGCGACGGACAGCAGACCGATCCGCGGCACCGTCCGGCCCACCGCCGCCGAGCGCGCGGTCGCCTCGGCGAGGAAGGGCGCGGCGGCGTCCGAGGCGGCGAAGGGTCCGCCGCCGACGAGGTGGATGCTCACGACTCGGCCGTCACCGGGGCGAGGGCGCTCCACGGGAAGGTGATCCACCCGTCGACACGGCGCCACACGTGGTCGGGCTCGAGCACGGTGCCGGGCTTCGAGTACAGGCAGGCGCTGCGGACGTCGGCACCGGCGTTGCGGATGATGTCGACGACCAGGCGGAGCGTGCGGCCGGAGTCGGACACGTCGTCGACGACCAGGACACGCTTGCCGGCGAGGCTGGGGGCGTCGAGCGCCGGCGACAGGATGACGGGCTCCTCGAGGCGCTGCTCGACGTCGGTGTAGAACTCGACGTTGATCGAGCCGCACTCCTTGGTGCCGAGCGCGTAGGCCACGGCACCGGCGATGATGAGGCCCCCGCGGGCCACGGCGACGACGACCTCGGGTTCGAAGCCGGACGACAGGACGTCCTTCGCGAGCAGTCGCGCCGCGTCCCCGAACTCCAGCCAGCCGAGCACCTCGGGCCCGCTCGTCACGGTCACGGTCGAGGGAGCCTGGGCGGGTGACCCGGATTCGCTGCTGATCGGCATCCGACAACGGTACCGGCAGCGAGGCCGCCCCCGCGACCCGGATCCGCACCCGGGCGCGTGCGCACCGGTCGACGGCGCGGAGCGGTGCGCGCCCGCGCCCGGTTCAGCTCCGCGGGGTGAGGGGCCCGCGGGCGAGCTTGTGCTGCGCCGACTGGGCCACCGGCCGGATCGTCACGAGGTCGAGGTTCACGTGCCTCGGCAGCTCGACGGCGTGCACGATCGCCTCGGCGACGTCCTCGGCGACGAGCGGCTCCGGCACGTCGTCGTACACCGCCGCCGCCTTCTCCTCGTCGCCCCGGAACCGGGTCAGCGCGAACTCGTCCGTCTTCACGAGCCCGGGCGCGATCTCGACGACGCGGATGGGTTCGCCGTTCAGCTCGAGCCGGAGCGCCCCGACGAGGGCGTGCTCGGCGAACTTCGCGGCGTTGTACCCGCCGCCGTTCTCGTAGGCCACGTGGCCGGCCGTGCTCGTCACGGTGACGATGTCCGCGCTCCCCGCGGTCGCCGCGCGCCGGCGCAGGTGCGGGAGCAGGGCGGCGACGACCCGCTTCGTGCCGATCACGTTGACCTCGAACATCGCACGCCAGTCGTCGACGTCCGACTCCTCGACGCTCGCGGACCCGAACGCACCGCCGGCGTTGTTCACGAGGGTGTCCGCTCCCCCGAGGTCCTCGACCCGGGCGGCGAGCGCCGCGACGTCGTCGGCGTCGGTGATGTCCGCGACGAGGACGTCCGCGCCGGTCTCCGCGGCGAGCGCCTCGAGCTTCGCGGCGCGCCGGGCGACGGCCAGGACGTCCCAGCCGCGCGCACGGAACAGCCGGACGGTGGCGGCCCCGATCCCCGAGCTCGCTCCGGTGACGACTGCGCGACGAGATGCCATGGACTTCCTCCAGAAGGACGGGGACGAGGTGTCCCGTCAACCGTACCGATCGGGCGGGATCACGATCAGGTACCGTGACGAGCGATGACGACGGATGCCGCTCCCCCAGTGCCCTCGGCGCCCGCCACGCCGCTCGAGCCCGGTCGTTCGAAGGGCCGGATCCCGATGTGGGACACGGCACGGTTCCTCGCGGTCACGCTCGTGGTCATCGGGCACGCGATCCAGCGGCAGACGACGGCGAGCGAGCACGCGCTGGCGCTGTACACGTTCATCTACGCGTTCCACATGCCCGCGTTCGGCGTGATCAGTGGGTACTTCTCGTCGGCCGAGACGCCGACGGCGAAGCGGATGCGCCGCACGATCACCGACATCGTCGTGCCGTACATCATCATGCAGACGATCTGGACCGTGGTGCAGGCCGTGGTCGAGGGCGGGAAGCAGTTCAACCCGACCCAGCCGACGTGGACGCTCTGGTTCCTGCTCGCCCTCGGCATCTTCAAGCTGATCCTGCCGTACCTCGCACAACTGCGCTGGCCGCTCTTCTGGGCGGTCGTCTTCAGCATCGGGGTGGGGTACTTCGACAACGTCGACTCCACGCTGTCGCTGTCACGGGCGATCAGCCTCCTGCCCTTCTTCCTGCTCGGCTGGCAGGTCAAGCAGTGGGGGCTGTTCGACCGCTGGTACGAGGCGTCACGGCGGGTGGTCGTCCGGGTCCGGATCGCCGCCGCCGCGGTGTTCGCGGCGTGGGCGGTCGCCTGTGCGATCTGGATCCCGCAGTTCAAGGAGTTCGACCTCCACCACTGGTTCTTCTACGACGACTCGTACTCCGGCCTCGGCGAGGACGCCTGGTGGGCCGGGGCCGTGCGCTTCGGGTTGATGCTGCTGGCGACGGTGCTGACGGTGTCGTTCCTGCTGCTCGTGCCGCGGCGGAACGTGTGGATCACGCAGTTCGGCGCGGCCACGATGTACGTGTACCTGCTGCACACGTTCGTGCTCTACCCGATCCGGGAGTCCGGGGTGCTCGCCGGGCAGCACTCCGCGTGGCCGTACGTGCTCCTGATGGTCGCGATCGCCTGCGCCGTGAGTCTCTTCCTGGCGCAGCCGTTCGTGCGGCGTGGGATGCGCTGGCTGCTCGAACCGGACGTGCGCTGGCTGTTCCGTCGCGATCCGGCGTAGCGGACGGGAGGCGCGGCGTGGGTCCGCCGCGTGCGTTACGTCGCGAGGCGGGCGCGCTGGTGCCCGGCTCGCCACCTGCGTAGCGTGACGGTCGACGTGAAGGCGCGCCGTTCCTCCCGGCCGGCGCAAGGCGACCCGAGGAGCACGGCATGACCCAGAACGACGCAGCCAGCTGGCGGTTCGAGACCGCGCAGGTGCACGCCGGCGCACAGCCGGACCCGACCACCGGTGCACGCGCCACCCCGATCTACAAGACGACCTCGTACGTCTTCGCGAACTCGGACGAGGCCCGCGACCTCTTCGCCCTCGCCAAGCCGGGCAACATCTACTCGCGCATCATGAACCCCACGAACGACGTCGTGGAGCAGCGCATCGCGGCGCTCGAGGGCGGTTCGGGTGCGCTCCTCGTGTCGAGCGGCCAGGCGGCGGAGACGTACGCGGTGCTCAACATCGCCGGTGCGGGTGACCACATCGTGTCCTCGTCGTCGATCTACGGCGGCACGTACAACCTGTTCAAGTACACGCTCGCGAAGCTCGGCATCGAGACGACCTTCGTCGAGGACCAGGACGACCTCGAGGAGTGGCGTCGGGCGGTGCGTCCGAACACGAAGCTCTTCTTCGCCGAGACGATCGGCAACCCGAAGATCAACGTGCTCGACATCGCCGGTGTCAGTGGTGTGGCGCACGAGTCCGGCGTGCCGCTCATCGTCGACAACACGATCGCGACGCCGTACCTGATCCGCCCGTTCGAGCACGGCGCCGACATCGTGGTGCACTCCGCGACGAAGTTCCTCGGCGGCCACGGCACGGTCATCGGCGGCATCATCGTCGACGGCGGTCGGTTCACCTGGTCGCAGCACGCCGAGCGGTTCCCGGAGTTCAACACGCCCGACCCCTCGTACCACGGGGCCGTGTTCGCCGAGGCGGTCGGCAACGAGCTCGCCTACATCGTGAAGGCCCGCGTGCAGCTGCTGCGCGACCTCGGCGCGTCGAACTCGCCCGACACCGCGTTCGCCCTGCTGCAGGGCATCGAGACGCTCTCGCTGCGCATCGAACGGCACGTGTCCAACGCCCAGGAGATCGCCGAGTGGCTCGACCGTCACCCGGACGTCGCCACGGTCGCCTACGCCGGACTGCCGACCTCGCCGTGGTACGCCGCAGCGAACAAGTACGCGCCGAAGGGGGTGGGCGCCGTGCTGTCGTTCGAGCTCAAGGGCGGCGTGCCGGCGGGGAAGGCGTTCGTGGACAACCTGCGGCTCTTCTCGCACCTGGCGAACATCGGCGACGTGCGCTCCCTGGTCATCCACCCGGCGTCGACCACGCACTCGCAGCTGACGCCCGAGCAGCAGCTGACGACGGGGGTGACGCCGGGTCTGGTGCGGCTGTCGGTCGGCATCGAGAACGTCGAGGACCTCAAGGCGGACCTCGAGGCCGGGCTCGCCGCGGCCCGTTCGGTCTCGCAGGAGGGGCAGCGCGCGTAGCGCCGGCCCCGGGCGACCTCGACCCCGACCCCGACCCCGACCCCGAACGACGAAACCGCTGTCGTACGACAGCGGTTTCGTCGTTCCTGCGCGCACGCAACGGTTGCGCCCGCGTGACTGCGACACGACCGCTGTCGTACGACGTCGACGTCGTCGCACCACCTCGGCGACCACCCGACCACCCGACCACCCACCCACCCGACGTAACACGGCGGCCGTGCGCCGCGCCTCCCGGCAGACTGGACCCGATGGACTGGCAGACGACACCCGAGGACTCCGTGCCGTCCACGCTCGTGCCCGGCACCGAACTCGGCACGCTCGGCAAGCCGCCCGTCACGGGAGCCTGGCGTCCGGGCGACCACCCCGGCGCCCGGCACTTCGAAGCCCTCGGCGAGCAGTGGGTGCGCGGCGGACGGATCCCGTCGGTGCGTGTCGCCTACGAGACCTGGGGCACGCTGTCGCCGGAGCGCGACAACGCCGTCCTGGTGTTCCACGCCCTCACCGGCGACTCGCACGTCACCGGGCTCCCCGGACCCGGGCACCGCACCGCGGGCTGGTGGGGCGACGTCGTCGGCCCCGGACGCGCGATCGACACCGACCGGTGGTTCGTCATCGCCCCGAACATGCTCGGCGGCTGCCAGGGCACGACGGGCCCCTCGTCGGTGTCGCCGGACGGCCTCGAGTGGGGCTCGCGCTTCCCGTTCGTCACCGTCCGCGACCAGGTGGCCGTGCAGGCGCAGCTCGCCGACCGCCTCGGGATCGACGCCTTCGCGGCCGTCGTCGGCGGGTCGATGGGCGGCATGCACGCGCTCGAGTTCGCGATCGCGCACCCGTCCCGGGTCGATCGACTCGCCGTGCTCGCCTCGACCGCGCAGACCACCGCGGACCAGATCGCCGCGAACTCGCTCCAGCGCGCCGCGATCCAGATGGACCCCGCGTTCGCCGGCGGTGACTACTACGAGGCGGAGGCCGGCGAGGGACCGCACCGCGGACTGGCGCTGGCACGGCGGATGGCCCTGATGACGTACCGGGCGCCGGACGAGCTGAACGGCCGGTTCGCCCGGTCCTGGCAGAGCGACGTGTCCCCACTCGGCGACGACGGCCGCTTCTCCGTCGAGAGCTACCTCGACTTCCACGGCAACAAGTTCACCCGGCGCTTCGACGCCTCGTCCTACGTCACGCTCACGTACGCGATGGACTCGCACGACGTCGGCGCCGGACGGGGCGGGGTCGCCGCGGCGCTCGGGCTCGTGACGGCGCGCACGCTGGTGGTCGGCGTGTCGAGCGACCGGCTCTTCCCGATCGAGGACCAGCACCGCATCGCGGCGGGCGTCCCGCACTCCCTGGACGGCGACCGCGCGGCGGTCATCGAGAGCGAGTTCGGGCACGACGGGTTCCTGATCGAGCACGAGGCGGTGGGGGCGCACCTCCGGCGGCTGCTGGAGTGAGCGGCGCCGGACGCCTGTGCGCAGAGCGCGGGACGCCGGTCCGTGCTGTGCGCACAACGCGTGCGATAACAATCGCGGAACCATCCGACACCACCGGGCGCGCCGAACACCCCCCAACGGGTGTCGCGCGTGGAATGATGGCGTGGCGCCCCGGCTGACCGAGGCTCGCTTTCCCTTCCCGCTCCACACCGTCACCAACCAGGACACCGATGGACTTCATCGCACAGGAACGCGACCGCTTGCTGCGGTCGACCACCCGTGTCGTGGGGATCGTGTGCGCGCTCGTGTCGGTGATCGGCATCGTCTCCGCCCTCGCCGTGCCGGTCATCCCGCTGCTCGGCGCGCTGGCCTGCATCGCGATCATGATCGGCGGCTTCCTGGTCTTCGGCTGGAACGGCTCGGTGTGGTGGACCGCGCTGATCCTCTCGTCGGGTCTCGGCGCGCTCGCGCTGCTGTTCTTCGGGGTCGACGACACCGTCCGCCCGGTCATCGCGAGCGCCGTCGTGCCGCTCGCCGCGGGGAGCATCTCCGCGCCGCTCATGGCGCAGCGCGGGCACCCGGTCGGCCTCGGTCTGACGATCGCCGCGGGTGCCGCCGTGGTCGTCGGGATCGTCTGGGCGAGCGGGAGCATCCTCGCCGGCCCCGTCACCGGTGCCCTGCTCGGCTGGGTGCTCATCGCGGTCGTCACCATCTGGATCTCGCGGAGCATCCCCCGGGTCGCACGGCGCATCTACAGCATCGGCACCGCGCACCGGGCCGAGCGCCAGGCGAGCGAGACCGAGGCGCAGCGACGCCAGGGCGCCCGTCTCCTGCACGACACCGTGCTCGCCACCCTGACCCTCCTCGCCCACTCCGGCGTCGGCGTCTCCGAGCAGGCCATGCGGGAGCAGGCCGCCGAGGACGCCCGGCTCCTGCGACACCTGCGCCTGGGCGCGACGCCGCAGCCGCAGCAGTCCGGCGACTACTCGCTGACCCGCGAGGAGGAGTCACCCCTCGGCCAGACCCTGGAGTCGGTCAAGCAGCGGTTCGGACGGATGGGACTCGAGGTGAGCTGGCACGGCACCGGCCAGGTGCTCCTGCCGTCGAACGTCCTCGACGCGTTCCTGCTCGCCCTCGGCGAGTGCCTCGAGAACGTCCGGCGCCACGCGGGGGTCGGCGAGGCGCACGTCACGATCGTGCACGACAACGAGATGGTCCGCGCCATGGTCACCGACTCCGGGGTCGGTTTCGACCTCACCCACGTCAGCGCCGAGCGCCTCGGCTTCAAGGAGAGCGTCGTGAACCGACTGCGCGAGGTCGGCGGCGACGCGAAGCTCTTCTCGGCGCCGGGGTCCGGCACGACCGTCGTGCTGGAGGCCCCGCGATGACCCGGATCCGCACCGCACCGGAGGTGTCGCGATGAGCCGCGTCCCCGAGGACACGATAAGCCGCGGCCTGCCCGGCGAGACCGTCCAGCCCGCCCCACGCACCCGCCGGGAGGCCCGTGAACGCTACCGGGGCAGCGAACGTCGACAGGCCCGCGGTCTCCCCTCCACCTCCACCGGTGCACGGTCGATGCGGCAGGCGGCCAAGCCGGGTGCGTCGCTCGGCGCCGGGTACCTCGGCCTCGGCGCGGCGGTCCTCACCGGCATCGAAGCCGTCGCCGGCATCGTCTTCTTCCTCCTCCGCTGGACCGAGTTCACCGACCCGTGGCTCCCCGCCGCGGCATGGGCGCTCTACCTCGTGGCGGCGGTCGGCGTCGGACTGAGCCTGCTCACCTACGGGGAGCGCCTCACCGGGCTGGCGTTCGCGCTCATCTGCGTCGTCCTCGCGTGCGTGGTCACCCTCGACTTCGTCGGCATCTGGCCCGAGCACGACCTCGCGCACACCGCCTCGGCGTCGGTCGCGGCCGGCTTCGCGCTCCTGCCGGTGGCGACGCTCCGGCCCGCGCGCGAGGTCGCGGCCGCCATCGCCGTCCTCGGCCTGGCGTTCGTCGGGATGGCGATCGCCTCGACGCCGATCACGAGCGACACGCTCCCGGCGCTCGTCTCGCTCCTGGCCTTGGTCGTGGTCCCGCCCTCGATCGCCATCTTCGTCGTGCACCGGTTCCGTCAGCTGGTGCAGCGGGAGCTCGACCGGGTGCTCACGCAGAGCAACGTCCAGGCGCCGCAGTTCGCGGTCGGCATGCTCGCCTCGGACGAGCTCGCCCGGCTCGACCTCGCCGCGGAGAAGCTGCTCGACGCCGTCGCGAACGGCAGCGATCCCCTGCCGCTCTCGGACGCGTCCGCCTCGGTCGCCGCCTCGCTCGCCACCGAGCTCCGCCTGCACCTGATCGAGGGCCGCCGGGAGACCTGGCTGTACCACGCGATCACCGAGTCGGACAACCTCGGCCGCTCCGTCAGCGTCGCCGACCCGCAGTCCCTCGCCGGGCACCTCTCCCCCGCACAGCGCGACGGCCTGCTCCAGGCGCTCTGGCAGATGGTCGGGGTCGCCGAGGGGCGCAACACCCAGCCCGGCACGCCCGTCGTCTCCGTGACGCTCGGCCCGGTCGGCTCCGACGGCCACCCCGTCACCGACGAGACCATGGACGTCCCCATCGTCTTCGAGTCGCGCGGCGTGCCCCGCCGCCGGCTCGGACCGACGGCGTGGAGCGCCCTCCAGCGGATCGGCCCGTACACCGACACGGTGAAGGACGGCGCACTCCACGTCGTCGCGCACTGCGTCGTCAACCGACATCCGTCGATGTAGTCGTCGCGCGGAACCGGCTGGGCCCGAACTGCCGGACACCCTGACCAGCCTGCCCGTGCCCCGTGGTCCGTGCCCCTAGGATCGGCCACGACCGCCCCCGAGAAAGGACGCCACCATGGCGACTCCAGAGGTACCGATCCGACTCGCGCTCGTCGACGACCACAGGATGCTCCTCGGCGCGCTCACCGAGTGGATCCGCAGCGCCGCAGACGACATCACGCTCGTCGCAGCCGTCACGACCTGGCCCGAGCTGCTCACCAGCCCGGCGTTCCCGGTCGACGTGGTGCTGCTCGACCTGGACCTCAAGGACTCCATCCCGGTCTCGCTGAAGATCTCGACGCTGAAGACCGCCGGCGTGAAGACCGTCGTGATGAGCACGTACTCCGAGCCGAACGTCGTGCGGGAGGCCCTGGCCGCCGGAGCCCTCGGCTACCTCGTGAAGAGCGAGGACGCGGACATGATCGTCGAGGCGATCCGCGCCGCCCAGCGCGGCGAGCAGTACGTCTCGGCGGAGCTCGACCTGGCGATCAACAGCGGCGACGTGGGCGGCGTGCCGAAGCTCAGCGCCCAGGAGCGTCGCGTGATGGCGCTGTACGGCGGTGGCGAGCCGGTGAAGAGCGTCGCGTACCAGCTCGGCATCTCGGAGGAGACCGCGAAGAGCTACCTCAAGCGCATCCGCGAGAAGTACCGCGTGGCGGGCTTCGACGTCGGCACCAAGGTCGCGCTGCGGAAGCGTGCGATCACCGACGGCATCATCGTCCAGGACGGCAGCCCGCTCGGGCTGTAGCCGCGCGCCGCGCCGCGCCGCGCCGAGCACTTCGTGAGCAGGAATGGTCGGGTCCATCGACGGGACCCGACCATTTCTGCTCACTGGACGCGGTCTGCCGCACCACCGGTGGGTGGTCGCGTCCGGCACGCCGCGCCGCGCACTCCGTGAGCAGGAATGGTCGGGTCCATCGACGGGACCCGACCATTTCTGCTCACTGGACGCGGTCTGCCGCACCACGCGACGGCTTGGAGGCGCGGTGCGGGGCCGCCACGCGCCTCCAGGCCGGTGGGTGGTCGCGACCGGGATCCGCCGAAGCGACAGAACCGTGCGATGCCGCGCTCGCGGGACGCACCTGCGGTGCCGCGCGCCGGCCCCCGTCAGACCAGCGGGACGGGTGCCGTGATCGGGCCCGTCGTCGGCGACGACGACGGCAGGGCCGCGCGCCGCGTGCTGCGCCGCTCGGCGCCGTAGCTGATCATCGTCATGAGGACGCCGAGCAGGGCGAGCACGATGCCGAGCCAACCGGGCGCCGTGAAGCCGAACCCCGCGGCGATCACCGCGCCGCCGAGGGCCGCACCGAGCGAGTTGCCGATGTTGAACGCCGAGTGGTTCAGCGCCGCCGCGATCGTCCTGGCATCACCGGCGACGTCCATCAGGCGGGACTGCACCGCCGGCGGGATCGCGGACGAGGTCGCACCGAGCAGGAACGCGCCGAGGAAGATCCCCCACACCCACTGCGCGGTGAGGACGGTGACGAGCAGGGCGCCGATGAGGGCGAACATGCCGACGTAGATCGTGCGCTTGACGCTGTGGTCGGCGAGGTGGCCGCCAAGGACCCCGCCGACGACCATGCCGATGCCGACGACCACGAGGACGAGTGGCACGAACGACTCGGGCACGCCGGTGACGTTCTGCACGAGCGGCGAGATGTACGAGTACACGGCGAAGAACCCGCCGAACCCGACCGCGCCGAGGCCCATCACCATCCAGACCTGCGGCACGCGGAAGGCCCGGAGCTCCCGGCCGATCGTCGCGTGCTCGTCACGGGCGCTGCGCGGGACGAACGCCCACACCGCGAGGAACGTCAGCGCGAACAGGACCGCGACGACGCCGTACGCGACACGCCAGCCGGCGGTCTGCCCGACCCACGTGATCGCCGGGACACCGATGACGTTCGCGACCGACAGCCCGAGGAGCACCATCGCGATGCCCTTGCCGCGCTTGCCCGGGCCCATGATGTCGCCCGCCACGATGGACGCGATGCCGAAGTACGCCCCGTGCGGCAGCCCCGCGACGAAGCGGGCCACCAGCACGAGACCGAAGGACGGCAGGATCGCACTCGCGACCGTCGCCAGGACGAACCCGACGAGGAGCACGAGGATGAGCCCCTTGCGCGGGAACTTCGCCGACATCGCCGCGATCGTCGGGGCACCGACGACGACCCCGAGCGCGTACGCGCTGACGAGCCAACCGGCGTGCGCGATCCCGGCGTCCGGGTCGACGGCGTACTGGTGCGGGAGGAGTGCCTCGGCGATGTTCGGCAGGAGGCCCATCGCGACGAACTCGGTCGAACCGATGGCGAACCCGCCGAGGGCGAGGGCGATGAGCGCGAGCGCGCGGCGCGCCGGCGTGAGCTGGGACATGGTGCCTGTTTCAGGACGGGAGGAGCGGGGCGGGTTCCGGACGTCGACCAACGCGGGTCGGCTGGGACCGTCGGTGCGTACGGTGGCTGCACCGAGCCTCCGGTCCGGACGGCGTCGCGGTCGTCGCGACGGGCACCGGTGGAGGTCGGCCCGGGTTCAGCGGCGAACGGGGACGACCGGACACGACGTGGTGTCCGGTCTCAGCAGTGTAGACCGCTCCAAACCCCGAACGGAAGTCCGTGCCGAAACGATTCGACCCGTGTCAGGCCGCGCGACGCTCGAGCTGCTCGGGGGCCGCGGCGACGAGCTCGGGGAGTTCGTCGCGGTGCACCCAGCCGGCACCGCACTCGGTGCAGGTCGCCCAGGCGTGACCGGCCTGTTCGCCCGCCCGATCGTCCGCGTCGATGACGACCGTCCGCAGGTCGCAGTCGGGGCACCAGCCGTCGTGCATCATGAGCAGCTCCTCGTCGTCGTGTCGGCGCCCGGCGCGTCCGACACCACCAGGAGACACCCGACCACCGACATCGCCGGGACCGCCACGGCGTGTCGCGTCAGTCGTCGAGCGCCGCCTCGAGCCGCTCGAGCTTGCCGTCGATCTCGCCGGTGTGACCGGGCCGGATGTCGGCCTTGAGCACGAGGGAGACACGCGTGCCGTACGCCCCGGCGGCCTCGGTGGCGCGCTTGACGACGTCCATGACCTCGTCCCACTCCCCCTCGACCTCCGTGAACATCGAGGAGGTGCGGTTCGGCAGGCCGCTCTCGCGGACGATGCGCACGGCCGCCGCCACGGCATCGTGCACGGACCCGTCCGAGCTCGCAGCAGGACCACCGGACGGAGCGACGGAGAACGCGACGATCATGCGTCCATCCTGCCCGCTGCCGGCACGACGGGCACGGACGTGGTCCGAGCACGCAGCCCGAGCCGGACGATGGCGACGACGCTCCACACGAGCACGCCGACCTCGAGGGCGTTCCGGAGCGTGAGCACGACGAGGATCCAGGGCTGCACGGTGAGCACCTGGTCGTAGAACCCCGGGTAGACGACCTGGGTGAGCACGGCCATCGGGATCGCGGCGACGGCGACGGGCAGGAAGCGTCGGGCACTCGGACGGCCGGTGACCAGCCCCCAGACGATCGGGACGGCGAACCATCCGACGTACTGCGGTGAGCCCACCTTGTTCGTGGCGACCAGCGCGGCGACCAGCAGGAGCGCGAGCAACGGCGCCGCCTCGGTCCGGTGCGCTCCACGGCGCACGGCCCAGAGCGCGAGCAGGACCCCGGCGACGACGACCACGGCCATGAGGGGTGTCGACACCGCCGCGGCCGCGTGCGTGCCGGCACCCGAGACCTCGAACGTCAGGATCTCCCGGTCGTAGTAGACCGCTGCGCCGGGCACGCCCGCTGCCGCCGCCCACATGAACGGCGTCGCGAGCGGCGCCTCGATCTGCAGGGCCCGCCCGGTCTGCTGCCCGACGAAGGAGAACAGGTGCGCCGCTCCCCCGTACAGCACGTCGACGAGGACGATGAGCGCGCTGAGGACGAGCGCGCCCGTGAGGACCCCGCCCCGGTGCCCGCGCCGGAACAGCAGGAGCACGCCGACCAGGGCCGCGGGCCACACCTTCGTCCACGCCCCGGCGGTGAACAGCGCCGAGGCGACCGCGGGCCTGGTCGCCACGAACGCCACACCGACGAGGGCGAACACGGTGGCGACGGTGTCGATCCGCCCGAGGCCGATCGGTCCGAGGGCGAGCAGGAACGCCAGCCACCACCACACGACGCGCACGCCGAGGCCCCGGAACCGCCAGAGGAACCCGCACGCGACCGCGTCCAGCAGGACCATCAGCAGGAGCCAGCCGGTGCCGATGGAGCCGACGCCCCCGAGCGCCGCCGCGGCAATGGGGACGATCGCGAGGATCGGGTACACCCAGGCCTCGTCGATCCCGACCCAGAAGCCCGAGACGTGGCCGGTCTCGATCCAGCGGCGGTAGGTGATCGTGACGTCGCCGAGCGGCTGGTTCGCCGAGACCGCGGTCAGCCACCAGAGCAGCGCGTGCACGGCCAGGAACGCCACGGCGAAGCCGACCACCTCGAGCCACCGCGTCCTCTGCACCGGACGAGCGTAGCGGGAAGACACAGCGCTTCCAGAGCATGACGTGTCACCGTTCTCCCCGTGACCTCCGATACCCCGCGCAAGCGCCGCAAGGCCGTCATCTGGATCTCCGTCGTCGCCGCCGTCGTCGTCATCGGCGTCGTCGCGGCGATCGTCGCCACGAACGTCTACACGAGCAGCGAGAACGCGAAGGCCTCGGCGGCGCCGTCGGTCGCCGCGAGTCGTGCGCCGTCGACGCTCGACGCCTCGGACCTGTCCGGCACGTGGACGGTCGGCGGTGACTCCGAGGCCGGGTACCGCGTCCACGAGGTCCTCAACGGCTCGGACGTCACCGTGACCGGACGCACCGACAGCGTCACCGGGAGTGCCACCGTCGACGGGACCGCGATCACGAAGGCGACCATCACCGTGCAGGTCGCGGACATCGCCACGGACTCGAACCAGCGCGACTCGTACTTCCGCGACTCCGCGATGGACACGTCGGCGTTCCCCACCGCGACCTTCACGCTCACCGAGCCGATCACCGGCGCGGTCCCGAGCGGATCGGGCACGACGACGGTCGAGGCGACGGGCACCCTCACGCTGCACGGCCAGACGAAGGCCGTCACGGCGGAGCTGCAGGTCGGGCTGAACGGCGACGGCGTGGACGTCTCCGGGTCGATCCCGATCACGTTCTCGGACTTCGGGGTGCAGGCCCCGAACCTCGGCTTCGTGAAGGTCGACGACACCGGTGCCGTCGAGTTCCTCGTGCACGCCACCCCCGCGAGCTGACGCCGGGCGTCCCCGTCCACCGGCCTGGAGGCGCGGTGCCGGCCCGCACCGTGCCTCCAGGCCGTCATCCGGTCGCGTCCGCGCGATCCGTCATCCGGTTGCGTCTGCAAGTCCGGTTGCGTCTGCACGAGGCGACGTCCCCGCTGTCGTACGACGTCGGACCTGTCGTTCCGGGTCGGCCCCGCCCGGCCCGCGCTCCCCGCGGCTAGCCCCGCGCGTCGCCGGTGACGGCGAGGTCCCGCACGACGCCGGGCAGTTGCTCGATCAGCGCCGTCATCGTGAACGGTCCGCCTCCGGAGGCCCGACGCGCGGCGATCCCGTGCACGACCGCGGCCGACGCGGCCAGGTGCGCCAGGTCGGACGGCGTCAGCGGCGAGCCGGACGCCTCCGCCGCACCCTGCCACGCCGCCACGAGCGCCCCGAGCACCCCGCCGAGGACGTCACCGGCCCCGGCGGCCGCGAGCCACGGCGTCGCCGAGGAGGCCACCAACCGCACCGATCCGTCCGGCGTCGCCACGTGCGTCGCCGAGCCCTTCAGGAGCACCACGCTCCCGGTCTCCGCCGCGGCCCGCAGCGCCGCGGCGGCCGGGTCCTGCTCGATCGTCTCCCGCGACTCGTCCAGGACGCCGGCGAGCTCCCCCGCGTGCGGCGTCAGCACGGCGAGCGGCCCGAGGTCCACGAGCGGGATGGCCCCGGCGTCCACCACGACCGGCACGCCGTCGTCCGAGGCGTGCCGGAAGCCCTCGGCCGTCACGTCGTCGAGCTCGTTGAGCGACGACGCCGAGATGCCCGACCCGACGAGCCACGCCTGCACCCGACCCACGCCGGAGACCACCTCGGGCCGCCGGGCGAGCACGTGGTCGGACGCCCGCGACGGACCGGCGTAGCGGACCATGCCGACGCCGGTGTGCACGGCGGCGTCGACGCCCATGACGGCCGCGCCGGGGTACTGGTCGGAGCCCGTCGCCACGCCGAGCACCCCGCGTCGGTACTTCGTCGACTCCCCGTGCGGGACGGTGATCCAGGCGGCGGCGTCGGTCGGGGCGAAGGGGACGAAGTCGTTCACGGACGCCACGTTACGGTGGAGCGCATGAGTCTGTTCCTGCCGGGTCGCGTGGTGGTCTTCGACTACGGCGAGGTGATCAGCCGGACGCCGCACGCCTCCCGCGACGCCCTCGTCGCGGCGACCGGGATCCCGGCCGACGAACTGTTCCCCGTGTACCAGGAGCTCCGGCACGACCTGGACCGCGGCGACCTGTCGGTGGCGGAGTACTGGCGTGCGATCGCCGCCCGCACCGGCCGGTCCTGGAGCATCGCCGACGTCCACCGGTTCTGGGCGATCGACTTCACCGGCTGGTTCGAGGTCGAGCCCGCGACGCTCGCGATCGTCGAGGAGCTGCACGACGCCGGCACCAGGCTCGCCCTGCTGTCGAACGCCGGGTTCGACTTCGGCGACCCCTACCGCCGGTCGCCGATGGGCTCCCTGTTCGAGACCGTCGTCGTGAGCGCGGAGGAGCACGTGCTCAAGCCCGACGCGTCCATCTACCGCGACACCTGCGCACGTCTGGGAATCGACGCGGCGCAGATGGTGTTCGTCGACAACAGGGCCGAGAACGCCGCCGGCGCGGAAGCGATCGGGGCGGTCGGCCACCACTACACGTCGCCGGACGGCCTGCGGACGTTCCTCACGGAGCTGAGCCGACAGCCCGAGCCGGCGCCCGTCCACTGAGGAGCCCCGCGTGACGCACGCCCTGTTCGAACCGATCACCATCCGCGACCTGACCGTCCGCAACCGGATCTGGGTGTCCCCGATGTGCCAGTACTCGGTGGAGGCGCAGGACGGCGTGCCGACGCCGTGGCACCTCGTGCACCTCGGCGGGTTCGCCAAGGGCGGTGCGGGCGCGGTCGTGGTCGAGGCCACCGGTGTCGTGCCCGAGGGGCGGATCAGCCCGCAGGACCTCGGGCTCTGGAACGACGAGCAGCGCGACGCCTTCCGGCCGATCGTCGACTTCATCCACTCCCAGGGCGCCGCCGCGGGCATCCAGTTGGCGCACGCGGGCCGCAAGGCGTCGACGTTCCGCCCGTGGTCGCAGACCCACGGCTCGGTGCCCGAGGACCAGGGCGGCTGGAGCACCGTCGCCCCGTCCGCCGTCGCGTTCGACGGGTACGCGGAGCCGCGGGAGCTCGCCACCGAGGACATCCGCGTCGTCGCCCTCGCGTTCGCCGCCGCCGCACGCCGTGCCGTCGAGGCCGGTTTCGACCTCGTCGAGCTGCACGCCGCGCACGGCTACCTCCTCCACCAGTTCCTGTCGCCGCTGAGCAACCGCCGCACGGACGCGTACGGCGGATCGCTCGAGAACCGGGCGCGGGCACTGCTTGAGGTGCTCGACGCCGTGCGCGCCGAGGTCGGCGAGGGCTTCCCCGTCGTCGTCCGGTTCTCGGCGACGGACTGGGTCGACGGCGGCCTGACGCTCGCGGAGACCACGCAGGTCGCCCGGTGGGCCGCCGAGCACGGTGCCGACCTGGCCGACGTCTCCACCGGCGGCAACGTCGCGAGCGCCCCCATCCCGGTCGGGCCCGGCTACCAGGTGCCGCACGCCGCGGCGATCAAGCGCGACGCCGGCATCCGGACGATCGCCGTCGGCATGATCTCGCAGGGCTTCCAGGCCGAGCAGATCGTCGCCACCGGGCAGGCCGACGTGGTCATGGTGGGGCGCGAGTTCCTCCGTGACCCGGCGTTCCCGCTGCGCGCCGCCGTCGAGCTCGGCGTGACCGTCGACTACGAGCCGCAGCAGTACCACCGGGGCCGGGTGACGGCGTAGCCGGACCGGCATCCTGTACGTCCTCTCGGCCCGACACCCTTCCAGGCAGTACGATTGACCTCACTGTGGACGATCCTCCGAATCCTTCTTCGCCTCACTCATCCGCCGCTCACTCAGTGAGCCGCACTCCCTCGCGCCCTGCGGGAGGTGAATCATGAGTCCGATCGACATCGTCATGCTGGTCGGCGGCATCCTGCTGACGCTCGGCACGGGTGTCTTCGTCGCGTCCGAGTTCGCGCTGGTCAACCTCGACCGCGCCGAGGTCGAGGCCAGGCGGGACCGCGGTGAGAGCGGCCTCGCGCCCGTCATCGGTGCGTTGACGGTCACCTCGACGCACCTCTCCAGCGCCCAGCTCGGCATCACGCTGACGACGCTGCTGACCGGCTACCTGCTCGAACCCTCCATCGCCACGCTGCTCGAGGCGCCGTTCCTCGCGATGCGGCTCCCGGAGGCGATCGTCGAGACGGTCGGGTCGATCGTGGCGCTCGTCATCGCGACCCTGCTGTCGATGATCCTCGGCGAGCTCGTGCCGAAGAACTTCGCGCTCGCGCTGCCGCTGCAGACGGCGAAGCTCGTGGTGCCGCTGCAGGTCGCCTTCACGACGGTGTTCAAGCCGGCCGTCGCCGTGCTGAACGGCACCGCCAACGCTGTCCTGCGCTCGATCGGCATCGAGCCGCAGGAGGAGCTCTCCGGTGCACGCAGCGCCGAGGAGCTCACCTCGCTGCTCCGGCGGTCGGCGTCGGAGGGGTCCCTCGAACAGGACACCGCGACGCTGCTCGAGCGCACGATCTCGTTCTCCGAGCTCAGTGCGAGCGACGTGATGACCCCGCGCCCGCGCCTCTCCACCATCCGGGTGGCCGAGTCGGCGGAGGACGTCATCGCCCTGGCCCGCCGCACCGGGTTCAGCCGGTTCCCCGTCATCGAGGAGGACGCGGACGACGTCGTCGGCATCGTGCACGTCAAGCAGGCCGTCGCCGTCCCGCGGGAGAAGCGTCCGGAGGTACCCGTCGGGGCGCTCATGACCGATGCTGAGCGCGTGCCGGAGACCATGCCGGGCGACACCCTGCTCGCCGAGGTCCGCGGTCGTGGCTACCAGATGGTCATCGTCGTGGACGAGTACGGCGGGACCGCCGGGGTCGTGACGCTCGAGGACCTCGTCGAGGAACTCGTCGGCGAGGTGTCCGACGAGCACGACCGCGCACGCATCGACGTCGTGCGCTCCCGCAACTGGCTGACGTTCCCCGGGCTGCTCCGTCCCGACGAGCTCGAGGACCGGGCCGGCGTGACGGTCCCCGAGGACGGCCCGTACGAGACCGTCGGCGGGTTCGTCATGGCGACGCTCGGCCACCTCCCCGCGGTCGGCGACGAGGTCCCGCTCGACGGCGGCGTGTTCCGGGTCGAACGGCTGGACGGCCGGCGCATCGACCGGATCCGCTGGACCCCGACCCCGCCGGAGACCCCGGCCACCGGCATCATCATCCCGGCCACCAAGACCGCGACGAAGGGCGGATCCCGATGAGCTCCGACTGGTGGGGCATCTTCTGGCTCGTCGTGCTGCTGCTCGGCAACGCCTACTTCGTCGCGGCCGAGTTCGCCGTGATCTCCGCACGCCGCTCGCAGATCGAGCCCCGGGCGGAGCAGGGCTCGCGGGCAGCGCAGATGACCCTCTGGGCGATGGAGCACGCCACGCGCATGCTCGCGACCACCCAGCTCGGCATCACGGTGTGCTCGCTGCTCATCCTCAACGTGTCCGAGCCGGCGATCCACCACCTGCTCGAGGTCCCGCTGCACCTGACCGGGTGGAGCGTCGAGGTCATCGGCGTCGTGGCGTTCGTGTTCACGCTGCTCCTGGTGTCGTTCCTGCACGTGGTGTTCGGCGAGATGGTCCCGAAGAACATCTCGTTCTCGATGCCCGACCGCGCAGCGCTGCTCCTCGTCCCGACGCTCTGGTACATCGGGCACGGTCTGCACTGGGTCGTCGTCGGGCTGAACGAGGTCGCGAACGCCGTGCTCCGGCTGTTCCGGGTCGAGCCGAAGGACGAGGCGGTCAGCGCCTTCACCGTCGAGGAGGTGCAGACCATCGTCGAGCAGTCCCGCCGCGAGGGCACGCTCACCGACGACGGCAAGCTCGCCCTGGCGTTCGAGTTCACCGAGAAGCACGTCAAGGACGTCGCCGTGCCGATGGACGAACTCGTCACCCTGCCCGAGGACGCCACCCCGGGCGACGTCGAGCGCGCCGTGGCCCAGCGCGGGTTCTCGCGGTACGTGCTCGTCGCCGAGGACGGCTCCCCCACCGGGTACGTGCACGTGAAGGACGTCATCGACCTGCGGCCGGACGAGTACGACGACCCGGTGCCGCCGAAGCGCATCCGGCAGCTCATCTCGCTCTACACGGAGATGGACCTCGAGGACGCGCTCGCGACGATGCGCGCCGCCGGGCGTCACGTGGCGCGGGCGTTCGACGCCGAGGGCCGGACGCTGGGCGTGCTCTTCCTGGAGGACATCCTCGAGGAGCTCGTCGGCACGGTCGAGGACGCCACCCGGCGCCGGTAGACCGCAGCACAGACGGACGGTAGGCGCGGGGCCGTCGAAGCGACAGATCGCGGACGCACCGCCCGCCAGGTTCGCGAAAGCGACAGATCACTGCCAACATCCCGCGGCGATCTGTCGCTTTCGCGACCGGGACCGGCCTGGAGGCGCGGGGCGGGCCTGCACCGCGCCTCCAGGCCGGCCGTGGTCGCGACCACCCCGCCGAAGCGACAGTCCGCGGGCCCGCCCGTCCGTCACCCTCGCCGCAGCGACAGGTTCCCGCGAACATCCCGCGGCGATCTGTCGCTTTCGCGGAACGGACGGGCGGGCGGGGCGCACCCCGCCCGGACCGCTACCAGCTGACGGGGAGCGGCTTGCCCTCCTCGTAGCCGGCGGCCGACTGGATGCCGACGAGCGCACGCTCGGAGAACTCGGCGAGCGACGAGGCCCCGGCGTAGGTGGCCGAGCTCCGCACCCCCGTGGTGATCATGTCGAGCAGGTCCTCCACCGAGGGACGCTCGGGGTCGAGGTAGATCGTCGACGACGAGATGCCCTCGGCGAAGAGCGCCTTGCGCGCCCGCTCGTACGGGTCGAGGCGCTCGAAGCGCTCCCGGACGGCCTTGGCGGACGCCATGCCCCAGCTCTCCTTGTACGCCTTGCCCGAGGCGTCCCGACGGAGGACGCCCGGCGCCTCGAGCGTGCCGGCGAACCACGAGCCGATCATCACGGCGGACGCCCCCGCGGCGAGGGCGAGCGCGACGTCGCGCGGGTACCGGACGCCGCCGTCGGCCCAGACGTGCGCGCCGAGGGACCTGGCCGCCGCCGCCGTCTCGAGCACGGCGGAGAACTGCGGGCGACCGACGGCGGTCATCATGCGCGTGGTGCACATCGCGCCGGGGCCGACACCGACCTTGATGATGCTCGCGCCGGCCTCGACGAGGTGGGCGACGGCGTCCGCGGTGACCACGTTCCCCGCGACGAGCGGGATGTCGAGCCCGAGCGCGGCGACCGTGCGGAGGGCGTGCAGCATGCCCTCCTGGTGGCCGTGCGCGGTGTCGAGGACGAGGACGTCCACGCCGGCGGCGGCGAGTGCCTGCGCCTTCGCGGCGACGTCGCCGTTGATGCCGATCGCGGCGGCGACCCGGAGGCGACCGGAGGCGTCGACGGCCGGCGTGTAGATGTCGGACCGGATCGCGCTCGTCTGGCTGACCGTGCCGACGACCTTGCCGTGCCGCACCACGGGCGCGAAGTCGACCCCGGCACCGCTCAGCACGTCGTACACGTGGCGGGGCGTGCCGGCGTCCTCGGCGTCGATCGCCGTCGAGGCGCCGTGCAGCAGGTCGCCGAGCGTCGCGTCGGGGCCGGCGGTGCCGAGGCGGGCGGCGGGCACGCAGCCGAGGTACTCCCCCGCGGCGTCGCGCACGACCACGCCCCGACCGGCGACCGGCAGGAGCTGCCCGAGGGCCTCGGCGACGGTGACGTCGGCACCGAGGTCGTACGCGGTGTCGAAGTCGACCGGCTGGTCCTTGACCCAGCGGATCGCCGCGTCGAGGTCCTGCAGGTGCATGTCCTGCGGCAGCACGCCGAGACCGCCGCGTCGGGCGAGGGTGGCGGCGAGGCGCGGGCCGGTGACCGAGTTCATGTTCGCGCTGACGATCGGGATGGTGGCGCCGGTGCCGTCGTTCGCGGAGAGGTCCACGTCGAAGCGGCTCGTCACGGCCGACCGGCTCGGGACGAGGAAGACGTCGGAGTAGGTCAGGTCGTGCGTCGGCCGCGTCTCGTAGAACCTCATGGGCCCCACTGTACGGCCCCGCAGGGTGCCCGGTCTGGGCGGGTCGGCGCGGTTCCGCGACACGCGCGACGGGCGGACGGGAGGCACGACGCACCTCCGCCCTGACACCGAACGGTCATGTGCGAGCGGCTAGGCTGGGGACCTGTGCGGGGCAGGGTTGCCGCGTACGACACACACGAGCATCTATCGACGGAGAGTGGGCGATCGGCTGTGTCGAGCCATCTGACCGGAACGGACGAGACCGCGGGCGAATTCGGGGCGAACGAGTGGCTCGTCGACGAGCTCTACGAGCAGTTCGTCACGGACAAGGAGTCGGTCGACAAGTCCTGGTGGCCGGTCCTCGAGAGCTACCACCGCACGCAGGGTGGTGACGCTCCGGCAGCGCCGGCTCCGGCTCCCGCAGCCCCGCAGGCGTCCTCCGCGCAGCCGTCCACCGCGCAGTCCTCGACGCAGCAGCCGGCGACCGGTGACGCCCCGGCCGAGGCGAAGTCCGGCCCCATCCAGGCGAAGACCACCTCCCGCCAGCCCACCCCGCAGCCGATCCCGGCCGAGGCGAACGACGAGGCCGACGACCACGAGGAGACCCACGAGGACGTCGCCACCCCGCTCCGAGGCATGGCGAAGACCCTGGCGTCGAACATGGACGCCTCGCTGACCGTCCCGACCGCGACGAGCGTCCGGACGATCCCGGCGAAGCTGATGATCGACAACCGGATCGTGGTGAACAACCACCTGCGCCGGGCACGCGGCGGGAAGATCTCCTTCACGCACCTCATCGGCTGGGCGATGGTCCAGGCCCTCAAGGACTTCCCGAGCCAGAACGTCTTCTACGAGGAGCGTGACGGCAAGCCGTTCGTGGTGCAGCCCGCACACGTCAACCTCGGCATCGCGATCGACGTCCCGAAGAAGGACGGCACCCGCTCGCTGCTCGTCCCGAGCATCAAGCGCGCCGAGACCCTGACGTTCGGGCAGTTCCTCTCCGCCTACGAGGACCTCGTCAAGCGTGCCCGCGACAACAAGCTCACCCCGACGGACTTCCAGGGCACCACGATCTCGCTCACCAACCCGGGCGGCATCGGCACCGTGCACTCGGTCCCCCGCCTGACGAAGGGGCAGGGCGCGATCATCGGCGCCGGCGCCCTCGAGTACCCGGCGCAGTTCCAGGGCTCGGCGGAGAAGACGCTCGTCGAGCTCGGCATCGGCAAGACCATCACGCTCACGAGCACCTACGACCACCGCGTCATCCAGGGCGCCGGCTCGGGCGAGTACCTGAAGAAGGTGCACGAGCGGCTCATCGGCGAGCACGGCTTCTACGAGGACATCTTCGCGGCGCTCCGGATCCCCTACAAGCCGATCCAGTGGGCGAACGACATCAACGTCGACCTGGCACACCGGGTCAACAAGACCGCCCGCGTGCAGGAGCTCATCAACAGCTACCGCGTCCGCGGTCACCTGATGGCCGACATCGACCCGCTCGAGTACCGGCAGCGCACGCACCCCGACCTCGAGATCGAGAGCCACGGGCTCACGTTCTGGGACCTCGACCGCGAGTTCGTCACCGGCGGCCTGGCCGGCACGACGAACGCCCCGCTGCGCGATGTCCTCGGCATCCTCCGCGACGCCTACTGCCGCACCGTCGGCATCGAGTACATGCACATCCAGGACCCGGAGCAGCGTCGCTGGGTGCAGGCGCACATCGAGGTCCCCTACTCGAAGCCCTCGAAGGACGAGCAGCTCCGCGTCCTCGGCAAGCTCAACGAGGCCGAGGCGTTCGAGACCTTCCTGCAGACGAAGTACGTCGGCCAGAAGCGCTTCTCGCTCGAGGGCGGCGAGTCCACCATCGCGTTCCTCGACACCCTGATCCAGCACGCCGCCACGGCCGGCCTGGACGAGGTCGCGATCGGCATGGCCCACCGCGGTCGTCTCAACGTCCTGACGAACATCGCCGGCAAGACGTACGGGCAGATCTTCCGTGAGTTCGAGGGCTCCTCGCTCCCGGGTGCCGTGTCCGGTCAGGGGTCCGGCGACGTCAAGTACCACGTCGGCACCGAGGGCGTGTTCCGCGCCAGCGACGGCACCGCGATCCCGGTGACCATCGCCGCGAACCCGTCCCACCTCGAGGCCGTCGACGGCGTGCTCGAGGGCATCGTCCGCGCCAAGCAGGACCGCGAGGCGCCGGGCACGTTCGGCGTCCTCCCCGTCCTCGTGCACGGCGACGCGGCGATGGCCGGCCAGGGCGTCGTGGTCGAGACGCTGCAGATGTCGCAGCTGCGCGGCTACCGCACCGGCGGCACGGTGCACCTCGTCATCAACAACCAGGTCGGGTTCACCACCCCGCCGGAGTCGGCGCGCAGCTCGGTGTACTCCACCGACGTCGCGAAGACGATCCAGGCGCCGATCTTCCACGTCAACGGCGACGACCCCGAGGCCGTGGCCCGGGTCGCCGAACTCGCCTTCGCGTACCGCCAGGAGTTCAAGCGCGACGTCGTCATCGACCTCATCTGCTACCGCCGCCGCGGCCACAACGAGGGTGACGACCCCTCGATGACGCAGCCGATGATGTACAACCTCATCGAGGCGAAGCGCTCCGTCCGCACGCTGTACACCGAGGCCCTGGTCGGCCGCGGCGACATCACGCAGGAGGAGTACGACGAGGCGCACCGCGACTTCCAGGACCGCCTGGAGCGCGCCTTCGCCGAGACGCACGAGGCCCAGACCGGCACCATCCCGGTGATCACGGTGGACGACGACGGCGCCGTGCAGGGGCTGGAGCGTCCGGCCGCGCAGCGGGACGACTCCGAGCACGAGGTGCACGACACCGCGGTCTCCGAGGACCTCGTCCGGGCCATCGGCGACGCGCACAGCAACCCGCCCGCCGGCTTCTCGATCCACCCGAAGCTGCAACAGCTGCTGTCGAAGCGCACCGACATGACGCGCAACGGCGGCATCGACTGGGCGATGGCCGAGCTGATGGCGATCGGCTCGCTGCTCGTCGAGGGCAAGCCCGTCCGACTCGCGGGGCAGGACGCCCGCCGCGGGACCTTCGTGCAGCGCCAGGCGGTGTTCCACGACCGGGTGAACGGCCAGGAGTGGCTGCCGCTCGCGAACCTCACCGAGGACCAGGCCCGCCTGTACATCTACGACTCGCTCCTCAGCGAGTACGCGGCGATGGCGTTCGAGTACGGCTACTCGGTCGAGCGCCCCGAGGCGCTCGTGCTCTGGGAAGCGCAGTTCGGCGACTTCGCGAACGGCGCCCAGACGGTCATCGACGAGTTCATCTCCTCCGCCGAGCAGAAGTGGGGACAGCGCTCGGGCCTCGTGCTCCTGCTCCCCCACGGCTACGAGGGCCAGGGGCCGGACCACTCCTCCGCCCGCATCGAGCGGTACCTGCAGCTCTGCGCCGAGGACAACATGGTGGTCGCACGGCCGTCGACCCCGGCGTCGTACTTCCACCTGCTGCGCCGCCAGGCGTGGGAGCGCCCGCAGAAGCCGCTCATCGTGTTCTCGCCGAAGGCCATGCTCCGACTGCGCCAGGCGACGAGCGCCGTGGACGCCTTCACGAGCGGCACCTTCCAGGAGGTCCTCGACGACGACCGCGTGGTGGACAAGTCCGCCGTGCGCCGCGTCGTGCTGCACTCCGGCAAGGTGCACCACGACCTCCGGGCCGAGGTCGAGAAGCGCGGCGCGACGGACGTCGCCCTCGTCCGGCTGGAGCAGCTCGCGCCGCTGCCGCTCGGGCGCATCCTCGAGGTGCTCTCGGGCTACCCGGACGCCGAGGTCGTCTGGGCCCAGGAGGAGCCGGAGAACCAGGGCGCCTGGCCGTTCGTCTGCATGAACCTCTCGCCGCACCTCGACGGTCGGCCGCTGTCGGTCGCCGCCCGGCCCGCCAGTGCGGCACCGGCCACCGGGTCGTCGAAGCGGTCCGCGCAGGAGGCCACCGAGGTCATCTCGAGGGCATTGAGCGCCTCGGCGTAGACCACGGGAAGCGCCCGGTGCGGGAGTCCGTCGGACTCCGGCACCGGGCGCTTCGATGTTCGCGAGGAGTGTGCGACGAGTGTGACCGCTACGCGATCTTCGTGTAGCGCACGCCAGCGTCGTGGTACCCGCGCTTCTGGTAGAACCGGTGCGCGCTGTCCGTCGCGGCCGCACTGACGGCGCTCAGGCGACGCGCGCCCTGCTCGACCGCCCACGTCTCGAACGTGCCGATGAGCGCCGAACCGGTGCCGAGCCTCCTGGCCGTGTCGTCGACCACCAACAGGAGCAGCTGCGCCGTCGGTTCGTCGCTCGCGTACGCCCACGTGACCTGCGCACCCGCCACCGCGACGACACGACCGGACTCGTCGCGGACCACCCAGGTGCGGTGCCCGGCCTCCGGCGTGAGCCGTTCGAGACGGGCCCGCATGGCGGGTTCGTCGACGACGTGCCCGAGCAGACGGACGAGAGCGGCGACGTCGGCGACGTCCGTGTCGGACCAGCTGGTGATCGACTCGACGAGGAGGGTCATGGACGCGACACTACCGACCGCGCCCGCCGTGTGACGACGGAGCCGCCACGACTGCGGGAACCCTCAGTGGGTCGCCTGCGCCGCGCTAGTGGGTCGCTTGCTCCACCCGGATGCGGGCGAGGATCTCGCTCCGCAGCTGTTCCGGAGCCGTCTCCTTGCACGCACGACGGACGGTCTCGATCAGGACGACGCCGACGCGGTGCTCGGTCGTGCAGTCCTCGCAACCGTCCATGTGCTCACGGATGTCCGCCGCGTCCTCGCGGCAGAGCTCCCCGTGCAGGAACTCCTCGAGCTCGGCCTTCGCCTTCGAGCAGTCGCAGCCGCTCATCGTGCTTCCTTCCCTTCGACGCGACCCGAGGTCGCGGCAACCTTCCGGCCTCGCCCGCGCATCGTCGCCGTCGACGCTGCGTCCGGGACGATGCCGGTCTCACGTGCGTGGTCCGCCAGCAGCCCCCGGAGGAGGCGGCGTCCACGGTGGAGACGGCTCATGACCGTCCCCACGGGGGTCTTCATGATGTCGGCGATCTCCTGGTAGGAGAACCCCTCGACGTCGGCGAAGTAGACGGCCATCCGGAAGTCCTCCGGGATGGCCTGCAGCGCGTCCTTCACGGCGGAGGACGGCAGGTGGTCGATGGCGTCGGCCTCGGCGGACCGTGCCGAGATCGACTGCGTGACGCTCTCCGCGCCGCCGAGCTGCCAGTCCTCGAGCTCGTCGATCGTGCCCTGGTACGGGTTCCGCTGGTTCTTGCGGTACGTGTTGATGAACGTGTTCGTCAGGATCCGGTACAGCCAGGCCTTCAGGTTCGTGCCCTGCTTGAACTGCCGGAACGCGGCGAACGCCTTGACGAACGTCTCCTGGACGAGGTCGGACGCATCGGCCGGGTTGCGCGTCATGCGCATCGCGGCGCCGTAGAGCTGGTCCATGAACGGGAGGGCCTGGTGCTCGAAGAGGCTGCGGAGCTCGGCCTCGGAGACGGTCTTGGCGTCCACCACGTCGCTGTCCGGCTCGTCGTGCTCGAGCGCGTCCTGTTCCTCGGACACCGCGTCGAGCTGCGCCTCGGTCTCCTCGACCAGGTCGTGCGGTGCGGCGTGCGGTTCGTCGGTCGTCATCGCCGTCGAGTCTAGGCCGCGGACGTCCCCGAGCGTCGTCGGCACGACCGGCACGACCGTCAGGGGCCGTGCGAGTGTTGCTGTCGCCAATGATCCTCCCGGTGCGTTCAGTACCCTTGTGAACCGATGGCAGCCACGACGCATTCCCAGCCCCGCACCGAGCCCTGGACCGCACCGCTCGCACGCGGTCCCCTGCGCGGCGACGTGTCGCTGCCCGGGTCGAAGTCGCTGACGAACCGGGAGCTCGTCCTCGCCGCCCTCGCCGACGGTCCGTCGACGATCCGGCTGCCGCTGCACTCCCGCGACTCGGCCCTGATGATCGCGGGCCTCCGGCAGCTCGGTGTGGGGATCGAGGAAGTCGTGCCGGCCCCCGGCGTGGACCCGAATCCGTACGGCCCCGACCTCCGGATCACCCCCGCCCCGATGCACGGCGACGTCCGGCTGGACTGCGGACTCGCGGGCACGGTGATGCGCTTCCTCCCGCCCCTGGCCGCGCTGGCCGTCGGACCCGTCACGGTCGACGGCGACCCGTACGCCCGCAAGCGACCGATGCGGGCGATCATCCAGGCCCTCGTCGACCTCGGCGTCGACGTCACCGACGACGGCGGCGGCGCGATGCCCTTCTCGCTCTCCGGCACCGGCCAGGTCCGCGGCGGCACGCTCACCATCGACGCCTCGGCCTCGTCGCAGTTCGTCTCCGGACTGCTGCTCTCCGCCCCGCGCTTCGACGAGGGGCTGCACCTCACGCACGTCGGCGAGCGGCTGCCGAGCCTGCCGCACATCGACATGACGGTCGAGGTCCTGCGCGCCCGTGGCGTCCGCGTCGACCAGCCGGCGGTCGGCGAGTGGGTCGTGCACCCGGGTCCGGTCGCGGCGCGGGACGTGACGATCGAGCCCGACCTGTCGAACGCGGCCCCGTTCGCGGCCGCCGCCCTCGTGGCGGGTGGGACGGTGCGCATCCGCACCTGGCCGACGGAGACGACTCAGGTCGGCGCGGACCTCGAGACGCTCCTGCCCCTGTGGGGCGCGACCGTGGTCCGTGACGGCGACGACCTCGTCTTCGACGGCGGCGTCGGGATCCGGGGTGGCGCCTCCCTCCCGGGTCTCGACCTGGACCTGACCCGCGGCGGCGAGCTCGCCCCGGCCCTGGTCGCGCTCGCGGCGCTGGCCGGCGGCCGCACCGAGATCACCGGGATCGGTCACCTGCGCGGGCACGAGACGGACCGTCTCGCCGCGCTCGCGGAGGACGTGAACCGGTCTGGAGGCGCGGTGCAGGAACGCGAGGACGGCCTCCGGATCGAGCCTGCCGCGCTCCACGGCGGCGAGTGGCGCGCGTACGACGACCATCGGATGGCGACGGCCGGGGCGATCGTGGGGCTCGTCGTCGACGGCGTCGCCGTCGACGACATCGGCTCGACGGCGAAGACGCTGCCGCAGTTCCCGGAGCTGTGGGCGGCGCTCGTGGCGTCGTCGGATTCGTCGGCGTCGGCTCCGGCCGCTCCGGCCGCTCCGGCCGCTCCGGCTGCTCCGGCTGCTCCGGCCGAGGGCTGATCCGATGAGTTGGTGGGACGACGTCGACGGTGACGACACGGACGACGAGCCGTACGGGCAGTACGACGAGTCGAGCGTCCGGGTCCGTCCGAACCCGAAGGGGAACCGCCCCCGCACGAAGGTCCGCCCCACGTACGACGACGCCCCGACCGGCTGGGTGACGAACGTCGACCGCGGACGCTTCGGTGTGCTCGTCGGGGACCAGGTCATCACCGCCACCAAGGCCCGCGAGCTCGGCAAGAAGTCCGTCGTGACCGGTGACACCGTGCACCTCGCCGGCGACGTCTCCGGCGAACCGGGGTCGCTCGCCCGCATCGTGAAGGTCGCCGAGCGCACCACGCTGCTGCGCCGGAGCGCCGACGACACCGACGAGGTCGAGCGCGTCATCGTGGCGAACGCCGACCAGATGCTCATCGTCGTGGCCGCCGCCGACCCCGAGCCCCGGACGAGACTCATCGACCGGTACCTCGTCGCGGCGTTCGACGCCGGGCTCGACCCGATCCTCTGCATCACGAAGACCGACCTCGCCGACCCGGAGCCGTTCCTGGCGCACTTCGCGTGCCTGGACCTCCGCATCGTGACGAGCCGCGCCGACGACGTCCCGTTCGACGCCCTGCACGAGGTGCTCGACGACAAGGTCACCGTGACCGTCGGGCACTCGGGCGTCGGGAAGTCGACGCTCGTGAACGCGCTGACGGGGTCCTCCCGCGCGACCGGTGTCGTGAACTCGGTGACCGGTCGCGGTCGGCACACGTCGTCGTCGTCGATCGCGCTGCAGGTCCGGGACGGCGGCTGGATCATCGACACCCCGGGCGTCCGGTCGTTCGGCCTCGGGCACGTCGACCCCGCGAACGTCTTCCGGGCCTTCGCCTCGCACGCGGTCCCCGTGCGGGAGCCCGCGGACGGGATCCCGCTCGACCAGGCGCACGACTGGGAGATCGTCGACCGGGTGCAGGACGGGGAGCTCGGGCCGACCGGCGTCGAGCGGCTCGACTCGTTCCGGGCGCTCCTGACCGGCATGGGCGCGTCCGACCCCGGCGTCGAGTAGCCCCGGGCGCGCGGCCGCGCGCGGGCGCGGGCTGGGTGCCGCCGAGTGCGCGCGACACGCCGCTCGCCTTCGCCGAGATCGCACTCCGTGTCGCGCGGAGCCCGTGCAGGCGCCACATCGTGCGATCTCGACGGCACGGCCGACGGGCACGGCCGGCGGGTCGACAGACGGGTCGACAGGCGCGCGCTGCCGGCCACCGCGGCCCGGGCTCCGCCGAGTGCGCGCGACACGCCGCTCGCGTTCGCCGAGATCGCGCTCAGTGTCGCGCGGAGCCCGTGCTGGCGCCACTTCGTGCGATCTCGGCGGGCGCGGCCGGCGCGCAGGGCCGACGGGCACGGCCGGCGGGCAGGGCCGGCGGGCAGGGCCGGCGGGCAGGGCCGGCGGGCAGGGCCGGCGGGTCGACAGGCGCTCGCTGCCGGCCACCGCGGCCCTGGCTCCGCCGAGTGCACGCGACACGCCGCTCGCGTTCGCCGAGATCGCACTCCGTGTCGCGCGCAGCCCGTGCAGGCACCACTTCGTGCGATCTCGGCGGGCACGGCCGGCGGGCACGGCCAGCGGGCACGGCCGATGGGCACGGACGACGGGCACCGCCGGCGCGTCGACAGGCGCGCTGCCGGCCACCGCGGCCCGGGCGCCGCCGAGTGCGCGCGACACGCCGCTCGCGTTCGCCGAGATCGCACTCCGTGTCGCGCGGAGCCCGTGCAGGCGCCACTTCGTGCGATCTCGGCGGCTACGGCTGACGGGCGCGGGCGACGGGTCGACAGGCGCGCGCTGCCGGCCACCGCGGCCCGGGCTCCGCCGAGTGCGCGCGACACGCCGCTCGCGTTCGCCGAGATCGCACTCCGTGTCGCGCGGAGCCCGTGCAGGCGCCACTTCGTGCGATCTCGGCGGGCCGGCCGACGGGCACGGCCGGCGGGCACGGCCGGCGGGCGCGGGCGTCGGGCGCGGCCGGCAGGCGGCCGGCGGGGTCGACAGGTGCGCATCGGGGTTGTACAGTTGGCGATCGTGTCTGAAGTTGCAAAGTACAACTTTGCGCCGACCCCCGCTGTCGACGCCCCGTCCTCCCCCATGACGACACCGACGTCGCACGTGCACACCTCCCCCACGCACCCTCACTCGCACGCCGCACCCCGCTCCTCCCGCGGCCCGCGGCAGCCGAGCGGGCCGTCCGTCGTCCGCCCGCAGGGCCTCGGCCGCCTCCTGCTGAGCTTCGGGTCGCACATCCTGGTGCCGCTCTTCCTGGCGGTCGGCATGGGCCTGGCGTACCTCGGCGCCTTCCACGCCCCGACGCCGCACGACCTCCCCGTCGGGATCGTCGGCCAGGGCGCCGCGACGCAGGTGTTCGCCCAGACCGTCACCGACCAGTCCGACGGCGCGCTCGTCACGCACGTGGTCGCTTCCACCGCCGAGGCCGAGCGCCAGGTCCGGGACCGCGAGCTCGCAGCCGTGTACGCCCCGACGACGACCGGCGCGACCCTCTACGTCTCGACCGCCGCCTCGGAGACCACCGCGAGCGCCGCGCAGAAGATCTTCATGCCGATCGCGTACCAGGCGCACCTGCCGTTCACGGTGCAGGACGTCGTGCCTTCGGGCGACCAGGACACCACCGGACAGGGGCTCTTCTTCCTCCTCGTCGCCCTCAGCGTCGGCGGCTACGCCTCGGCCATCGCGGTCGCGGCCTTCGCCACCCGGCTCAAGCCGCTCTGGACGGCGATCATCGGCCTCGCGACGGCCGGCGTCGTCGCCGGGATCGGGATCGTCATCGCCGGGCCGATCTACGGCATCATCACCACCCACCGGTGGGAGATCTTCCTCTTCGCCTGGATGTACGACGCGATCATCGTCGCGCTCGGGGTCGGTCTGCACCCGCTGCTCGGCCGGTGGACGACCCCGATCCTCACGATGCTCTTCGTGATGCTCAACTTCACGTCCTCCGGCGGCATCTTCCAGCCCGCGTTCCAACCCGGCTTCTTCGCCGGCCTCAACACGTTCTGGAGCGGTGCCGCATGGCTCCGGGCCGCGCAGGACCTGCAGTACTTCCCCGGCGCCTCCCTCGGCCGCTCGTCGCTCGTGCTCGCACTCTGGCTGGCCGCCGCGGTCCTGCTCTGCGCCGTCGTGCACGGCCTCGTCGCCCGGCGCACCCGCATCGCCCGCGAGCGCGAGGTCAGCGCGCTCGAGGAAGAGGAGGTCGTGGCGGCGTAGGCCGCTACGCTGGCGACCGTGGACCTCAGCGCCGACCTGGACTTCGCCCGCTCCCTCGCCGACACCGCGGACGCCATCAGCCTCGAGCGGTTCCGTGCCGCGGACCTGCACGTCTCGAAGAAGGCCGACAGCACCCACGTCACGGACGCGGACCAGGCGGTCGAGCGTGCGCTGCGGGAGCGCCTCGCCGCCGAGCGCCCCGACGACGCGTTCCTCGGCGAGGAGACCACGGCGGACACCGGTGCCGAGGCCGTCAGCGAGGGGCATCGCCAGTGGGTGGTCGACCCGATCGACGGCACGGCGAACTACCTCCGCGGCGTGCCGGTCTGGGCGACGCTGATCTCCCTCGCGGTCGACGGCCGCCCGGTCCTCGGCGTCGTGAGCGCCCCCGCCCTCGGCAAGCGCTGGTGGGCGGCGGAGGGGCAGGGCGCGCACTCGTTCGACGGGCCGCTCCGGGTCTCCGGCGTCGACAGCCTGGCCGACGCCAGCCTGAGCTACAACAGCATCCAGCAGTGGGACGACGACGACCGGCTGGACACCCTGATCGAGCTGTCCCGCAAGGTCTGGCGCACACGGGCGTACGGGGACATGTGGTCGTACATGCTCGTCGCCGAGGGGGTGCTCGACATCGCGGGCGAACCCGACCTCAAGCCGTGGGACATGGCCGCCCTCGTGCCGATCGTCGAGGAGGCCGGCGGTCGCTTCACCTCCCTCGACGGCGACCCCGGCCCGTGGCACGGGAGCGCCCTGGCGACGAACGGCCTCGTGCACGACGCCGTCGTCGAGGTCATCCGCCGCTGACGACCGGGTCCACCCGGGGCACCACCCCCGTGCGGGGCACGTGGCCCCCCGGACTGGGGGCACGGGGGCCGAGATCGGTTTGCGGAGACTGGCCAACCCGGCCGATACCTGAGTTATCTTGCTTCCAGGCGACAGGTCAGGAGCCGCTTCGGAGTCCCTAGCTCCGAACGGACCATCGGACCGGTCGTGCTTCGTCCGAAGACCCTAACCCGAGGGGTGATACAGACGATGACTTCATCGTTCCCGCGCGGAACCGAGTGCACCCTCACTCGTCGACCGCATTCAACCAACGACAGCTCCGGCGCGCGTTCCCTCGCCGCCTCACGTCCGGCCTCCCACGCGATGGACCACCGCGTCCGCAGCCGGTCCCTCTCCGCCGCATCCGCTTCCGGACCCGGAGGCCGGTGAGTCATGGGACTCACCGGTCGCCGTCTCGAGGTCGACCGGATCGCGACCCTCGCTGTACTCCCTCGTGAGTCAGCGATGGTCGTCGTCGGCGACCCAGGTTCCGGACGCAGCAGCGTCCTCGACGCGGTGTCCGACCGCGTCTCCCTCCCCGTCGTCCGCGTCGGTGTGAACGGGAGCGAGTCGCACTGGCCACTGGCCGGCGTCGCCTCGCTCTTCACCGCACTCGACGACCCCCGGGCGACCGCACACATCGCACACCTCCTCCAGGGGACGGCGCCCGAGGACCGGCAGACGCCGGGACTCGCCGCGGCGCACGACTTCCTCGACGCGGTGCACGCGCTGACCCTGCCGCCGACGCTCGTGCTGATCGACGACCTCGACCGGATGGACGCGGAGAGCCAGGAGCTCATCGCGTTCCTCGCGTCCCGGCTCGCCGGCACCGCACTCCGCGTCGTCGCCACGGTCCGCACCGTGCCGTCGGACGGGCCGCTCGCGGCGCTGCCGATGCTGCGGATCGAACCGCTGCCCGCGGACGAAGCCCTCGTGCTCGCCCGTGCCATGGCTCCGGAGGAGGCGAACGACGGCGTCCTCGCCGTCCTCGCCCAGGAGACCGGCGGCAACCCCGGCGCCCTGCAGGAGCAGCTCGCCGTGCTCAGCCGCGGGCAGCTGAACGGCACTGAGCCGCTCGTGCTGCCGCTCCGCCCAACGCCGACCACCGAGGCCATCGCGGCCCTGGCGCTCGGCTCCGTCGCGGGACGGGATCTGGACGTCCTCGCACGACTGGCCCTCGTCCCGGTGGCGAAGACCACCGGCTGGGACCGGGACGAACTCGACGACCTCGCCGACGCCGGACTCACGTCCGTCAAGGGCCAGACCGTCACCGTCCGCGACCCCCTCGTCCGCTCCGCGCTGTACTGGCGGATGCCGGCCAGGGACCGTCGGGCCGCGCACACCGAGCTCGCCGCGGCGAGCGCCGAGTGCGACCCCCGCGCGACTGCCTGGCACCGCAGCTTCGTCGACGACGTCCCCGACGTGGTCGCCCTGCTCCGGGCCGCACGGTCCTACGTGGTGGACGGCAACGCCCAGGCCGCGATCGTCCTCACCGAGCGGGCACTGCTCATCGGCGGGGGCACCGAGGACGAGCACCTGGCACTCCTCGGCGTGACCGAGGCGCTGCTGGGCAACCGGCTGCTCGGCTTCGCGGCGCGGTACCTCGCGGCGGTCCGGCCGTTCCGCTCGACGCCCGACGAGATCCGTCGGCTGCGCCTCGAGTACTCGGTGCAGTACCTCAGCGGCGACGCCGTGCACGCGGACGAGCTCCTGGTGCCGGTGGACCCGGAGGACGCCGCCGAGGCCGATGCGGTCGGCGGGCTCCTGGCGATGGTGGCGTGCTTCCGGGCCGAGGCCTGGGAGCTCGACCAGGCGCGTGACCTGCTCGCCCGGGCGGAACCGCTCCGACGTTCGGCCTCGCCGCACACCCGGGAGATCACCTCGACAGCGCACGAGCTCATCGCGGCGGTCGACGGCACGCTGCCGGCGGACACCGAGCTGCACGACGGGCTGTCCACCGCGACGCTCCTCGGCATGTCGGACCCCGCCCTGCTGCTCCTCGCCCACGCGTTGAGCATCGCCGAGCGCTACCGCAGTGCCCGACGGGTCTTCGCCCTGGTCCTCGCCCGAGGGCAGGAGGCGGCACCGGTCTGGACCGAGGCCGCGCGGTACCTGTCCGCCGAGAACGAGGTGCGCTCCGGGAACTTCCGGCAGGCGCTCCGCGCGATCGACGTGTGGGAGGCCGGTTCGTCGGTCGTGGAGCGGCTCCGCGAGCCGTCCCGTGCGATCGCGATCGCGTGGCGGCACTTCGCCGAGGGGCGCTCCCCCGAAGCGCTCGAGGTCGTCGACCGGTGCCTTGCGCAGCGCTCCACGAACCGCCTGTGGGGTGCGACCGCGAAGCTGCACGCCCTGCGCGGACGGGTGCTGCTGCTCGACGGTCGGATCGAGGAGGCAGTGGCCTCGCTCGAGGCGGCCGACGCCATCGGCCGCTCGCTGCGGAACCCGGCGGTGCTCCGGCACCTCGGCGACCTGGTGGAGGCGTACTCGCGCCTCGGTCGGATCGACGACGCCCGGACGGTCACGGCCCGGCTCGCCGCCGATCACCACGGACGGCCGTCCCGCTGGGGTGCGCTCGTGCTGGCGCGGTGCCTGGCGCTCGTCGCCGACGACACCACCCGCGACACGGCACGTCGCCGCGCGCTGGAGCTGTTCCAGCCGCACGACTCGCAGTTCGAGCGGGCGCGGACCCTCGCGGCCCTCGCCGCGGTGGGGAACGCGACGGACCGTCCCCGGCTCGGTGCGGCGGCGGCCGCGGCGTACGAGGCGGCGGGGCTCCGGCGTCCGCTCGCCACGCCGGCGGCGACCGTCGCGATGCCGCCGTTCGGTGCGCCGACGTCGATGCGGTCCGGTCCGGTGCTGTCCGCCTCGATGCCGGGGACCCCGCGGAGCGCCCCGGACGCGTCGGCGGTGCTCACGTCGCTCACCGCGGAGGAGCGCGCCGTCGTGCAGAAGGTGACGGAGGGGTACCGCAACCGCGAGATCGCCTCGTCGCTGTTCATGTCGCAGCGGACGGTGGAGCTGCGGCTGACGCAGATCTACCGGAAGGTGGGTGCGCGCTCGCGCTCGCACCTGGTCGCGCTGCTCACGTGACCTGAACGCGACCCCTGACGGACTGGAGGCGCGGTGTCGGCTGGCACCGCGCCTCCAGTCCGTCGTGTCGTTGCGGGAGTCCGCACGCGCCCGCAGGGGGTCGCAGCCCGCACGCGGGGAACCGCAAGAGCGGGCGACGGGCGTTGCCGTGGCAACCGCGGCGGGTGAGGCTTCTCCTGCACCGACCGCCGTGCTCCCCCGGGAGCCGGCCCGTGGTACCCCGTCCGGTACCCGAACCGTCGACCAGTGTCGCCGACGTCCGTCCTCGCCTGATCCGAGGACGGGCGGCGGTCGGGTCGGCGGACCGGACGCACGGCAGACCCGACGGCGGTCGGTGCCGCACCTTCCCGACAGCTGCTCCACCCCACCCCGAGCTGCTCCTCCCACCCGAAGGGACCCCAGATGTGCGGCATCATCGCGGCCCGCGTCTCCGACGACGCGACCCCCTACCTGCTCGACGGGCTCGAACGACTCGAGTACCGCGGCTACGACTCCGCCGGCATCGCGGTCCGGACGGCCTCCGGTCGGACCGAGACGATCCGGTCCGTGTCCCGCGTCGGCGACCTCCGGACGCTGGTGTCCGCACGCTCCGGTGACGCGCTGACCGGCGTCGGCATCGGACACACGCGCTGGGCGACCCACGGCGTCGTCCGCGAGGCGAACGCACACCCGCACGGCGACTGCTCCGGACGCATCAGCATCGTGCACAACGGCATCGTCGAGAACGCCGACCGGCTGCGCGCCACGCTCGAGGCGCAGGGGCACGTGTTCGCGTCCGACGTCGACTCGGAGGTCATCGCGCACCTGGTCGAGCGGGCGCTGGCGGTCGACCCGGACCTGATGCTCGCGGTGCAGATCGCGACGGCGCAGCTCGAGGGGTCGTGGGCGATCGTGGTGCTCGACGCCCGGGACGGCCGCATGGTCGTCGCCGCGCAACGGTCCCCGCTCGTCGTGGCCCGTTCGGCGCGCGGCGACTTCGTGGCGAGCGACATCGGGGCGATCGCGGAGTGGTGCGAGACCTTCGTGGCGCTCCGCGACGGGGACGTCGTCGAACTCGGCGAGGCATGGACGTGGTCGTCCGACGGCATCGCGGTGCCGGTGCCCTTCCCGACGCCGTCGCCGTTCGCCGCGACCGCGCTCGACCTGGGCGACCACCCGGACCACATGGCGAAGGAGATCGAGGAGCAGCCCGCCGTGGTCGCCTCGATCCTGGACCGTGTCGCCCGTCGGGCGGCCGACGGCAGCATGTGGGTCGGGCTGGGGCTCCCCGGGTTCCACCGGCTGGCCGTGGTCGCCTGCGGGACGTCGCTGAACGCCGGTCAGGTGATCGCCACCGCGCTGCGCGGCATCGGCGGCGTCCCGACCGACATCGTCGTCGCGAGCGAGGCCGACCAGGTCGTCCTCGCCCCCGGCACCCTGGTCGTCGCGATCAGCCAGTCGGGCGAGACCGCTGACGTGCTCCGCGCCCTGGACCGGTTCGAGGACCGGCACCCGGTGCTCGCCCTGACGAACAACGTGCACTCGTCCCTCGCCCGACGGGCCGACGCGGTCCTCGACTGCCACGCGGGCCCGGAGGTCGGCGTCGCCGCGACGAAGACCTTCACCGCGCAGGTGGTCGTCGGGGTCGCCGCGATGATCTCCGCGCTCGTCGCCTCGGGTCGGATCGACTCGGGACGGGCGGACGCGCTGGTGGCGGAGCTGTCCGACCTGCCGGCCAGGATCGACCACGCGGCCGCGATCGCCGCCGACCGGATCCCGTTGCTCGTGTCGAGCGTCAAGGACGCCTCGGGGTTCCTGTTCCTCGGACGCGGAGCCGGCCTGCCGTACGCCGCCGAGGGCGCCCTCAAGCTCAAGGAGCTCAGCTACCGGTGGGCCGAGGCGTACCCGGCGGGCGAGCTCAAGCACGGGCCCCTCGCGCTCGTCGACGAGGGTACCCCGGTCGTCGTCGTCGACCACGGGGAGCACCGGCTGCAGGCGAACATCGCCGAGGTGCGCGCCCGGGGCGGCTTCGTGATCACAGTCGGCGGTGAGGGGTCGGACATCCCGGCACTCACCCGTCGGGCCGCCGGCGACCTCGCGTGGGGCCCGGCGACCGCACCCTGGGGCCCGCTCGAGGCCGTCGTCCCCTTGCAGATGCTCGCCCGGGAGCTGGCGCTCCAGCTCGGGTGCGACGTCGACAAGCCGAGGAACCTCGCGAAGTCGGTGACGGTCGAATAGCCAGGCACACCCGCATGAACCGGTTGACGGTGTTCCTGGCCGTCCTCACGGGGCTCGCCATCGTCGCGACGATCGTGGTGATCATCGTGGCGCTGATGCCGCGGCTGATGGGCTGAACGCTCGGCCTCCCGGCGTCCCCGGCCTCCCGGCGTCCTCGGCTTCCTCCTGGGCGAGGCTGCGATCCTGGTCCCTTGACCACCGCAGCCCCGCCCCTCGTGTTCGTCGCCCTCCTCGTCGGCGCCGTCCTGCCGTTCGTGCCGATCGTCGGCCGCGTCGCGCGCATCGCCTCGACCATCGCGCACGAGGTCGGCCACGCGGTCGTCGTCGTCCCGTTCGGCGGCCGGATCCAGCGCATCGAGCTCCACCCGGACGGGTCGGGCGAGGCCTGGGTGCAGCTCGGCCGGGTCCCCGGCGGGATCCGCTGGCTCGTCCGGATCCTCAACCTCTACGCCGGGTACAGCGCGCCGCTCTGGGCGGGCGTGCTGCTCGTCACGGGCGTGCTGCACGGGTCGCGGTGGCTGCCGGTCGCGGTCCTCGGGATCGTCGGGCTCGTCGCGCTGGCGTTCGTGCGGAACTGGTTCGGGATCCTCGTGGTGCTCGGCTTCGACGCCCTCGCGCTCTGGGTGGCCCTGCGTCCGTCCGAGGCCACCGTGCTCGTCGTCGCCGCGGTCGGGGCGTTCTTCGTGCTCGACGGCCTGCGGTCGGTCGTCCAGGTCGCGCGGTGGCTGCTCGCCGGGGCACGGGTGCAGACGGACTTCCACATCGCGGCCGCGGAGATGCGCGTGCCGGCCGGCGTCTGGTTCGTGCTGTTCGTCGCCGTGAACGCGGGGGCCGTGTGGCTGGCGCGGGGCCCACTCCTCGAGGTCTGGGCGACGGTGGAGTCCGGCGTGCGCGCGCTGTTCTGACGCGGCGGGCGGGGGCGCTGGTGGCTCGTCCGACTCCGAACGACGACTCCGACGTCGTACGACATCGACCTTGTCGCAACCCAGCGCGCACAACAGTTGCACGCGCGCGGGAACGACGACGCCGATGTCGTACGACATCGACCTTGTCGCACGGCCCACCAGCCGACACCCCCGATGCGCGCGGTACGGCGGCCGGCGCGCGAGCCCTGCGAGGATGACGCCGTGCACCTCGACGCCGTGACCACCGCCCTCGCCGCGACGACCGCCGCGCACAGTGACCAGTTCGAGTCCTTCGCGCGGGCTTACGGCGAGGCAGCCCTCCGGCGCGAGGGTGGCCCGGAACACCTCACCGCGTCGTGCTTCGTCTTCTCGCCCGACCTCGGGAGCGTGCTGCTGTGCCTGCACCGCAAGGGCCGGTTCTGGGTGCAGTTCGGCGGGCACCTCGAACCCGGCGACCGGTCGCTCGCCGACACCGCGCGTCGTGAAGCCCGCGAGGAGTCCGGCATCGCCGACCTCGACCTGCTCGACCAGAGCATCGCCGACCTCGACCGCCACGACCTGCACGGCGGCTTCGCCTGCGCGGCGCACTGGGACGTCGGGTTCGTCGCCGTGGTCGATCCCGCTCGCACGACGACCGTCAGTGACGAGAGTGACGACGTCCGCTGGTTCGCCCTCGACGCACTGCCCGAGGGTCTCGCGCCGGGACTGCCCGCACGCCTGACCGCGGTGATCGCCACGGTCGCTCAGCGCGACTGAGGCCGGACGGGAGGCGCGTGGCGGGGCCGACCCGCGCCTCCAGTCCGGCGCACGCGCACCTCTCGACATCGCACGCGTCGATCGACGCGCGCGGTGTCGCGGATCGCGCGCGGACGCCACCGTAACGGGACGCCGCAATCCAGCGACCGGGGCGCGGAGCGGGCGCGGCGGCTGGCGCGACGGTGGGCAGACCAGCGGCCTGAGAGAGGACGAGAACCGGCAACACGCCCCATTCGGCGGTCTGGCGCCGACCGAAGGAGTCGGTCGCACCAAGGCCAGCGCCGGAGAACAGGGCGAGGAGCGCCGCCACGGATCAGCTCTCGGGTGGCTTCGTCATGCGGATCTCGGTGAACGCGTGTCCCTTGATCTCGTCCGTGCGGGTCGCGCCGTCCGCGACGTAACCGGCCGCCCGGTACACCCGCTGCGCATGCTCGTTCTGCTCGTGCGTCCACAGGACCACCCGGTCGCATCCCGCGCCGCGAACAGCCCGCTCGGCCTGCTCGAGGAGACGCCTGCCGATGCCCCGACCCCCCGCCTCGGGTCGCACGAACAGCACCCACAGCTCGCTCGACTCCACCTTCGTTCCGACGTAGCCCAGCACTTGCCCCCCGGGCCCGTCTGTGGCGACCAGGAGCACGTCGGGCGAAGTCGCATCCTCGACGAAGGCGTCCCAGAACGCGGGCTCGAACATCGGCACCATCTGCTCGATGTCGGGAAAGTACGTCCACCCATCGAGTACAGCCGCGTCGAACACGCTGCCGATCGACTGGCCGTCGCCAGGTCCTGCGGGGCGGATCACGACGTCGCTCTCGACCATGGGGCCAGCGTAAGGGTGATAGCCCTCGGATCGGTTCGCACCGCAACGGCAACCGGCTTGCATCGGTCATGCGGTGACTCCCTCGGATTCAGCTGAAGCGAGACGGGCGACAAGCTCCTCGGTGACCGCCTGGAGGTCGTCTGCGACGTTCGTGGCCGACCGAGGCGCGAATTCGGGCGCCGTCGCCTCGCCCCGCCGGATCTGGTACCACTTCGGAGCGCGGCTGACCTGGTCGTCAAGTTCGTGAACGAGCAGCCCGTGTCCTCGCCCACGATGTGGTGCCGCGCCTCGCGGCGGACCGCAGTCAAGTTGGTGCCGACGCCGACGAGAACCACTCCCAGAAGACCGACCTCTGGGTTGTATCCCGTCACGCCGTCGTGCTGTGCCCGCACAATCTCGAGCCGGTTGGCGACTGCCTCGAACCCGCGGCGCGACGAGGCGTCACTCTTGACCGGGACGAGCACCCACTTCGCGGCTCCCATCGCTGCGGTCGGCCGCACCTCCTCGCCCGGAGGGCAGTCGATCAGAACGAGGTCGTCGTCGGCCGCGATCGGTGCCGGTACCCGGGCAAGAGCGAGCTGGGTCGTCTCTGACTGGCTTCCACATGCGACCGAGGAACGCGCTGGCCCGCTCCAGTTCCGGCCCTCCCACGAAGACGTCGAGGTTCTCGCGGATGGCGTGGACGGGAGTCGTGCCGTACCGGCCGCCGGTCTGCAGCGCGTCGGCGAGGGCGGCACCTCGGTCATCTCTTTCGTGTCCAGTGGATCCGAGGTCCTCCGCGAGGCTCCCCTGCGGGTCGAGGGCGACTGAGGCCGGACGGGAGGCGCGTGGCGGGGCCGACCCGCGCCTCCAGTCCGGCGCGCGCGCACCTTCCGACGTCGCACGCGTCGATCGACGCGCGCGGTGTCGCGGATCGCGCGCGGACGGCGGCGCCACCGTAACGGGACGCCGCAATCCGGCGGCCGTGGGGCGGAGCCTGCGAGAGTACCGGCACGACCACGGCCGGAGGGAGACCCATGACGGACGAGCAGCACGGCTTCGCGACCGAGCAGGTGCACGGCGGGTTCCGGCCCGACGCGGCACACGCCGCGCGGGTGCCCGCGATCCACATGACCTCCGGGTTCCTCTTCGAGGACTTCGACCAGGCCCGCGACCGGTTCGCCGGCACCGACGACGGCTACACGTACACCCGGCTCGGGAACCCCACGAACGCCGACGTCGAGCGCCGGGTGGCGCTGCTCGAGCGCGGGACCGAGTCGATCCTGGTGGGCAGCGGGCAGGCGGCGGCGACGGTCGCGTTCCTCGGCCTGCTGCAGGCCGGCGACCACGTCGTCGCGGCGCGCAGCATCTACGAGGGCACCAGAGGGCTGCTCGTGCAGAACCTCGGCCGGCTCGGCATCGAGGTCGACTTCGTCGCCGACCAGCGCGACCTCGGCGAGTGGGCACGACTGGTGCGCCCGAACACGAAGGCGTTCTTCGCCGAGACGATCCCGAACCCGAAGAACGACGTCCTGGACATCGCCGGCGTCGCGGAGACGGCGCACCGTGCAGGGGTGCCGCTCATCGTCGACAACACCCTGGCGACGCCCTACCTCGTCCGGCCGGTCGAGCACGGGGCGGACATCGTCGTGCACTCCGCGTCGAAGTTCCTCTCCGGCCACGGCGCGGGGCTCGGCGGCGTGCTGGTCGACGGCGGCACGTTCGACTGGTCGGCGTCGCCCGAGCGCTGGCTGCACCTGACCAGCCCGGACCGGACGCTCGGCGGCGAGAGCTACGTCGACCGCTACGGCAGCCGGGCGTTCGTCGTCTTCGCCCGCGACGTCGTGGCCTCCCGCATCGGCCCGTCGCCGTCGCCGTTCAACGCGTTCCTACTCCGTCAGGGCATCGAGACGCTCTCCCTGCGGGTCGAGCGGCACAGCGCCAACGCGCTGGCGGTCGCGTCCTTCCTGGAGCAGCAGCCGGAGGTGACGAGCGTCGACTACGCGGGGCTCGCCTCCAGTCCGTTCCACGACCTCGCCCAGCGCTACCTGCCGCGCGGTGCCGGCTCCGTCTTCGCGTTCACGCTGGCGGGTGGCGAGGCTGCCGCACGCGCCTTCATCGACGCGGTCCAGCTGTTCAGCCGGATGACCCACCTCGGCGACGTGCGCTCGCTGATCCTGCACCCGGCCACGACGACGCACGCCGGCCGGACGCCCCAGGAGCGCGCCGAGCAGGGCATCGGCGACGGTCTGATCCGTCTGTCGGTCGGGATCGAGGACGTCGCGGACCTGGTCCGCGACCTGGAGCGCGGGTTCGCGGCGGTGCGCGGCGCTGTCGGCCTGGAGGCGCGGGTCGACCCCGTCTCGGAGCTCGCCTCCCTGGAACACGCCGTCCCCGGCGGCCACGTCATCACCGAGGAGCTCTAGCGGATGGCCGACCTGCAACACTTCGGGTACTTCTTCTCGCGCGGGTTCGGCCCGCAGGCGTGGGGCCGGTCCGACTGGGACTGGGGCCACGGCTGGACGAGGCCCGACCTGTACCAGCAGTCCGTCCGCGCCCTCGAGCAGGCCGGGATGGACCTCGTCATCGCCGAGGACGCCATCTCGCTGGGCAACCCCGCCACCCTCGACCTCCGCATCCGGCAGGCGTACGGCGGGCCGAAGCACGACCCGCTGCTGCTGGCGCCGTACCTGTTCGCCGCGACGTCGCACATCGGGATCGCCCCGACCGTGAACGCCGGCTTCACCCCGCCGTACCTCGCCGCACGGCAACTCGCGACCCTCGCGCACCTGTCCGGCTCGCGCCTCGGCGTCAACGTCGTGACCGACACCGGGAGCGCCCGCCACGCCGGGCTGTCCCCGCTGCCGCACGACCGTGCCTACGACCGCGCCGAGGAGTGGATCACCCTGCTCCGTCGGCTGTGGCACTCCTGGGGCGACGGGTACGTCGGGGACCCGACGACCTGGCGGTTCGCGGACGGCGACGCCCTCGACGCGTTCCACCACGAGGGCGAGTACTTCACCGCCGACGGGCCGCTCAACGCCCTGCCGCTCGACACCGACCCGGTTGTGGTCTCCCCCGGCGGGTCGGGGCGCGGCCTCGCCTTCGCCGGGACCCACTCCGACGTGCAGCTCGCGCTCGCGCCGTTGACCGCGTCAGCCGTGCGGGACTACCGCGCCCGGGTGGTCGAGGCCGCCGCGGTCGCCGGGCGGTCCGCGGACGCGCTGCGCATCCTGTTCGTCCTGAAGCCCGAGATCGTGTCCTCCGCCGCCGAGGCCGACCGGGTGGTCGACGCGTCACGGCACCCGTCCGACGACGACCTCCGCACGGCGGCGATCGCGTGGTCGAGCGACTCGGAGACCGACCTGCTGGCGCTTGACCTCGACGCGCCGATCCCGGACGGCACCTTCGGGGAGCACGTCTCGGCCGGGACGATCCGCGGCCTGGTGGGCGACACCCCCGACGCGCCGCTCCGCACGCTCCTGGAGCGCAAGGCCAGGAAGGGACGGGTGTCCGCGCGGGAGGGCTTCGTCGGGACCGCCGACGAGTTCGCCGACTTCATCGAGGAGCTCGGGGCGGACGCCGACAACGACGGCATCATCTTCTCCGGCGACCTGCACCCGGCGCAGGTGTACCGGATGTTCGGGGACCTCGTGCCGGTGCTCCGGCGCCGTGGGCTCCTGCGACGGGAGTACGGCGCCGGAGGCATCCGGCAGAACCTGTTCGACTTCTAAGTGCGGTCGACTAGAGGGTTTGTCAGACCCGATACCGCAGCCACCGCTTCCGGAATGCTTGAGTGCCTCCATCCAGAATGGAGCACGCATGCTCAAGAGTGCCCTTTGATTGCAAAGTGTCGATCGCGCCGTCGACCGTCTCGCTGTGCTCCAATGATCCCGTTCGGTAGTTGAAGAAGCGACCATCCTCATTCGGGCGGTCATCTCCGTGACGGTTTGCCACTATGACAGCTTCGGAATCCGCGCCAACCACCACATTTGCATCGTGGGTGACCACAATAATCTGACGCTCTCGCTTCCGAGCGCGCAGATCGGTCACGATGGTGTCATAGATCGCACGACTGTCAAGATCATCTTCGGGCTGGTCGAGAAGAAGCGGCCAAAGGTCGTCGGTAGCCGAAAGCATTAGACGAAGCGCGAACAGCGCCTGCTTGCCGGGCGTCATTGTGGATGGGTAAAACCCACCAATAGTGTCATCATCTAGAGTCGCGGTGACTCGCGTGCTTGCAACGAGCTGAAGCGCGGCGGCAGCGGTCGACCTAGCATCCGCTCCAAGGGTGAGCTTCTGTCGGCCAGCGTACATGTCCTCAAGGAATGTTCCTGCTGAGTCCCTGATTGATGAAATCTTAACACTCTGAAGAGCACGGTCGATCCACGCAGTTTCAGATACCTTGTTGAAACTTGAAGCCAGCGCATCGAGCAACAAAGGGTCCTCGTCTGTCTCAATCGAGACTCTGATTCCCTCCACCTCCGGACGCTCAGAGTCGAACCAATCTCTCGACCGCTGCACATCATCAATGTAAGACCTATAGCTCGACTCGACGACAGAGAGCGACTCTCGCATCTTCGAGTCAACCTCTTGAAGCTTGAGGTCAAGTGCCTCACGCTCCGATAGCTTAACCAGGTAACTTGATCGACGCTCAAGCAACGGCGAGAGCCCCTCTGCCTTTGCCTTCTCGGTCAGCGCAGCCCTGTTTGCGAATGACACATCCGCAATGCGCTCAGCCAAGCGGGAATCTTCAAGCCTTGCACTCGCAGATACGTCCGACAAGAAGCTGCGCAGCCCCGATGCGAGTAAACTCTGCGCTTCAGGCAACCAACGCTGTGCAGCTTCCGAAAGCAATTGACTATCTGACACGCCGGTCTTACTCAAGTCGATCTGGACGTCGAATGCTGCAATCAACGCCTGGCTCCGAAGCATCTCCTCAGCAGCCTTGAGCCGCCCTTCGGCCGTGGCGCGAGCGACACGCAGGTCCGCCAAGGCCTGCTCCGCTTCAACCGCGGCGATCAATAGATCAGCGTCGAAATCCGCCCCTCCGCGGGCAGTAATTTCCTCGTCTACTGTTTTGAGCTCCGCTTCGATGCCGGTGACCTCGCCAGCGTCGGCCACCCGCGCGCGAAGCCCCCTACGCTCGTCGGCATGCGTCCACCATTGCTTGACAGCGGCCTCGATAGCGCCGGTCACACGTTCGCGACTTTCTACAAGCTTGCCCAACTCGAGAACAGCGTCCGGAGCATGGATTTCGAGGGCGGGCGCGATTTGTGCGGCAATTTCGTGCGGCCGCTCACTCATTGACCAAAGGGAATTCTGTGGGACGTATACAACCTTGCCAACCATGGATTCACCATCGGCCCAGTGAACAACTGGAGTGTCGGCTTTTGACGCCTCCCAGGTTATTCCGGCCGCGGGTCCGAGGGAACCCCCACCCGACCCCACTGCTTGCCGCTCTTCGACGTATTCGGGCGCGATAGCATGTGCAATATGGGCGAGTAGCGCCGACTTGCCAGACGAACGACTTCCAATGATGGAATTGAGGTTCGGGTTGAGGTGGACGACCGGAGGAAAGGATGAACCTTCTGAGAAAGTCACGTGCGATATCCATTTGAATGCATCTTTTCGATCTGGAACGTCAGCCTGCATTCGTACCCTTTCACTCGGCTCGTAGAAGGCTTGAAGAAAACCATCCCACGTCAAGTCGGATTTGATCCAAGTTACGTTCTTCTCGTTGTCGCCGCGGACCTCTTTTCCTAGCCAATCGTTGAGATTCTCGAATGAATGGGCATCCGAGCCGGCAAAAACAGGCTTCGGCGCGGACAACTGCTCAGGGTCTTCGTAACGCCCTCCGCTTAGAAAATGCGCAACGCTCGTTAGATTGCCAAAGAACCCATCAGCAGCCTTGTCAATCTCATCGGATAACTGCGCTTTCCGCGTGGCTCCGTGCGTTCGGATTCCGTTGCCATTGACTGGTACAATAGCGACAACCGCACGATTCCTCTCGTCGAGAGCGCCGAAAACGATTTGAATAGCTTCCCTGATGCTTCTGCGACTGACCGTCACGCTTTCAAATCCGAGACCGGTCACTTCCGAGCATCTAAGAGGCAGCCCGTTTTCGAGCGTTGTCTCTGTCTTCAATTCATAAAGGAGATTATCTATTTGCGAGCGCTCGAGTCGTGGATCGAATATCAGGTGGTAGTCAACGAGCTCAACTTCGTTATTCACGGTCTCATTGAGGCGTAGCTCAAGATTCAGCAGCAACAACTTCTCTGAAGTGGGATACAGCTCGCGGTAGCGCTTACGGACCTTGAAGAAGGTATCGACATTGAAGTAGTCGGTCAGCCCGAAGGCGGAAACATCGGAGGCTTCCAAGACCTCGCAGAAGCGATCTAAATCATGGTCACCCGCCTCCCCGCGGATGTATCCGTTGGAGAGCTTGGTGCCGGGGACATGAACATGCAGGTCCCACTTCCGCCATCGTGATCCTCGAACCATTGCCATCTTGCCGTCGGTCATTCCAGAATACTAGCGAACGAGCGATCCTCGGTGAGCAGACGCCGACTCGATTCTCACCCCAAGTTTGGGGCTGGCCGCCTCGCAGTAGGACGTGTCGGTAGCGATGTCACTCTTATCCTGGGCCGCGCCGCTCGCTCCTTGGGTCGGGCTGCGGGCTGACCAGGCCAAATACGGAACTCGAATGCAACTCCGCGGGCATTGGAGGTCGCTCCGAGCCGGGCGCCTCGTGCTCTGGGGTGATCCGCCCTTCGAGCGGCGTTCAGTGGTGGACCGGCTCGACGACGCCGGTCTCCTCGACGTCGCGGACATCCTCAGCGGTGCGGAGGATCTCCTCGCGGTCCGACGCGGAGTTGATCGCCCAGTAGTAGATCACCAGTGAGAACACCGCCACCACGACGATGTCGATCCACAGCGGGAACACCGGGTGCGTCAGCGGACCGAAGTCGCTGAGGAACACGATGAGCCCCATGCCGATCAGGTAGGGCAGCAGCCACTGGGCCGCCTTCCAGTCCCAGCGCGGCCGGACGCTCGAGGCGCCGCGGAACACGTTGTTCAGGATGATCACGACGGCACCGATGAGGATCGCGACGCCGAGCTTCCAGTCGGTGTCCCACCCGGTCCAGAGGATGATGAGGTTCGCGACGATGAACGCGATCGGCGAGAGGACCGTCGCGGCCGGCATCCGGTACGGCCGCTCGATCTCGGGGATCCGCTTCCGGAACGCCCCCAGCGCGAGCGGCGCACCCGCGTACATCAGGACCGACGCGCTCGTGATGAGGCTGACGAGCCCCTGCCACGACGGGAACGGCGCGAAGCAGGCGCAGCCGACGACGAACGCCACGATGAGGCCGACCCAGGGCACGCCCTGCTTCGTCGTCCACTCGAACGCCTTCGGGAAGTAGCCGTTCCGGCTCAGCCCGTAGGAGATGCGGCTCGTCGCCGTCACGTAGATGAGACCGGTGCCGGCGGGCGAGATGATCGCGTCGATGAAGATGATCACGGCCAGCCAGGTGATGCCCGCCGCCATCGCGATGTCGGCGAACGGACCGGTGTACTTCGTGAAGTCCGCCGTCGCCCACGACCCCTGGATCGCGTCCGAGCGCAGCACGCCGAGGAACACGATCTGCAGCAGCAGGTAGATCACGAGGCCGATGAGCACCGAGCCGATGACGGCTCGCGGGATGTCGCGCTTCGGGTTCTTGGCCTCGCCGGCGAGCTGGTCCGCCTGCTCGAAGCCGAGGAACGCGAAGATGATGCCCGACGTGGACACCGCGGCGAGGATGCCCTTCGCACCCTCGGGCATGAAGCCGTTCGCCGCCGTGAAGTTCGAGCCGTGGAACCCGCTGAACGCCAGCACGATGATGACGAGCAGGGGGATCGCGACCTTCCACCAGGTCGCCGCCGAGTTGGTGTTCGCGAGGATCCGCACGCTGAGCATGTTGATCACCGTGACGACGGCCATCAGCACGATCGCGACGGCGATGCCGGCACCGGTCAGCAGCTGCTGCGTCTCACCGTTGACGGTCGTCGTGTGCAGCCACGGGTGGGCGAACTGCCAGTGCTGCGCGTACTTGATCATCGCCTCGACCTCGATCGGGGCGACCGTGACGGACTGCAGCCACGAGAACCACCCGAAGGAGGCGCCGGCGACGCCACCGAACGCGATGTGGGGGAACCGCGCTGTTCCTCCCGCGATCGGGAACATGCCGCCGAGCTCGGCGTGCACGAGGGCGAGGACGAGGATCGCCACGCCGCCGATGAGCCACGAGATGATCGCGGCGGGTCCCGCGGTCTTGAGGGCCTCCTGCGAGCCGAAGAGCCAGCCGGAGCCGATGATCGACCCCGTCGAAGCCCAGATGAGCCCGATGAAGCCCACGTTGCGCTTCAGGCCGGAGTCCGGCAGCGCTTGTGTCGTTGTAGCCACTGTTGCTCCTGTCGATGAGCGCGGACCCGCGTCCGGGGGCCGCGCTCATCGACTCTGGCACCGTGACAGCACTTTGGTCGGATTGTTTAACACAATGGAAACAAAAGTGCTGTACAAGCACTCAGGCTACTTCTTCTTGGACTTCTTCTTCCCGCCGTCGCCCTTCGTGGACTTCTTGCCGTCGCTCTTCCCGGCCTTCGCGTCCTTGTCGGCCTTCTTGTCCTTCTTGTCCTTCTTGTCCTTCTTGGACTTCTTGCCATCGCGCTTCTCGGCCTTCTCGGACTTCTTGCCGTCGCGCTTCTCGGCCTTCTCGGACTTCTTGCCGTCGCGCTCGTCGGCCTGCTCCGTCGCCAGCCGCGCCGACTCCGGCGACAGCTCCGGCGCCGGCGCCTCGATGCCGTCCACGGGCTCGACCACCACGGCGCTGCCGGTGTCGGCGAGCACGTCGACCTCGCGCTCCTCGACCACCGGAGCGAGGGCGTCGTCCACCCGCTCGACGACCAGCGAGGCGCCGTCCTCGGCGAGCCGCACGAGCGCCTGGGCCGCGCGCACCCGGGTGGTCGTCTTCCGGGCGAGGACGTCGGCACGAGCGCCCTCGAGGAACGCACGCAGCGACCGTTCGACCACGGACCGTCCGCGCGGCGCCGAGCGGTCGAGCCGGTCGAGTTCGCCCGCGACCCCCGCGACGTCGTCCTCGACGTGCTCGTGCCGCACCGACTCGACGAGTGCCGCGATCGCCGCCGCACCGCGCTCCACCGCGGCCGACCGCTGGTCGAGCACCACGAGCATCTCGATCACCGACCCGTACGTCACCGTCTCGAGACGGACCGGCTCGGCACCCCGCCCGCGGATGACCAGCCGGGCGTCCGGCGTCGGCAGCCAGGCCGCCAGCGCGGCAACCGTCGCGACCGAGGCAACCGCCCGCTCGTAGTCGGCGAGCACCACTCGCTCCTGCTCTCGCAGTCGGACTCGGATCGCGATCTCCTGCACCACGCGTGGACCTCTCGTTCGGGACCGGCGCGGGCGAGTTCCCGCGCCTGGACCGGATCGTAGTCCTCGCTGGTGGCGGGTACGAGAACGCCCCGGCACCGTCCAGGAACGGTGTCGGGGCGTTCGGGCCGTGGCCCTGGCGACTCCAGTGTGACAGCGGCTCGATGTCCGGCGAATGGTGGAGATGGGGGGAATCGAACCCCCGTCCATCGCTGCAATTCGACGTCTTCTACGGGCGTATCCGGATGGTTCGTTCTGCTCGGCCCCGTCCTTTGCTACCGGCTTCTAGGACGACGGGCCCAGTCTCAGTGCAAGTCCCGCACGGCCCTGAGGCGCAACCGTGCAGCAAGTCCTCTTGATGACGCCGGACTCAGGTTAGAAGACGATCACCTGGCCGACGGACTTCATGTGCTGGGCTGCTTACGCAGCGAGAGCGAAGTCAGTGCGCTTGGAATTGGCACTTGTTGTTTTCCACGGATCGTTCACGAGATGACCGTGGGTCCTCGGCCCGCTTCCCGTCGGCACACAGGCAATGTCGAAACCGATCATCCCCATGCGGGCCGGAAGGACGAGCCGCTGTCACACTGTTGAGTTGCCAATGCTCCGTTCGGAGCAGTCCCTCAGTCTAGCCGACCGAGGCCGCTCGGCGCTACTCGCCGACGCGGTTCCGGGTGCGCATGGCCCGCTCGGCCTCACGCTTGTCCGTCTTCTCGCGCAGGGCCTGCCGCTTGTCGAACTCCCGCTTGCCCTTCGCGACCGCGATCTCCACCTTGGCGCGGCCGTCGTGGAAGTAGATCTGCAGCGGGACGAGCGTGTAGCCACCCTGCGCCGTCTTGTGCGAGATCTTCACGATCTGCTGCTTGTGGAGGAGCAGCTTGCGCTTGCGCCGCGGCGCGTGGTTGTTCCACGTGCCCTCGGTGTACTCGGGGATGTGCACGGCGTCGAGCCAGGCTTCTCCCCCGTCGATGAAGGCGTACCCGTCGACGAGCGAGGCCCGACCCTCGCGGAGGGACTTCACCTCGGTGCCGGAGAGCACCATGCCCGCCTCGTACGTGTCCTCGATCAGGTAGTCGTGGCGCGCGCGGCGGTTCGTCGCCACGATCTTCTCGCCGCGTTCCTTCGCCATGCGTGTCTCCTCCCGATCGGTCGCTGCGGATCGCAGCCCTCCAGACTACCCAACGTGCGGCGCACGCCGCACCTTCCCGGCGCGCCGCATGCCGGACCCGCCCACCCAGGCCGACCCGCGCCTCCAGGCCGGTGCCGTGGCCTGCCGAGCCGGTGCCGTGGCCTGCCGAGCCGGTGCCGTGGCCTGCCGAGCCTGTGCCGTGCGCCGAGTCTCGGGCTCCGCGACAGGTCTCGGGCCCCGGAGCGCGAGACCTGTCGCCCACGCCGAGACTCGGGTCCGCCGACCCGCCGCCGACCGGCCCGCCGGCCCGCCGACCGGCCGGCCGGCGCGACGGCCCGCCGGCGCCCGCTCAGACCTTCAGGTACCGCCGGATCGCCACGAACGCCGACAGTCCGGCCAGGACGATGCCGATCACGATCACCGCCGGGACCACCACCGCCGCGTCGCCCATCCCGATGAACGCCGTCCCGGAGAACCGCTGCGCCAGGTAGTTCCGGACGAAGAACCACACCACGGCCACGATCGCGCCACCCGCGAGGACCGCCCCGATGGCGGCGGCGATCACCCCCTCGAGCACGAACGGCGTCTGGATGAACCGGTTCGACGCCCCGACCAACCGCATGATGCCGAGCTCTCGCCTCCGACTGAACGCGGACAGCCGGATCGTCGTCGCGATGAGGAGCACGGCCGCGACGAGCATGAGCGCCGCGATGCCGATCGCCGTGTACGACGAGGCGTTCAGCAGGTTGAAGATGGGTTGCAGATACCCGCGCTGGTCCACGACGCTCTGCACGCCGGCGACCTTCGACAGACTCTCGACGAGGACGTCGGCCTGGGACGGGTTCTTCAGGTTCACCCAGAAGGTCTCGTTGAGGTACTCGGGCTTGACGAACTCCGTCGCGGGCGAGTCCTTGAACTGCTGCTTGAAGCGGTCGTAGGCCTGGTCCTGGTCCTCGTAGTACGTCTTCTCGATGTACGGCTTGAGGGTCGAGGACTCGAGCTGCGCCTGCACCTGCTTGCGCTGGTCGTCGGTGGCCTTGGCACCCGTGCAGTTGCCGGTGGTGTCGGTGTCGGTGCAGAGGTAGACCGCGACCTGCGCCCGGTCGTACCAGTACCCCTTCATCTGGTTGATCTGCATCTGGAGCAGGATCGCGGTACCGACGAACGTGAGCGAGATGAAGGTCACGAGGACGACGGACACGACCATGGACGCGTTGCGCCGCAGGCCCGAGCCGACCTCGGACATGACGAGCCCGAGCCTCATCGGATGATCCCCGGGATGGTCTGGATGCCGGTGGTGTTCGAGACGCCGCCACCGCGCTGGATCGGCACGGCCTGCGTCTGGTAGCCGCCGGACTGCTCGTCGCGCAGGATGGTCCCGTTCGAGAGCTCGATGACGCGGCGCTGCATCTGGTTCACGATGCTGGCGTCGTGGGTCGCCATGAGCACGGTGGTGCCTCCCTGGTTGATGCGTTCGAGGAGCGCCATGATGCCGGCCGACGTCGTCGGGTCGAGGTTCCCGGTCGGCTCGTCGGCGAGGAGGATCGCCGGCTTGTTGACGACCGCGCGGGCGATCGCCACGCGCTGCTGCTCGCCGCCGGAGAGCTCGTGCGGCATGCGGGTCGCCTTGCCGGCGAGGCCCACGAGCTTGAGCACGTCGGTGACGGCCTCGCTGATGAAGCCCTTGCTCTTGCCGATCACCTGCAGCGAGAACGCGACGTTGTCGAACACGTTCTTGTTCGGCAGGAGCCGGAAGTCCTGGAAGACCACGCCGAGGTTCCGCCGGAAGTACGGGACCTTCCGCGACGACAGGGCGCCGAGGCGCTGCCCGAGCACGTGGATCTGCCCGCGCGTCGGCTTCTCCTCCTTCAGCACGAGGCGGAGGAAGCTGGACTTGCCGGACCCGGACGCGCCCACGAGGAAGACGAACTCCCCCTTGAGGATCTCCAGGGAGATGGCGTCGAGGGCGGGGCTCGGGTTGCCCGAGTACACCTTGGTGACCTGGTCGAATTTGATCATGACCGGATCAGGGTAGGTCGCCCGGCCAGGAAATCAACCGAGGCGCGCGGCTCAGGAATCGACGGACTGCTTGCGCCAGCGGATGCCCGCGTTGATGAACCCGTCGAGGTCGCCGTCGAACACGGCTGAGGGGTTGTTCACCTCGTGCTCGCTCCGGAGGTCCTTCACCATCTGGTACGGCGCCAGGACGTAGGAACGGATCTGGTCGCCCCAGCTCGCCGTGATGTTCCCGGCGAGCTCCTTCTTCTTCGCGTTCTCCTCCTCCTTCTTCAGGAGCAGGAGGCGCGACTGCAGCACGCGCATGGCGGCGGCACGGTTCTGGATCTGCGACTTCTCGTTCTGCATCGAGACGACGGTGCCGGTCGGGATGTGGGTCAGGCGGACCGCGGAGTCCGTCGTGTTGACCGACTGGCCGCCGGGGCCGGACGAGCGGAAGACGTCGACGCGGATGTCGTTCTCCGGGATGTCGATCGACTCGGTCTCGGGCATGAGCGGGATGACCTCGACCGCGGCGAACGAGGTCTGGCGCTTGCCGGCGGCACCGAACGGCGACATCCGGACGAGGCGGTGCGTGCCGGCCTCGACGGACAGAGTGCCGAAGGCGTGCGGGGCGTCGACCTCGAACGTGGCGGACTTGATCCCGGCTTCTTCCGCGTAGGAGGTGTCCATCACCGTGGTCTTGTACCCGTGCTGCTCCGAGTAGCGGAGGTACATGCGCAGGAGCATCTCGGCGAAGTCGGCCGCGTCGACGCCCCCCGCACCGGCGCGGATGGTGATCACGGCCGGTCGGTCGTCGTACTCGCCGTCGAGGAGCGTCTGCACCTCGAGGTCGCCCATGGTCTTCTGGATGGCCTTGAGCTCGGCCGCGGCCTCGTCGGCGGACTCCTGGTCGTCGCCTTCGTTCGCCATCTCGACCAGCACCTCGAGGTCGTCGATGCGCCGCTCGGTGTCGGTGACCTTCTTGAGCTCCGACTGCTTGTGCGAGAGCGCGCTCGTCACCTGCTGCGCGTGCTCGACGTCGTCCCAGAGGTCCTGGGCACCCGCCTGCTCGCTGAGTTCGGCGATCTCCCGCTGCAGGCGGTCGACGTCGACCACCGAGCGGATGTTGCCGAAGGTCTCGCGGAGTGCGGAGATCTGCTCGGTGAAGTCCAGTTCGACCATGGTCACCGATCCTACCGGCGCGCGTCCGACACGGCTGACCGCCGGGAGGCGCGGTGCGCGTCCGGCGTCCGGCCCGCGTAGCGCTCGGCGTGTCACCGCGCGACGGCGGTGAACACCAGGACGGCGGACGCGTCGGACACCGGGCCACCGTGCCAGTCGCCGGCCACCGCGGTCACGGTGAACCCCGCCGCGTCGAGCTGCCGCTCGAGCTCGACCCGGGACCGGAACCGGAGGACCTGCGTCACGACGATCGTCTCGTCCGTGGCGGTGAAGCGGTTGGAGGCGATCAGGCGCACGGACCCCGGCGCGACCACGTCGACCGTGTTCCACTCCTCGAGCGGGCCGTGGCGGGTGTCGCGGACGGTCCGACCGGGCGTGGCCCAGCCGCGCCACGCCTGCGCAGTGGGGTTCCGACTCTCGAACGCCAGCGTCCCGCCGACCCGGAGCGCACGGCGCAGGTCCCGCAGGGTGCGCGTCCACTCCTCGTCGCCGATGTGCTGGGCGACGTTCCCCGTCATCACGGCGAGGTCCGCGGCGGCACCGGGGACCCGACGACTGTCCCCGTGGATCCAGGTCACCGCCGCGCTGCCGGGCCGGCCGCGGGCACGGTCGAGCATGGTGGCCGACGGGTCGACGCCGACGACCTCGCGGCCCGGGACCGCCAGGGTGACGGTGAGGATGCCCGTGCCGCACCCGAGGTCGATGACCGACCGCGCCCCGGACCGGTCGGCCAGCGCCCGGTAGTGGTCGTGGTCCGGCCCGTCCGGGTTGTCCTCGTCGTAGAGCTCGACGAGTCGGGGATCGAGGTCGGTCACGACCAGACCGTACCCCGGACGCGGCGCGGACCTGGTGATGTCCGGTGAATCCCGCTCACGTCCCGTCGCGCGCGGTGGAGGGGCACATACTCCGAGGACCGGAGATCATGTTCGCGTCGTCGACGTTCGCCCTGTGCCTCTCCGTCGCAGACAGGTGCCGCCATGGCCACGTCCCGTTTCCTCCGCCCCACGATCCTCGCCCTCACCGGCATCGGGCTCGCCGCCGCGATGGCGGTGATGACGACCTCCGCGGCATCGGCCGCCACCGTCATCGACGGACCGGTCGACCTCGGCACCGCCAGCACCTACGGCGTGCTCGGCGCCAGCGCGGTGACGAACACCGGCCCGAGCCTGGTGAACGGCGACCTCGGCGTCTCGCCGGGCACGTCGATCACCGGCTTCGGCGCCGCTCCGAACGGCGTCGTCAACGGGACCGTGCACCAGACGGACGCCGCCGCCGCGCAGGCGCAGCGCGACACCACCACGGCCTACGGCGTCGCCGCGTCCCTCACCCCGACCCGGACCGGCATCACCGAGCTGAACGGGCTGTCCCTCACCCCCGGCGTGTACTCGGGCGGCGCGCTGTCCCTGGCCGACACCGGCGCCCTCACCCTCGCCGGCAGCGCCGACTCGGTCTGGGTGTTCCAGGCCGCGTCGACCCTGACGATCGGTTCCGGCACGCGGATCACCATCACGGGTGGTGCGAGCTCGTGCAACGTGTTCTGGCAGGTCGGCAGCTCGGCGACGATCGGGACCGGGGCGCAGTTCCAGGGCACGGTCCTCGCCCAGCAGTCCGTGACCGCGACGACCGGCGCGACCGTCGTCGGACGGCTGCTGGCCCGCACCGGCGCCGTCACGCTGGACACGAACACGATCACCGCGTCGACCGGCTGCCCGACCCCGGGCACGCCCTCGCAGACCACTGCCCCGACGATCACCTCGGGAACCCCGGCCCCGGCGACCGCGGGCAGCCCGTACACCACCACCGTGACCGCGACGGGCAGTCCCACGCCGACCTACACCGCGACGGGGCTGCCGGCGGGACTGACGATCAACGGGACCACCGGCGTCATCTCGGGTACGCCGACCGCCCCGGGCGACTCGACCGTGACGATCACGGCCTCGAACGGCACGGCCCCGGACGACACGCAGACCGTCGTCCTCACGGTCCGACCGTCCGTGGCCGCCACGCCGTCACCGACCGCCACACCGTCGGTGCCGACCACGCCGTCAGCCGTGGCCGCACCGGTCTCGTCGGGCGGCACCGGCGGGGACACCCCCACCGGCGAACTCGCGTTCACCGGCAGCGACCCGACGGTGCCGCTCGGGATCGCGGGCGCGCTGCTGGCCGCCGGGAGCGCCCTGACCGTCGTCGCCCGACGTCACCGCCGCGCGGCTCAGGACTGAGCGAACCGTCGTCCGAGTTCCTCCGCACGTCCCGCGGCGACGCCGAGCACGAGCAGACTCGTGACGACGGCCGCGCGGGCGTCGAGGGCGGGATCGAGCCGCCGGTCGTCGGCGATCGCGAACACGGCGGCTGAGCTGAGCCGTGCGAGCGCCTCCGGCGGGAGGTGGGTCCCGAAGACGCCGGTGCCCTGACCCCGTCCGACGAGCTCCGCGAGCTCGGCGTCCACCGACCGCAGGACCGCGTGGATGTCGGCCCCGTACTCGCCTCGACGGAGGGCGAGCAGCACCCGGTACCGGTGCGTGAGCGGCCACAGCTCGACGACGAAGCGCGCCCAGACCTCGTCCGCCGGCGCATCGGGCAGGTCCACGCGTCCGAGCACCGCCGTCATCTCGTCCACCGCGGCGGTGGCGAGCGTCCGCACCAGGTCCGTGCGCGCCGGGAAGTACCCGTAGACCGTCCGACGGACGACACCCGCAGCGGCGGCGACCTCGGCCATGCTCGCCTCGGGCCGTCGTCCGAGGAGCTCCCGGGCCACGTCCAGGATGCGGACACGGGTCTCCTCCATCGCTCGGGCGCGGGCGCTCTCCGTCTCCATGGGTCGATCATTGCACACTGCTGTGCAACGGAGTACGGTCCAGGAATCGTTGCACACACCTGTGCATCGATTCGACGCCAGGAGGACCACCGTGACCGATCGACCGACCCCCGTTCCCGTGCCGCTCCGCCCGTTCGTGGCGGCCGTCCCCGACGAGGACGTCCGCGACCTCCGAGCCCGGCTCGCCCGGACCCGTTGGCCGGATCCCGAGACGGTGCCGGACTGGTCCCAAGGCGTCCGCACCGAGCACGCACGGGACCTGGTGGACCACTGGCTCCACCGCTACGACTGGCGCCGCTTCGAGACCGCCCTGAACCGCCACCCGCAGTTCCTCACCGAGATCGGCGGCCTCGACGTCCACTTCCTCCACGTCCGGTCCCCGCACGCCGACGCGATGCCGCTGCTCCTGACGCACGGGTGGCCCGGCTCGGTGGCGGACTTCCTGCCGATGATCGACCCGCTCACCGACCCCGTCGCCCACGGTGGCCGGGCCGAGGACGCCTTCGACGTCGTGGTCCCCTCGCTCCCGGGGTTCGGGTTCTCCGGCAAGCCGACGCGCACGGGCTGGGACGCGGGCCGCACCGCCGCGGCGTGGGCCACGCTGATGCACCGGCTCGGGTACCCCCGCTGGGTGGCGCACGGTGGCGACTGGGGGTCGGTCGTGACCACGACGCTCGCGGCGACGCACGCCGAGGGGCTGCTCGGCATCCACCTCAACACGCCCTACGCAGTCCCCGAGCACATCCCCGCGCCGTTGTCCCCGGCGGAGCAGCACGCGGTCGACACCCTCGCCGAGTACGCCGGTGTGCTCGGCGGGTCGAACCACCTCCAGGGCACGCGACCGCAGACCCCGGGGTTCGCCCTCGCGGACTCCCCCGTCGGTCAGGCGGCGTGGATCTACGACAAGTTCCAGTCCAAGACGGACACCACCGGGCTCGCCGAGGACGCGATCCCGGTCGACACCATCCTCGACACGATCTCGCTCTCCTGGTTCACCAACAGTGCGGCGTCCTCGGCCCGGATCTACTGGGAGAACCGCGGGGCGACGATGGCGGGTCCGGAGTTGACCCTCCCGGTCGCCGTGACCGTGTTCCCGAAGGACGTCCCGCTGCTGCCGCGGAGCTGGATCGCGGACAAGTACCACGACCTCGTGCACTTCTCGCTGGCCGACCGCGGCGGACACTTCGCGGCGCTCGAGCAGCCAGCGCTCCTGGTGGACGAGCTCCGCATCGGCTTCCGGTCGGTCCGCTGAGCCGTGCCGACCGGGCCTCGGTCGCCGCTCAGCCCCGTGGGACGACCCCGCGGAGCGACCGGTCGGCGACCGTGAGCACGAGGAGGATCCCGGCGGCGACGAGCATGAACACCGCGAGCTCGTGCAGCCCGGCGGTCGTCGCGCGCGCTCCGAAGAACGCCGCGCTCCCGGAGGACGCGAGCATCGCCCCGAGGTACATGAACGTGCGGAGCAACCCGGACGACGCACCCATCCGCGCCGGATCGGCCTGGTGGAAGAGGGTGTTCTGGATCGCGAGGTTGACGAGCCCCTGCGGGATCCCGAACACGACCGCGACGACGACGAGGAACCAGACGGCCGCGTCCGACTGCACGAACAGCAGCAGCGCGCAGGCGACGACCTGGGACACCGCCCCGACGACGAGCTTGAGCCGGACCTCCGGACGGCGGCCGGTGAGCGTCGACACGACGATCCCGGCCGCGAACACCGGGAGCAGGACGAGGCCGGTGGTGGAGGCGCTCAGCCCGCGGCCGTCCTCCATCCACTGCGTCACGCCGTACAGGAAGCAGTAGGACACGGTCGCGGCCACCACCCCTCGCGCGTAGGTGACCAGCAGCGGTACGTTGCCAGCGAACACCCGCACGTCGATGAAGGGGTCCGCGGCCCGGAGCTCCCGCAGCGCGAACGCGGCCGCGGCCAGCACGGTGATCCCGAGGAGCCATAACGTGCCGAGCCCGAGGTCCATCAGGTACAGCAGCAGCGACACGAGCGTCGCGGCGAAGAGCAGGATCCCGACGAGGTCGATCCGGAGCCGCGTGCGTGGCCCGGCGGCCCCCGGCCGGACGGCTTCGGTGCGCGGGAGCACGAGGATGCCGAGGACGATGCAGGCGAGCCCGAGCGGCACGTTCACGGCGAAGGTCGCGCGCCAGCCGCCGAGCCCGATGAGGACGCCGCCGAGCGTCGGCCCGATCACCGCGATGGTCTGCGTCGTGACCGACAACGCCGTGAGGACGCCGGCCGGCGACGCGATGCCCGTCCGGGCGGACTCGCTCCGGATGAGGTACATCGCGGCCGGGTAGCCCGCGCACGTCCCGAACCCGAGCACGACGCGCGCGACGACGAGCACGCCGATGGCCGGTGCGAACGTGCCGATGAGCCCCGCGATCAGGGTCAGGACCGCCCCGACGAGGAACAGCCGACGCGGTCCGAAGGTGTCGACGAGCCGGCCGATGAGGGGCTGCCCGATCGACGTCGCCAGGTAGAGCGAGGACACGAGCCAGGCGGTCTCCGACGTCGGCGCACCGAACGCCGCCGCGATCGGGACGAGGGCCACGGCGATGATCGACGAGTTGACCGGGTTGAGGATCGACCCGAGCATCATCGGCGGGAGGAGCCGACGGTCGAACCGGTCGGCCGGTGCGCCGGGTCGCGGCCGGACGACCACCGGCGTCGGGGCCGCGCTCACGCCCGCACCATGCGCTCGATGATGGCCGCGGCCTCGATGATCGTCCGTCGTTCGTCCGCGGTGAGCACCTCGTCCATGGTCGTCGCGAGCCACTCCCCGCGGAGTTCGCGGAGCCCGCTGTCCCGGTCGACCCCGGCCGGGGTGAGCGCGATGATCTGTCGACGCCCGTCGGTGGCGTCCGCCGAGCGGCTGACGAGCCCGAGCGCCTCGAGCCCCGCGATGGTGGTCGCCATGGACTGCGGCCGGACGCCCTCGAGCGCCGCGAGGGCCGAAGCGGTGTTCGCCTCGCCCTTCCGGAGCCGGGTGAGGACGGATGCCTGGGAGGCGGAGAGCTCGTCGCCGGAGGCGACCTCGCGCATGCGGCGTCGGAGGCGGCCGAACGCCACCCGGATGTCGATGGACGCTCGGAGCGCGGAGGTGTCGGTCAGGTCGACCGCGGGAGACGACTGGTTGCCCATGGTCGCCAGCCTACGGTGATCAGTCCGACTTGTACAGTCTGGACTGACGACCTAGGCTGCGCGCATGACCGATCGCACCACCGTCCTCATCGCCATGGACTTCCAGCAGGGCATCGTCGAGCGTCTGGGCGACGCCGACGTCGTCGCAGCCGCCGCCCGCGCCGTCGACGCCGCGCGGGCCGCCGGGATCCCGGTGGTCTTCGTGCGCGTCGCCTTCCGCCCGGGGTACCCCGAGATCGCCGCGTCGAACCGCAGCTTCGGGCACGCGCGCACCACGGCCGGGGGTTCTATGCACGAGGACGGGCCCGGCACGCGGATCACCGCCGCGCTCGGACCGCGTCCGGACGAGCCGATCGTGACGAAGCGCCGGATCAGCGCCTTCACCGGCAGCGACCTCGAGGTCCTGCTGCGCGGGTACGACGCGGACGCTCTCGTACTCGCCGGCATCTCCACGAGCGGCGTCGTGCTGTCGACGGTCCGCCAGGCCGCCGACCTCGACTTCCGGATCACCGTGCTCGAGGACGCCTGTGCGGACAGCGACCCCGAGGTGCACCGGGTGCTCACCGAGAAGGTCTTCCCCCGCCAGGCCGTCGTCACGACGACCGACGCCTGGATCGCTTCCCGCTAGTCCGCGCCCGAGCTCGAGCCGCCGACGATCCCGTCGATGACCGCGGCCAGCTTCCACCGGTCCCGGTCGTCCGGGTCGACCGCGCCGAGCCCGGCACGCACCGCGGTGAGCTCGGGGAAGTCGGCCGCGGGCAGCGCCTGGTACGCCCGCTCGATGCGGTCCCGTGCCGCCTGGATCGAGGCGTCCGCGGCGTCGACCGCCGTCGCCCCCCGGACGCGCCGCAGCCACCCGGCACGCTCCACCGCGGCGGAGGCGACGTACTGGTCGAGCAGGTCGGCAGCCGCGAGACGCGAGCGGGCGGGCACGCCGGACACCCGGAGGAGGGCGAGCACCCGTTCGGTGACGGCGAGGGCGTTCGGTCCGACCTGCACCTCGGCCAGCGCCACCCGGGCGACGTCGCCGTGCTCCGCGAGGACGCGGACCTGCTCGGTGACGAGCGCCTCGAGTTCGGCGCGCCAGTCCGTCGGTTCGCCTCCGCCGACGCGTAGGTCGGCGAGCGCCAGGTCGTACGCGGCCTCGAGGAGATCCTTGCGGTCCTCGACGTAGACGTAGAGCGACGCCGCCGCGGTGTCGAGCAGTGTGGCGACCTTCCGCATGGACACCGCGTCGACCCCGGCGTCGTCGACGAGGTCGAGCGCAGCGCGGACCACGGCCTCGCGACTGAGTGGCGGCTTCGCCGGCCGGGTGCGGGCGCTCCCCCGACGGTGCACGGTCGTCATGCCACCACCGTAGTGGACGAACGGCGTTCGTTCCGTACACTGTTCACGAACACTGTTCGTCACGAACACTGTTCGTCTCACCGCCGTCCTCGATGAAAGCACCGCACGATGTCCGTTCCCACTCCTCCCCGCCCCCGCCTCGTCGTCCTCGGAGCCGGCGGTCGCACCGGCCGCCTCGTGGTCGGATCGGCCCTCCGGAGCGGCTTCCACGTCACGGCTGCGGTCCGGTCACCGGAACGCGCGGGGCTGTCCGCGGCCCCGGACCTCGACGTGGTCCCGGTGGACGCCAGGGACCCGGAGGCGCTCCGGCACGTCCTCCGACCGGGCGACGCGATCGTCTCGGCGGTCGGACCGTCCGGCCGGACGTCGGACGGCCTCTACACGAGCGTCGCGGAGAGCGTGGTCGCCGCCGCGGCGACCACGGGCGCCCACCGCTTCGTCGGCATCACCTCGAGCGGGGTCCGCGAGGACGACCCGAACCACCCGTGGTGGTACCGGCGGCTCCTCGTCCCGTTCATGCGGCCCACCTACGACGACATGCGGCAGATGGAGGCGCTCCTCCGCACGGCCACCGACTCCTGGACGTTCGTCCGGCCCGGACGCCTGGTCGACGAACCGGGCACGGGCACGTACCGGGTCGAGGACGGCGGGAACCCCCGGGGCGGCGTGCGGATCCCCCGTGCCGACGTCGCGGCGTTCGTGGTGTCGTGCGTCCGCGACGACCGCTGGCTGCGACGGGAGCCGACGATCACCCGTTGACGGCGTCCGACCGGCTCCGCGGCCCCGACGGGCGGTCGACCTCGGACAGGAACGCCGTGATCACCGACGCGAGCCGGTCCGGTGATTCGAGCGCGACGTGGTGCCCGACGCCCTCGAGGACGACGCTCTCGACCGGCCCCCGCACGACCTGCGTCACGGTGGACTCCGTGAAACCGCCCCCGGACCCGCCGACGGCCAACGCCGGCACCCCGAGCGGCGCCGTCGCGGCCAGCGCACGGAACTCCGCGCCCTCGGCGAGCATGGACCGGTAGAGCCCGGCGGCACCCCGCCAGCCACCGGGTCGCGAGGTGGTCCGCACGAACTCGTCGACGTCGACCGGGGTGATCGACGCGGGGTCGGCCACCATCGACGGGAAGGCCCAGGACCCGAGCAGCTCCCGCTCGCGCCCCGCGAAGAGCATCTCGGCGATGCCGGGCGCGGCGAGGACGCCGATGTGCCAGGAACCCCCGTGCGTGACGTCGGCGAAGCCCTCCAGGCCGAACCCGGCGAGACCCATCTCGGTCGCGACGAGGCTCCGCACGTCGTCCGGGTACGTCGAGGCCAGGCGGTAGGCCGTCCCGCCGGCGATGTCCTGCGCGGCGAGGTGCACCGGCCCGACGCCGAGCTCGGCGACCAGGGCGTGCAGGTCCTCGGCGGCGACGCCGCTGGTGAAGTCGTCCTCGGCCACGGCCGAGTCCCCGAATCCGCGCAGGTCGACCGCGTACACGCGGTGCCGCTCGGCGAGCCGCGGGATCACGTCGTGGAAGGCCCACCACGTCTCCGGGAAGCCGTGCACGAGCAGGATCGGTGAGCCGGTCGAGCCGGCTGAGACGTAGTGCAGCGTCGTTCCGTTGACGTCCGCGGTGTGGTGCCGGACCCCGGGGACCGTCGCGCCGACGGGTTCGCGTGGTGTGCGCATCGTTCTGCTCCTCCATTTTGACAACCTGGTTGCTCATTGAAGCAACAGGCAACCAGGTTGTCAAGAAGTCGTCACCGGGATAGGGTCGCCGCATGGCAGTCCACAGCGGTGCGCAGTTCGCCCAGCTCTTGACGGCCGCGTTCGACGCCATGGTCGAGGAGGTCATGGTCGACCTGACGAACGCGGGGCACCCGGGGCTGACGGTCGCGAACGAGCGGGCCATGCGGGCCGTCGACGACGGAGCGGACAGCGCTGCGGACCTGGCGCGCGTCATCGGCGTGAGTCGCCAGGCTGCGGCGAAGACCATCGACGCCCTCGAGGGACTCGGCTACGTCACGCGCGAGCCCGACGTGACGGACGCCAGACGGAAGAGCCTCACCGTCACGCCACGCGGGCGCGACGCCGTCGCCACCGGGGCCGCCGCCTTCGACCGGATCTTCCGTCGGTGGCGTCGGGCGACCGGTCCGGCGTCCGAGGACGTCGTCTCCGCGCTCGAGCGGCTGGCCGGCAGCGCCTGAACCGCGCCGGACCGGCGGTGCGTGCCCGCGCTCGGCCCTACCGCCCGAGCACCGGCTCCCGCGACGCCATGCCCGCCGCGCCCGCCCGCGCCACCGCGTCCGGCAGGGCCGCGAGGAAGGCGTCGACGTCGGCATCGGTCGTCGTGTGGCCGAGGGTGATCCGGAGCGCGCCCCGGGCGTCCTGCTCCGAGAGCCCCATCGCGAGCAGGACGTGCGACGCCTCGGGCACGCCCGCCTGGCACGCCGAACCGGTCGACACCGCGACCCCGGCCGCGTCGAGCAGGAAGAGCAGCGAATCGCCCTCGCACCCGGGGAAGGTGAAGTGCGCGTTGCCCGGCAGGCGGTCGACCGGGTCGCCCATCAGCAGCGCGCCGGGAACCGCCGAGCGGACGCCGGCGACGAGCCGGTCACGGAGGGCCCGGACGTCGGCGTGCGGCACCGAGGCCGCGACCCCGAAGGCCGCCGCGGCCGGGGCGTCCTGCGTCCCGCTGCGGACCTGGCGCTGCTGCCCCCCGCCGTGGATGAGCGGCTCGACGGTGGCGCCGCGGCCGAGGACGAGCGCGCCGATGCCCACCGGTCCGCCGATCTTGTGGGCCGACACGCTCACCGCGTCGAGCCCCGAGCCCGCGAACGACACCGGCACCTGCCCGTACGCGGCGACCGCGTCGCTGTGCACGGGCACGCCGGCGGCGTGCGCCAGCTCGACGATCCGTGCGACCGGCTGGATGGTGCCCACCTCGTTGTTCGCCCAGAGGAACGTGACCAGGGCGACGTCCGAGGCGTCGGCGAGTCGTGCCTCCAGGCCGGCGACGTCCACGCGACCCTGCGCGTCCAACGGGACCACGTCGACGACCGCGCCCTCGTGCCGCTCGAGCCACTCGACGGTGTCGACGGTGGCGTGGTGCTCGCCGGCGGGGACCACGATGCGCGGTCGCGGCCGGTCCTGCTGACGCGACCAGAACATGCCCTTGAGGGCGAGGTTGATGCTCTCGGTGCCGCCCGAGGTGAAGACGACCTCGACCGGCTCGGCGTCGAGGGAGGCCGCCACCGCGGCGCGGCCGTCCTCGAGCAGCATCTTCGCCCGCTGACCCGCACTGTGGATCGAGGACGGGTTGCCGACGGTGCCGAGGGCAGCGGTGAACGCGGCGAGCGCCTCCGGCAGGATCGGCGTCGTCGCGGCGTGGTCGAGGTAGACCGGCATCTGCACCCCCTGGGACGAGCGTTTCCAGGATACCCGTGGGTCCTCGTACCCTTGTCGACATGCAGCAGACCGCGATCGAGGAGACCCAGGGGTTCGTCCTGGGGGACGGTGTCCCGCGGTTCTCCGTCCGTTCCGCGTCGGCGACGGCCGTGACCCTCGTCGTGGACGGCCGCGGCGCCGTGCCGCTGGTACGGGAAGGGGACGTCTGGAGCGCCGACGTCCCCGACGTCGAGCCCGGGGACACCTACCACCTGCTCGCCGACGGCCCGGAGGGCCCACGGCACGACTTCGACCCGACCCGACCGCTGCTCGACCCGAGCGCCCGCGGGATCGTGCCGGCCCCCGGTCCCGCCCGCTGGACGAGCGTCGTGGTCGACGACGCGTTCGACTGGGGCGGCGTGGTCAAGCCGCGCACGCCGCTCGACCGGACCGTCGTCTACGAGGCGAACGTCCGGACCCTGACCGCCGCGAACCCCCGTGTCCCCGAGGAACTCCGGGGCACCTACGCCGGGGTCGCGCACGAGAGCACCATCGCGCACCTGCACCGGATCGGCGTGACGACCCTCGAGCTCCTGCCCGTGCACGCCTTCGACACCGAACGGTGGCTGCGGGACGCCGGACGGGAGAACGCCTGGGGCTACAACACCCTGGGGTTCTCCGCGCCGCACGCCGCGTACGCCTCGCCCGGTGCCCGTGCCGAGGGCGCCTCGGCCGTGCTCCGGGAGTTCAAGGGCATGGTGCGACTGCTGCACGCCGCCGGGATCCAGGTCGTGCTCGACGTGGTCTACAACCACACCGCGGAAGAGGGGCTGGGCGGCCCGACCTCCTCGCTGCGGGGCCTCGACGGCTCCGGTCGCTACCGGTGGACCGCCGACGGGGCGTCCTACTACGACACCACCGGCTGCGGCAACACCCTCGACACGTCCGTGGAGGCGACGGCCGACCTCATCGTCGACAGCCTCCGGTACTGGGCCCGCGACGTGCAGGTGGACGGCTTCCGGTTCGACCTGATGGCCGCGCTCGGTCGCGACGAGCACCACGTGTTCGACCCGGCGCACCCGCTGCTCGAGCGGATCCGGAACCACCCGGACCTGCAGGACACGCTCGTCATCGCGGAGCCGTGGGACGTCGGACCGGACGGCTGGAGGACCGGGTCCTTCGGCGCGCGCACGAGCGAGTGGAACGACGGCTTCCGGAACACCGTGCGGCAGTTCTGGCTCACCGACATCGCCGAGGAGCGCCGGAACGGTTCCCCGGCGCACGGCATCGGCCGGCTCGCCGACGCGTTGACGGGGTCGAGGAGTCTGTTCGACACGGCTCGCGGACCGCTCGCCGGCATCAACTTCGTCACCGCCCACGACGGCTTCACGCTGCTCGACCTCGTGTCCCACGACGGCAAGCACAACGAGGCGAACGGCGAGGAGAACCGCGACGGCTCGAACGACAACCGCTCGTTCAACCACGGCATCGAGGGCGACACCGCCGACCGCGGGGTCCGCGCGGCCCGCGGGCGCTCGATGCGGAACCTCGCGGCGACCCTCATGCTCTCCGCGGGCGTCCCGATGCTCACCGCCGGTGACGAGCGCAGCCGCACGCAGCACGGGAACAACAACGCGTACGTCGTGTCGGAGGACCTCACCCCGGTCGACTGGTCCGACGACGAGGACGCCGAGGCCATGACCGAGGCCGTCGCCGCGCTCGCCCGGCTCCGGGCCGTGCACCCCGCCCTCCGGCCGACGCGCTTCGGTGTCGAGGGGCAGGAGACCCCCGGGGCCTCGCGGATGTCCTGGTACGGGCCGGACGGGCAGCCGATGACGGTCGAGGGGTGGGACCAGCCCATCCACCGCGCCCTCCAGTACTTCGCGGAATCGACGCCGGAGCACGAACCCTTCGACCGGGTCCTCGTGGTCGTGCACGGCAGCGGGCGCACGCGCGACATCACCCTGCCGTCCCGCGACGACGTGCTCGGGTACCGGCTCGCGTGGTCGAGCGAGAAGCACCGGGACCACGAGCGGCTCCGGCCGGCCGGGCAGGTGTTCACGGCCTACGGCCCGGGGATCCACGTCTTCGAGATCGCCTGACGGCGGTCCGGACGGGAGGCGCGTGGCGGGGCCGCCACGCGCCTCCCGTCCGTTCCTCCCCAGCGCCACGGCGCGCCCGGGTCTCCACAGACGGCACGTTCCGGAGAACGCGGAGGCGCTCGCCGGGTAGCGTCGGCTCCGTGGCCACCGCAGACCGACCCCGCCGACCGAAGATCGGGCGCATCCCGATCACCGAACTCGCCCCCACGACGCCGAACGGATTCCCCGGCAAGGCGTTCGACGGCGAGGTGATCACGTTCGGTGCGACCGTCTTCCGCGAAGGACACGGCGTCATCGGCGCCGACCTCGTGCTCGAACGCCCCGACGGCGGCACCCGCACCGTGCCTCTGACCCTCGTCGCACCGGGCACGGACCGCTACGAGGCGACCGTGCAGGTCGACCACACCGGGGTCTGGACGTGGCACGTGGAGTCCTACGCCGACGACTGGGCGACCTGGCTGCACGCGGCACGGCTGAAGATCGCCGCCGGCGTGGACACCGAGGCGACCCTGCTCGACGGCGCCGTCCTGCTCGACCGACTCGCCGAGGAGACCGACTCCCCCGCTGCGACCCGTGCGGCCGAGCGCGTCCGCGACACCGCCCTCGAACCGGCCGAGCGTCTCGCCGCGGTCGACGACCCCCGCATCGTGGCCGAGGTCGAGGACGCCCCGCTGACCTCGCTCCGCACACACTCCCCCACGCAGCTGCTCGACGTCGAGCGGACCCGCGCGGGCGTGGGCGCGTGGTACGAGTTCTTCCCCCGGAGCGAGGGCGCCAAGAAGAACGCCGACGGATCCTGGAAGAGCGGTGACTTCCGCACCGCGGCACGCCGGCTGCCCGGTGTCGCCCGGATGGGCTTCGACGTCGTCTACCTGCCGCCGATCCACCCCATCGGCACGACCGCGCGCAAGGGGCCGAACAACACCCTCACCCCGGGGCCGCACGACCCGGGCAGCCCGTGGGCCATCGGCGGCCCGGCGGGCGGTCACGACGCGATCCACCCCGACCTCGGCTCGGAGGACGACTTCCGCGACTTCGTCGAGACGGCGAAGAACACCGGGATGGAGGTCGCACTCGACTTCGCGCTGCAGTGCTCCCCCGACCACCCCTGGGTCACCGAGCACCCCGAGTGGTTCACCGTCCGCGCCGACGGGTCCATCGCCACCGCGGAGAACCCCCCGAAGCGGTACCAGGACATCTACCCGATCCAGTTCGACACCGACCCGGAGGGCATCGTCGCCGAGGTCCTCCGCGTCCTGCGGCACTGGATCGCCTTCGGGATCCGCATCTTCCGGGTCGACAACCCGCACACCAAGCCGCTCTGGTTCTGGGAGCGCGTCATCCGGGAGGTCCGCGACGAGCACCCCGACACCGTCTTCCTCGCCGAGGCGTTCACCCGCCCGGCGATGATGCGGGCGCTCGCCGAGGTCGGATTCCAGCAGTCGTACTCGTACTTCACGTGGCGGAACACGAAGGACGAGCTCGCCGACTACTTCACCGAGCTGTCCCACGAGACGAGCGCGTACCTCCGCCCGAACCTGTTCGTGAACACCCCGGACATCCTGACCGAGTACCTGCAGTTCGGCGGCCGCGCCGGCTACAAGATCCGGGCGGCCCTCGCCGCGACGGGCGCCCCGACGTGGGGCATGTACTCCGGGTACGAGCTCTTCGAGGACGTCGCCCGACCGGGCTCGGAAGAGAACATCGACAATGAGAAGTACGAGTACAAGCCCCGCGACTTCGCCCTCGCCGAGGCCGAGGGCGCGAGCCTCGCGCCGTACGTCACGATGCTCAACCGGTTCCGACAGGCGCACCCTGCGCTGCGGCAGCTCCGGAACCTGCACGTGCACGACGCCGAGGACCCGGCGATCCTCGTCTACTCGAAGCACCTGCCCGGGCGGTTCATCCGTTCGGGGCGCGACGACACCGTGATCGTCGTCGTGAACGTCGACCCCCACTCGGCCCGTGAGACCACGGTCCACCTCGACCTCAGCGCGCTCGGGCTCGACGCGGAGCAGCCCTTCGACGTCCGCGACGTCGTGACGGGTCAGCGCTGGGTCTGGGGCTCGTCGAACTACGTCCGCCTGGACGCGTTCCAGGAACCCGTGCACCTGCTCGTCGTGGAGGGACCCCACCGATGACCGACACCCACCCCGAGGACGACGGCCGGACGGCCGGGAGCGACTCCCCAGGCGTGCCGGCGGTACCCCCGCCCCCGCCGCCCGTGCTGCCCCGGCGGATGCCGGCCGACACCCCGCGCCCGACCCACCCGGCGCAGCACGTCGCACCGGAGCCCGCGGACACGGCCGAGGCGCCGGAACCGTACGCCGTCCCGCCCGTCACACCGCCGACGCAGCGGTACGAGCCGCGCGTCTCCGCGCCCGGCGAGGACCTGCCCGGTGCACCCTCGGCGCCGCGCGAGGCGCCCGACCGCGGGGTCCCGGAGTCGGCGACGCTCGCCGGGCACGCTCCGGACGCCGCACATCCGCGCCACATCGCCGCCGCGGCGGTCGGGAGCACCCCGTCCGGCACGCCCGGCACGTCCGGCACGTCCGGCTCGTCGACCGGGAGCACGACGCCCGCCACCGGCGCCAGCACGACCAGCGAGCCCCGACCGGCGCCGCTCGAGGACTGGCTCCGGCAGCAGGTCGCCGAGGCACGTTGGTCACAGCCGCACGACGTCCTCGGCCCGCACCCGGTCGACGGCGGCACGAGCGTCCGGGTGGTCCGGCACCTCGCGTCCGCGGTCCGGATCGTCCGACCCGACGGCGACGACATCGAGTTGGCGCACGAGGGCGACGGGCTCTGGGCCGGCGCGACCCCGGGCGAGCTCGGTCGCTACCGGGTCGAGGCCGACTACGACAACGACCCGTCCACCGACTCCGACGACGCGACCTGGACGACCGAGGACGCCTACCGGTTCCCGCCGACGATCGGCGAGCTCGACCTGCACCTCTTCGGCGAGGGCCGCGACGAGCAGCTGTGGCACCACCTCGGCGCGCACGTGACGACCGTCGACGGCGTCGACGGTGTCTCGTTCACGCTGTGGGCGCCGCGCGCGACGGCCGTGCGGGTCATCGGCGACTTCGAGGGGTGGGAAGGCCGCACCACCGCGATGCGCCGCCTGACCGACCTCGGCGTCTGGGAGCTGTTCTGGCCCGGTGCGATCGAGGGGCAGCGCTACAAGTTCGAGCTGCTCACCGACTCCGGGTGGGTGGAACGCGCCGACCCGTTCGCGCGCCGGACCGAGGTCCCGCCGCTCACCGCGTCCGTGATCACCTCGTCCGACCACACCTGGTCCGAGGGGGATGCCCAGTGGATGGAGCACCGGGCGAAGACCACGACGCACGACCGGCCGATGAGCGTGTACGAGGTGCACCTCGGCTCGTGGCGGCCCGGGCTGTCGTACCGGGACGCCGCCGACCAGCTGATCGGGCACGTGCAGTACCTCGGGTTCACCCACGTGGAGTTCCTGCCGCTCTCCGAGCACCCGTTCGGCGGCTCGTGGGGCTACCAGGTGACCGGGTACTACGCGCCGACCGCACGGTTCGGCTCCCCCGACGACCTCCGGTACCTCATCGACCGGCTGCACTCGGCCGGCATCGGCGTGATCATGGACTGGGTCCCCGGGCACTTCCCGAAGGACGAGTGGGCGCTCGCCAAGTTCGACGGCTACGCCCTGTTCGAGCACCCCGACCCGCGCCGCGGCGAACAGCTCGACTGGGGCACGTACGTGTTCGACTTCGGGCAGCCGCAGGTGCGGAACTTCCTCGTCGCGAACGCCCTGTACTGGCTCGAGGAGTTCCACATCGACGGGCTCCGGGTGGACGCCGTGGCGTCGATGCTGTACCTCGACTACTCCCGCACCGAGTGGCTCCCGAACGTGCACGGCGGCCGCGAGAACCTCGAGGCGATCTCGTTCCTCCAGGAGACGAACGCCACGGCGTACAAGCGCTACCCGGGCATCGTGATGATCGCCGAGGAGAGCACCTCGTGGCCGGGCGTGACGCAGCCCACGAGCGCCGGCGGGCTCGGGTTCGGCCAGAAGTGGAACATGGGGTGGATGCACGACACGCTGCAGTACATCGAGCGCGAGCCGGTGCACCGCAGCTACCACCACGATGAGATCACCTTCTCGTTCGTCTACGCGTTCAGCGAGCAGTTCACCCTGCCGATCAGCCACGACGAGGTCGTGCACGGCAAGGGGTCGCTCTACGGCAAGATGCCGGGCGACGAGTGGCAGAAGCTCGCCAACGTCCGTGCCTACCTGGCCTTCATGTGGGCGCACCCCGGCAAGCAGCTGCTGTTCATGGGCCAGGAGTTCGCCCAGCCGACCGAGTGGTCCGAGGCCCGCGGGCTCGACTGGTGGCTCCTCGACGACCCGGGACACCGCGGTGTGCAGGACCTCGTCGCGTCGCTCAACCGCGTGTACCGCGAGACGCCGGCCCTGTGGACCCACGACGCCACCGCCGACGGGTTCGAGTGGATCGAGGGCGGCGACGCCCCGCACTCCACGCTCGGGTTCCTCCGGAAGGACGGCGACGACCGCCTGGCGGTGTTCGTGAACTTCTCGGGCGTGCCGGTGGAACGGCGGTTCGGCCTGCCCACGGCCGGCGCGTGGCACGAGGTCCTCAACACGGACGCCGCCGAGTACGGCGGGTCCGGCGTGGGGAACCTCGGTGTCGTCACGGCAGAGGAGACACCCTGGGCCGGACGCCCGGCGTCCGCGCACCTGGTGGTGCCGCCGCTCGGGGCCGTCTGGCTGAAGCTGGCTCGCTGACCCGGCCGCGGCGCTCGACGCACCCACGAGACGGACGGGAGGCCCGGTGCCCGCTGGCACCGGGCCTCCCGTCCGTCGATGGCCTCAGTACAGGGCGCTCGCCAGGCGCCGGCGCGCCGCGACCACGCGCGGGTCCTCGGTACCGATCAGCTCGAAGTACTCGACCAGGCGGACGCGCAGGGCTTCACGGTCCTCGCCGAACACCGTCGGGACGAGGTCGAGCAGTCGCCCGAACGCGTCCTCGACGTGACCGCCCGACAGGTCCAGGTCGGCGACGGCCAGCTGAGCCGGGACGTCGGACGGCCCGGCGGCAGCCGCCGCGCGGATCTCGTCCGCGGTCTGCCCCTGCAGCCGGTCGAGGAGGGACACCTGCGCGAGGCCGGCGACGGCCATCTGGTCGTGCGGGTCCTGCGCGATGGCGGTCTTGTACTCCTGGATCGCCGTGGCGTAGTCACCCTGCTCGATCGCGTCGTACGCGGCCTGGTGGTGCGGCGGCAGCGGCTCCGGCTCGGGTTCACCCTGCTCGGCGGTTCCGGCCGGGGCGCCGTCGACGGTGACGCGTCCGGAGACGCCGTTCTCGGCCGCGGCCGCGAGCACCTGCTCGTAGACGTCCCGGACCTGCGCCTCGGGGAGCGCCCCGACGAACAGCCCGAGGGGGCGTCCTCCGATCAGGGCCGCGACCGTCGGGATCGACTGCGCCTGGAACGCCTGCACGAGCTGCGGGTTCGTGTCCGCGTCGACCTTGGCGAGGAGCACGCGGCCGTCGTACTCGGCGGTGAGCTGCTCGAGGATCGGTGAGAGCTGCTTGCACGGCCCGCACCACTCCGCCCAGATGTCCACGATGACCGGGACGACGGTGGAGAGCTGCAGGACGTCCTGGAACGTCTGGTCGGTGACGTCGAGCACGAGCGACGGGACGGACAGCTCCGCACCGGTCTCGCTGCCGGGACCGCCCGCGACCGGACCACCGGCGGGGCCGCCGGCGGGTGCCGGGGGCTGCGGCGGCCGCTGCGCGCGGTCGACGAGGGACGACAGGTCGACGGCTCCGCGGAGACCGGACGGGGTCGGGGGGACGTTGGTCATTGCACCTCACTCGCTGCTGTCAGGCCCTGCGTGAACCCGAGCAGGACCACTTTGCCATCGGTGCCCACCGGGGGCACGGAGAAGAGCAGCTGCACGCCGTAGGTCGCGCTGATGCCCTTCGTGCTGGAGTCCACGCCGGAGAGCGCCTTGACCGCTCCCTCGGTGTTCACCTCGGCACCGGCGGCGGTCGGCGTGACCTTCTCGATCTCGTTCAGCTCGGCGGACACGAGCGCGCCGGCGCCGTCCGTCGCGATCGCCACGGTGCTGTCGCTCGGGACCTCGGACGAGTACTCGATCTTCGCCGTGTCCGGCAGCGACTGCGACTTCTTGTCCTTGTAGGCCTTGCCGATCGTCGAACGCAGGCCGTCGCCGTCCGCCTGGAACATCGACGCGTACTTGCTCGCGGTGTCCTTCGACAGGATGTCGCCGTACGCGCTGGCGATCTGGTCGGGTGCGATCGAGAGCAGCTTGGTGTTCGGCGCGAGCAGGGCCGCACCGATCGAGGTGGGTGCGAGGCTCGGGATCTTCGCGGCGGCCTCGAGCGACACGTCGTACGCGACCTTGTAGTCGTCGCGGGCCGAGTCCTGCACGAGGGTCAGGGCCTGCGGGGCCGACTTGGCGTCGCAGTCCTCCGCGACCACGGCGAACACGGTCCTGGGCCACGAGTCGGTCTGCTGCGGCAGCGCGACGCAGACCTGCCCGGCGGAGATCGCGGGCGGCGCGTCCACGTCGGCGTCCTTCGCGCGGATGGCGTAGTTGGCGGTGCGCAGGTCGAGCGCGGCACCCGTGAAGCGCTCCTTCACGAGCCGGGTGTCGCGGGTCGCGTCGGCCTGCTTCGCGACCGCGGCGACGCGCTCGACGATGCGGGTGATCTGCTGCTTGGTCGCAGCGGTCGGTTCGCTCTGCGTCGCCGCACCGGTCACGGTCGCGGTGGGCGTCGGGCTCGCTGCCGAGGCGCCCTGCGGCCAGTAGTCCGACGAGCACCCGGCGAGGCCGAGCGCACCGACGAGCAGGACGGGGATCGCCACGAACGCGCGGCGCCCCCGACGGCCCCGGGCGGGCACCTGCGCCCCGGCGGCGGCAGCGCGGCGCGAGGCGCGGACGCGCGGCGGACGCGAGCCCCCGCTGCGGCGACGCGGACCGCGCCCACGGCGCTGGTGGACGAAGGCCCAGACGAGCAGGACGACGCCACCGACGAGGAACACGCCACCGGCGACGAGCAGCGGACCGACCGTGGGCGTCGCGGTGTCCCGCGGCCAGGTGACGGACACGTCGCTCGGCGCGGCCGAGGTGCCGTCGCCGACGATGATCACGGAGACGTCCTTCGGCAGCCGCACGGTGAACTGCCCGGCGCCGTCGTACTCCTGGTACCAGAGGTCGCTGCCGGCGGGGTCCGGGACGGACGTCTCGCTGCCGCTCGTCCGACCGACGAGCTTCGCCTGCTCGGCGTCGAACCGCATGGTCGTGTGCTCGGCGTCACCCACCCACGCGTTCACGTCGGACGTCTTGCCGTAGGCCGCGAAGACCTTGCCGGAGCCCGACACGTTGATGCGCTGGTAGCCGGGGTTCGCGTTGAGGGTCGAGCCCGGGATCACCGTCACCGGAGCCGAGCTCTTCGAGGACGACGACGCGACGAGCGAGGACGGTGGCTCGAACACGGTGCGCTGGCCGACCGCGAGGGCGACGAGCAGCAGACCGATGACGAAACTGACGATCGCCAGGACGAATCGCACGGATCTTCTCCCTACCGCGCCGGGGTGGGGGTGACGGCGCGCGAATCAGCGCTCCAGGATAGCGAGGGAGTCTGGACGGCGCATCCCCCGGCGCTGTCCGCGGTCACAGCCCGCCCTCCCGGCGCGCCACTACAATCGTGGCCGGGCCTTTCCTGTGCCCTCCGCCGAGCACCCAGGAGCGAACACGTGGCGAACGACGAGGCAGAGTTCGGGACCGAGCTGCGCGGGTACCGCCGCGAAGACGTGGACCGTGCGCTGAACGACCTGCGCCGTGAGCTCATCAAGTCGAACAACGACCGTGCGGACGCCGCGAAGGAGATCCGGCTCCTCCAGTCCCGGGTGTCCGAACTGCAGGGCGAACTGGACGAGGCCGGCACCCCCACGTACAGCGGGCTCGGCACCCGGCTCGAGTCCACCCTCCGTGTCGCCGAGGAACAGTCCACGCGGCTGATCAGCCAGGCCGACATCGACGCGCAGCGCCTCCGGGCCTCCAGCCGGGCCGAGGCCGAGCGCACCCTGCGCGAGGCCCGGGAGGAAGCACGCGACACCCTCGAGGACGCCCGCACGCGCTCCACGAACGAACTCACCCGCGCCCGCGCCGAGTCCGCCGACACCGTCGAACGGGCCCGTGCCGAGGCCGGCCTGCTCGTCCAGGACGCCCGCAACGAGGCCGCGGCGATCCGTGGCGCGGCCGTCACCGAGGCCGCCGAGGTCCGATCCGTCGCGATCCGCGAGACGAACGCCCTGCGTGCCCGCGTCGAGCACGAGGTCGCAGAGCTGCGCGAGCTGGCACAGCAGGAGTCCGCCGAGGCACGCCGCGCGGCCGCCGACCTGGACCGCGAGACCGAGCACCGTCGCAGCGTCTTCGAGGCCGACCACGCCCGCCGCGTCGAGGACCTCGACCGCGAGGAGTCCACGCGACGCGAGGCGCTCGAGCGCGAGGTCACGGAGGGCCGTACCGCCTGGCACCGCGAGCGGGACGAACAGCAGCGGGCGCACGCGCTGGAGCTCGAGACCGGCCGCGCCGAACTCGCCGCCGAGGTCGACCGGCGCCGCGCCGAGATCGACGCCGAGCTCGCCGACCGCCGCCGCGCCCTGGACGAGGAACTCGCGGCCGCCCGCGCCGAGTGGGACCGCGAGCTCGCCGGTGCGCGCACGGCACTCGAGCAAGAGGTCGAGGCGGCGCGGGCCCAGCTCCGCGTCGACGAGGAGCAGACCCGCGTCGAGAACACCCGCCTCGTGCAGGAGACCGCCGACCGGATCGACCGGGAACTCCAGGAGCACGCCGAGCGCATCGAGCGGGAGCGCGCCGAGGCCGCCGCCGCCGCCGAGCGCGCGGTCCGCGAGCACGAGAACGAACTCGCGGCGCGTCGCGAGCGTGAGCACGCCGAGGTGGACACGGAGATCGCCGAGCGGCGGACCGCCGAGCTCGGCGCGCTCGAGGCGGAGCGCACCGCACTCCGACAGGAGATCGACACGGCCCGTGCGGACCTGACGAAGGAACGGGACGAGGTCCGCGCCGAGATCGCCCGGGAGCGCGACGAGGCCCGGACCGCCCTCGAGTCGGAGCTCGCCGCCCGACGGGACGACGCCGAGCAGGAGTACCTGCAGAAGCACCACGACACCGTCACCGAGACGCAGAAGTACCTCGACGAGGCGAACCTGCAGCTGGCCGAGGCGACCCGCCGGGCGTCGGAGGCCCGGGAGCGCGCCGAACGGCTCCAGCAGGAGGCCGACGACCTCGAGCGTTCCAGCACCTCGGACGCCCAGGAGCACGCCCGGACGATCATCGCCGACGCGCAGGACCGCGTGCACGACATGATCGCCGACGCCGAGGAGCGCACCGCGGCCGTCATCGCCGAGTCGGAGGACCGGCTCGCGGCCATCCGCACCGAGCGTGACGCGGTCGCCGGGTACCTCGAGAACCTCCGGGGCGTGCTCACCCACGCCACCGGGCTGCTCGGGACCCCGCCCGCGGCGGACACGGCGGCCGCGGCCGACGCGCCGGAGGCCGAGGCAGACGCCGACGCAGACGCCGACGCCGACGAGGACGCGACCACGCGCTGACCCGAGCGCGGTGCCGAGTGCCCGCGCACCACGCGGGTCACCCCGAGCCGCGGCGTCCCACGGTTCGGGGCGACTTCCGTTGTGCGCCGCACGCGCCCGCGTGCGCGCACGCCGCCCGCGCACGCCGAGCGCCGCCCGCGCGCGCCGCCCGCGCACGACCACAGGCCCGCGCGCACGACCCCGCGCCCGCGCACGCCGCACGGCGGGGCCGCGCCGCGCCTCCGGTCCGTCCGCGTTAGGCGGGGACGTGCGTCGGCAGTGGGGCGCTCCCCGGGACCACCAGGTCCGCGATCGTGTCGAGCACGGTGCGGACGTACCGCTCGCCCACCCACAGGTGCTTCGCGCCCTCGACGGGGACGACCCGGACGTTCGGCGCGAGGGCGAACCGGCGGGCGGCCTCCGCCGGCTGCAGGAAGTCGTCGTGCTCCGGCACCAGCGCCACCACCGGCACGTCGACGTCGGCCCACCGGGCGAGTTCCTCGTCGGTGGTCCGGTGCAGGGGCGGGGACAGCAGGACCACACCGGCGACGTGACCGGCCGCCACGTGCTCGAGGGCGTGCTTCAGGACGACCTCGGTCCCGAACGACCACCCGACCAGCCACGGGGTGGGGAGTCCGCGGCGGACGACCTCGGCGACCGCGGCGCGGAGGTCGAAGCCCTCGGACACGCCGTCGCCGAACGACCCCTCGGAGGTGCCTCGGGGCGAGGTCACCGAGCGGAAGTTGAAGCGCAGCACGGCGATGTCCGCCAGCGCCGGCAGCCGGGCCGCCGCCTTCTTCAGCACGTGCGAGTCCATGAAGCCGTGCGCCGTCGGGAGCGGGTGCAAGGTCACGATCGTGCCGCGCGCGTCGTGGTCGAGCGGCTCGGCGAGCTCCCCGACGAGCGTCAGGTGGTCGTCGGTCACGAGCTCGACGTCCGTGCGGCGTGCGGGCAGCTCGGTGTTCGAGCGGATCTCGACGGTGGGGGCGTGTTCGGTCACGCGATGCTCCAGCAGTGGTTGTGCCAGTGGCGCCGGGACGCCAGGTCGGCCGCGTCACCCAGCACGCCGTCGGCACGCCAGACCACGACGTGCGCGGTGCCGGGCAGGACGGTGCCGCCGCAGCCGGGGCAGACGTACTCCTTCTGCGCCGAGGCGGCGGACACGGGCTGCACGAGGTACTCGCGGCCGTGCCGCACCTCGGTGCGCTTCCAGGAGCTCATCAGCCGGTCGAGGCCGGTCGGTTCGTCCTCGTGCTCGAGGTCTCGGCCGCGAGCACGCCGCGGCCGGTTGCTGCGCGGCACCCGGGAACTGCCGATCAGTACCAGTTGAAGGACTGGCTGTGACCCCACGCGCCGCACGGGGTGCCGTACACGCCGGAGATGTAGTTCAGGCCCCACGTGATCTGCGTCGCCGGGTTCGTCTGCCAGTCGGCGCCGACGGTCCCCATCTTGCTACCGGGGAGCGCCTGCGGGATGCCGTAGGCACCGCTCGGGTTGTACGCGTTGACGCGCCAGCCCGACTCCTTGTTCCAGAGCGAGACGAGGCAGTTGTACTGGTCGCTCCCCCACCCGCGCGCGGTGACCATCTGCAGGGCGATCGCTTGGGCGCTGCCCGGGTCGGGGGTCGCGGCTGCGGCGGCGAGCGTGTTCGAGGCGCTGACGCTCGGGGTGGCGTCGGAGGAGCCGGCGGTGGCGGCGTCGGTGGTGTCCGTCTTCGGCGGCGCGGTCACCTTCGGCTTCGGCACGGTCACGCCGTACTCGTCACGGGAGACGTCGAACGCGGCGTAGGTGCCGTGCGCGGTGTACTGCTGCGGGGCGACCGGCGCCTTCACGAGCACGGGGGCGGAGACCGCGGCCTGGGCGACGTCGGGCTGCATCGGGTTGAAGAGCGAACCCACGACGATGCCCGAGACGGCGAAGAAGGACAGGGCCGGGATCGTCGCGCGCTTCCGCATGAAGGTGTTCACGCCGCGAGCGCTGGTCGGCTTCGCCGGAGCGGCCACCGCGCGGGTGCGACGCTGCCGGACGATCCGGGCGTCGGCCGGGGTCGCCGGGACGGCGTGCGTGTCCGAGACACGGTTCGCCGCGACCGACTTGGGGGCGCTGTGCGCGGCGGTCGGCACCGTCGCCGTCGCCACCGTCGGGTTCGCCGGGAGGACCGAGTTCTCCGCCGTGCGGGTTCGGTTCAGTGCCGCGCGGCGCTCACCGCCGGCGCTGAGGCCGGGGTGCTCGCGGGTATCGCGGTCGGAGCTGATGTCTGCCGTGTGCCTGCCCATGAGTCCGTCCAGAGTAACGGAACGATCACGGAAAGCGAAGCGCCGCGGTCCGCGAGTCGTGCGTGTCCCACGATCGGGCGCCGACGGCGACCGATCAGCGGACGGCGAGCATGACCTCGACCACCGCGTCGAGGAGCGCGTCCACCTGCGCCTCGCGGTAGCCGCCGTGCTTCGGGCGGAAGACGACCGAGCGGACCTCGGTGAGGCTGAGGGGCTTGCCCTCGCGGAAGTAGCCGCCGAGCCGCTGCGCGAAGGCGTCGACGTCCTTCGGGTGGTAACCGGTCCCGAGGAAGCTGACCCGGCTGAACCGCTGCCGCTCCGGCCGTTCGAGGCGTGCGACCACGTCGGAGGCCTTCGAGCGGGCCTCGGCGTACCAGGCCTTCTGTCCGATCTCGGCGATCTCCCGCTCGCGCTCCCGAGCGGCGAAGGCGTCCTCGAGACGCTCGAGCGCGGCGTCGACGTGCGCGGTCGAGTAGCCGCCCTTGCGCATCGAGAACGCGGTCGCGCGGATCTTCGCCGCCTCGATCGCGGGAGCGGTGTCGTTCGCCGTGTAGGCGCGACGCGCGTCCTCCAGGAAACGCTCGACCTCGTCGACGTCGTATCCGAGGGAGGAGCGGTCTGCGTTCGGGAAGGTGGTGGCCACGGCGACATTCTGCCAGGCCCGCACCCTGGTGCGACCTGGACGCGCTGTCAGTGGTTGACGACGAGGTACAGCACGTACGCGACGGCGGCCGACGGCAGGATGCTGTCGATGCGGTCGAGGAGCCCGCCGTGCCCGGGCAGGAACGACGAGATGTCCTTGATGCCGAGGTCGCGCTTGATCATCGACTCGGTCAGGTCGCCGAGCGTGGCGGACCCGGAGATGAGCACGCCGAGGACGATGCCCGTCCACCATGGCAGTCCGAGCATGAGCCAGGACACGACGATCCCGACGAGGATGCTCGCCGCGACCGAGCCGGCGAAGCCCTCCCACGTCTTCTTCGGGCTGATCCGCGGCGCCATCGGGTGCTTGCCGAGGTTCAGCCCGGTGGCGTACGCCCCGGTGTCGACCGCGACCACCACGAGGATGAACGCGATCACCCACAGCTTGCCGTCCGGCTGGGCAGAGAGCAGCACGACGCAGGCACCGAGCAGCGTGATGTACGCCTGGACGAACAGCCCGTTCGTCAGGTCGCGGACGACGTTGCCGGCCGGCGGCTTCGGGTTCGTGACCGCGACCTCGACGAGCCGCCAGAGGCTGATGAAGACGATGCCACCCAGCAGCGTGAACAGCGCCGGGATCTGCCCGCCGAGGTACGCGGCCGGCACGACGCCGACGGCGACGAGCACGCTCGGGATCCGCGGCACGTCCCGGCCGGCGAAGCGCATCGCGCTCGCGAGCTCGTACACGCCGACACCGAGCAGGAACGCCGCGACGACCATGAACGACGGGGTCCAGATGAGCAGTGAGCCGAGCATCACCACCGCGAACGCGAGGGCGATGCCGATCGCCGCAGGCAGGTTGCGGCCGGTCCGGGCCGTCAGAGCCTCGTTGCGGGCGCCGAAGTCGGCCTTCCGCTGCCGGAGCTGCGCCTCGAAGTCGGTGCGTGCAGCGCGTGCCCGTGCATCGAAGTCCTGGCGCAGCCCCTTGGCGGAACGCTTCTGATCTGTGGGGTGGTCGTCACCCTGGTCTGGACGGGGCATCAGACCTCGAGGAGTTCGGCTTCCTTCTTCTTCAGCGCGTCGTCGATCTGATCGACGTGCTTCTTCGTCAGGGCCTCGAGGTCCTTGTCGCCGCGCGAGATCTCGTCGTCCGAGATCTCACCCTTCAGCGCGTCGAGGTCGTCCTTCGCGCGGCGGCGGATGTTGCGGATGACGACCTTGTGGTCCTCACCCTTGCCGCGGACGAGCTTCACGAACTCCTTGCGACGGTCCTGGGTCAGCTCGGGGATCGTCACCCGCACGATCTCGCCGTCGTTCGACGGGCTGGCGCCGAGGTTCGGGAACGTCGCGATCGCCCGCTCGATCTCCTTGAGCGCCGACTTGTCGTACGGCGTCACGATGAGCGTGCGGGCCTCGGGGGTCTGCAGCGACGCGAGCTGCGCGAGCGGCGTCGGCGTGCCGTAGTACTCGACCGGGATCTTCTGGAAGAGCGCGGCGTTGATGCGGCCGGTTCGGACGGTCGAGAAGTCGTCCTTGGCGACCTCCACGGCCTTCGCCATCTTCTCGGTGGCTTCGGTCAGGACATCACTGATCACGGTGGTTCTCCTTCGGTACTGGCGTCGAGTCTAGTCAGCGGCGGGGGTCAGTTGCTGACCACGGTGCCGATGCGCTCGCCCCGGATGGCCGCCGCGACGTTGCCCTCGCCCTCCATGCCGAAGACGTGCATCGGCATGCCGTTGTCCATGCACAGCGAGAACGCGGTGGCGTCGACGACCTTGAGCCCCTTCAGGAGTGCGTCCTGGTAGGTCACGTGGTGGAGCTTCTCGGCGGAGGAGTCCTTCTTCGGGTCGGCCGTGTAGACCCCGTCGACGCCGTTCTTGGCGACGAGGACCTCGTCGGCCTTGATCTCGAGCGCCCGCTGTGCGGCGACGGTGTCGGTCGAGAAGTAGGGCAGCCCGGCGCCGGCGCCGAAGATCACGACCCGGCCCTTCTCGAGGTGCCGCTCGGCGCGCCGCGGGATGTAGGGCTCGGCGACCTGCGTCATCGAGATGGCGGACTGCACGCGGGTCGCGGCACCCGCCTGCTCGAGGAAGTCCTGCAGGGCCAGGGCGTTCATGACCGTGCCGAGCATCCCCATGTAGTCCGCCCGGCCACGGTCCATGCCGCGCTGCGACAGCTCGGCACCGCGGAAGAAGTTCCCGCCGCCGACGACGATCGCGATCTCGACGTCCTGGGCGGCCGTCGCGATCTCCTTCGCGATCGCTCCGATCACGTCCGGGTTCACGCCGAGGGTCCCGGCACCGAACGCCTCCCCCGACAGCTTCAGCAGGACCCGGCGTCGTCCGGTCTTCTCGTCGGTCATGTGTGCACCCTTCGTCGTCTTCGGGAAATGTACACGCGCTGTGCGCGCGAAAACGGGGCCAGGAACCGTTCGGTTCCTGACCCCGTCACGGGTTCGCTACGCGCCGACCTTGACGCGGGCGAAGCCCTGGATGGTGATGCCGGCGTTCTCGGCGGCCTTCGCGACGGACAGCTTGTTGTCCTTCGCGTAGTCCTGCTCGAGGAGCGCGACCTGCTTGCGGTAGGCGTTGAGGCGACCCTCGACGATCTTCGGCAGGGCTGCCTCCGGCTTGCCCTCCTCGCGCGTGATCGCCTCGACGGTCGCGCGCTCCTTCTCGATGGCCTCGGCCGGGATCTCGTCGCGGGTGAGGTACGTCGGGTTGGCGAACGCGACGTGCTGGGCGATCGAGCGTGCCTCGGCGGCGTCGGAGCCCGAGTAGGCGATGACGACGGCGATCTGCGGCGGGAGGTCCTGGCTGGTCTTGTGCAGGTAGACCTCGAACGCGTCGCCCTCGACACGGGTGACCGTGCGGAGCGCGAGCTTCTCGCCCAGCGCGGCGGCGGCCTCGTCGATCGCCTCGGCGACGGTCTTGCCGTCCAGCGGCGCGGCGTTCCCGGCCGCGACGTCGGCGGCACCGGCAGCGGCGACCGCGGCGACGACCTTGTCCGCGAGGGTGGTGAACTTCTCGTTCTTCGCGACGAAGTCGGTCTCGCTCGCGAGCTCGACGACCGTGGCGGCGCCGTTCTCGGTGGTCGCGACGACGACACCCTCGGAGGTCGCACGGTCGTCGCGCTTGGCGACGGCCTTCGCGCCCTTGATGCGGAGGAGCTCGACGGCCTTGTCGTAGTCGCCGTCGGCCTCGACGAGGGCGTTCTTGGCGTCCATCATGCCGGCCCCGAGGTCCTCACGGAGCTTCTTCACGTCAGCAAGGCTGTAGTTGGCCATTGGCTGGAGTCCTTTCTGGACTGTGTGTGCGTGTACGGAGAGAGCAGGGGCGCCGAGCCGTTCGGCCCGACGCCCCCGGTGGTCACTCGGCGGGGGTGGTCTCCGCGGTGGCCTCGGCCTCGGCCGTGGGCTCCGCGTTCTTCGCCTCGTCGGCGATCGGCTCACCGATCTCCTTGGCGGCGACCTGCGCGTCGGCGTCGTTCTCCTGGACCGTGGCGCCCTCGCCCTCGGTCTGGCCGGCGAGGAGCTCCTGCTCCCACTCGGCCAGCGGCTCGGCGGCCTCGGCCTCGTCGCCACCCTGGTGGCGGGTCTTCAGGCCCTCGGCCGCGGCGTCGGCGACGATGCGGGTGAGGAGGCCGACGGAGCGGATCGCGTCGTCGTTGCCCGGGATCGGGTAGGTGATCTCGTCGGGGTCGCAGTTGGTGTCGAGGATGCCGATGATCGGGATACCGAGCTTCTGCGCCTCGTCGACCGCGAGGTGCTCCTTCTTGGTGTCGACGATCCAGAGCGCGCTCGGGGTCCGCGTGAGGTTGCGGATACCACCGAGGGTCTTGTGGAGCTTGTCCAGCTCGCGCTTCTTGATGAGGAGCTCCTTCTTGGTGAAGCCCTTCGTCGTGTCGTCGAAGTCGATCTCCTCGAGCTCCTTCATGCGCGCGAGGCGCTTGGAGACCGTCTGGAAGTTCGTGAGCAGACCGCCGAGCCAACGCTGGTTGACGTACGGCTGGCCGACGCGGGTCGCCTGCTCGGCGATGGAGCCCTGCGCCTGCTTCTTGGTGCCCACGAAGAGGATCGTGCCACCGTGCGCGACCGTCTCCTTGACGAAGTCGTACGCACGGTCGATGAAGGCCAGCGACTGCTGCAGGTCGATGATGTGGATGCCCGAGCGCTCGGCGAGGATGAAGCGCTTCACCTTCGGGTTCCACCGACGGGTCTGGTGTCCGAAGTGGACGCCGCTGTCGAGCAGCTGGCGGATGGTGACGACGGCCATGCCGTCCTCCTTGTGTGTTCTCGGCGCACAGCACGGCTGTGCACCTGTTGCGGTTGTGTCGGTCGCGACCCGGTGGCCGTGACCCCTGGCGCCCTGCCCGCGCAGCCGCCCGCTCGTGGGAGCGGGACCGGTGGCTGCGTGACGTGCTCTGGATCACTGGGTGACCGCGTGCACAGTGGACGCGCGAAGTCAGCGCGCTCAGCGCGCTGCTGGATAGATGCTAACAGACTGGAGGCCCGGATCACGCACGCCGATCGGCTTGCGTGATCCGGGCCTCCAGTCCGTGATCGTGGGCGTCAGGCCTTCGCGCTCACGGTGTCGCCCTCGGCCGTGATGCCCATCTCCTCGAGGGAGCGGCCCTTGGTCTCGGGGATCTTCGCGAGGACGAAGAAGAACGAGAGCAGGGCGAACAGCGCGTAGATGCCGTAGGTGACCGTCAGGTTGAAGCCGGACAGCACGGGGAACGTGATCGTGACGACGAAGTTCGCGATCCAGTTCGCGGCCGACCCGACGCCGAGCGCCGTCGCGCGGATGCGGTTCGGGAACATCTCGCCGAGCAGGACCCACATCAGCGGGCCCCAGGTCGCACCGAAGGACACGACGAACAGGTTCGCGAAGATCAGCGCGATGATGCCCCACGCGCCGGGGAGGCTCGGCGAGCCGTTCACGATGGTCGCCTGCGAGAACGAGATCGCCACCATGAGCAGCGACACGAACATGCCCGCGGACCCCGCCGAGAGCAGCGGCTTCCGGCCGAGCTTGTCGACCGAGAAGATCGCGATGAACGTCACCGCCACGTTGACGATCGAGGTGATCGTCGAGATGAGGAAGGAGTCGCTCTCCTTGAACCCGACCGCCTGCCACAGCGTCGTCGAGTAGTAGAAGATCACGTTGATGCCGACGAACTGCTGCAGCACGGCGAGGATGATGCCGACCCAGACGATCGGCTGGAGGCCGAAGCGGTTGCCCCGGATGGAGCCCTTCTTCTCGTTGGCCTCCTTCTTGATGCCGTCCTGGATCTCCTCCAGGCTCGTGTTCACGGTGTCGCGCGGGACGATCTTGCCCATGACCTCGCGGGCGTCGTCGCTGCGACCCTTCGTGAGGAGGTAGCGCGGCGACTCCGGCAGTGTGATCGCCAGGATGCCGTAGACCACGGACGGCACGACGCCGACGAGGAACATCCAGCGCCAGGCCGGGAGGCCCCAGACCTCGGCCGACGCACTGCCGGCCGTGACCGCGAAGAGCTGGTCGGAGAGCAGGGCGGCGAAGATACCGAGGGTGATCGCGAGCTGCTGGAACGAGGCCAGCCGTCCGCGGATCGCCTTCGGGGAGACCTCGGAGATGTAGGCCGGCGCGATGACCGACGCGGTGCCGATGCCGAGACCGCCCACGAGGCGCCAGATGACCAGGTCCCAGGTCGCGAACGCGAACGCCGAGCCGATCGACGAGATGAAGAAGAGGACGGCGGCCCAGAACATGATCCGGGTCCTGCCGAACCGGTCCGCGAGGCGACCGGCGAAGTACGCGCCGAACGCGCAACCGATCAGGGCCGAGGCGACCGCGAAGCCGCTGGCGGCCTCGGACAGGCCGAACTCGCCCTTGATGGCGTCGACCGCTCCGTTGATGACGGACGAGTCGAATCCGAAGAGGAAGCCACCGACCGCTGCCGCGATGGCGAACAGCGTGACCTTCCCCTTGAACGCACGGTCTTCGCCGTGCTGCGTGGTCGCGTTCGACACGATGCTCCTGGGTTCTGCCGCCGTGCACTCGTGGGCACGGTGCCCCGGCGGTCGGCTGGTTCGCCGTCCGAGCGGCGTTGCGTGTTCCGGAGCGCCCCAGACTGTACTCCCCGATCGGCGCGGGGGCGCAATCGGGGCGGGGTGGGTGCGTGTTGGTCCGCGGACTCGGAACGACACCGTCGACGTCGTACGACATCGGCGTGGTCGCTCGTTGCGCCCGCAACAGTGTCCGGCGCGCCGTTGCGACAGAGTCGACGTCGTACGACATCGGCGTGGTCGCTCGTTGCGCGTGCAACAGTGTCGGCCACCGGGTGTGCGACACCACGCGCGTCGATCGACACGTGTGACGTCGCTCCGTGCGCCTGCATCGGCTCGCGGCACTCCCCCACAGGCCTGGAGGCACGCCCCGCCCTCCACAGATCGGCTCGCCTCCGTCCCGCCCGGCCCGGGCACCGACGAGGCTCGATGTCGTGCACCCGTTCCGCCCCGCGCCAGCCCTCGCCGCGCTCCTCGTCGTCGCGCTCTCACTCGGTACCGGATGCGCCGCCGCGGCCGGGCGCACCGATGCGTCCGGGCGCACCGACGCGTCCGGGCACACCGAAGCCTCCGGGCACACCGACGCGGCCGGGCGCGGCGGCGCATCCGGGCACACCGACGCGGCCGGGCACACCGACGTCGACGGCCCCGTGCCGGCGGTCGGCGCGCGACGGTCGGGCGCGGCGCCGTGGGTGTGGCCGACCGGGTCCCGCATCGTCGGACGGCCGTGGGAGGCCCCGGCCGACGACTACGCCGCCGGCCACCGCGGCCTCGACGTGCCGGCTCCCATCGGCACGGACGCCGTCGCGGTCGACGACGGGACGGTCGCCTTCGCCGGGCAGGTCGGCGGGCGCGGGGTCGTCACGATCGACCACGGCGGCGGACTCGTCAGCACCCTGGACTCCGTGACCCCGCTCGTCCGCGCCGGGGAGGCGGTGTCCCGGGGGGATCCGGTCGGCCGGGTCTCGGTGGGACACTGCCCGGCGACGGCCCCGTGCCTGCACCTCGGCGCACGGCTCGACGACCGCTACGTCGACCCGACGCCGTACCTGCCCGCTGCGGCGTGGCCGGTGCTGTTGCCCGAGGGGGCGTGGCCGGGCTGAACCGGGCCGAACCGGGCTGGTCAGGCGCGAGGGTGGGCGGTGCGGTACACCTCGCGCAGTCGCGCGGACGAGACGTGGGTGTAGATCTGGGTCGTCCCGAGGCTGGCGTGCCCGAGCAACTCCTGCACGGCGCGGAGGTCTGCTCCGCCGTCGAGCAGGTGCGTCGCCGCGGTGTGCCGGAAGGTGTGCGGGCCGCTCGGCCCCTCCCCGGGGAGGTCCTGCAACACCCGAGCGACGACGCGGTAGGCGCCGCGGACACCGAGGCGTGCACCCCGGTCGCCGAGGAACAGTGCTGCCGGCTCCGGGGACCCGGACCGTGCGGCGAGCACCGGACGCCCGCGCTCGAGCCACGCTTCGACGGCATCGCGTGCGGGTACACCGAACGGCACGACCCGTTCGCGACCGCCCTTGCCGAGCACCCGCACGGTGAGCCGACCACGGTCGACGTCCAGCACGTCGATGCCGACCAGTTCGCTCACCCGGATCGCCGTCGCGTACAGGAGTTCCACGACCGCCACGTCCCGCAGGGCGACCGGGTCGTCGGTCGCTGCCCGCACCGCCAGACCGTCGAGGATGGACCGCACCTGGTCCGACGACACGACCCGCGGGAGGTGCGCGGCACCCTTGGGCGCCCGGAGTCGTGCACCCGGATCGACGGCGAGCACCCCGGACTCGCTCGCCCACCGGGTGAACGCCCGCACCGACGAGGAGCGGCGCGCGATCGTGGACCGCGCGAGCCCCCGGTGGTCGGCGTCCCAGAGCCAGTCGCGGAGCACCTCGAGCCCGAGCGCGCCGACCTCGTCCACCCCTCGGGCTGCGGCGAACGCGACGAGCTGGTCGAGGTCGTTGGCGTACGCCCGGACGGTCTGCTCGCTGAGGCCCCGGGCGTGCCGGGCGTGCTCGAGGAACGCGCCGACCGCCGTCCCGAGTCCTCCGTCTGTCCGGTCCACCACGGGTCCAGGGTAGGTCCGTCCACGGTCAGGCCCGCGCCCACCCGCCGGACCCGTGCACCGCGAGCCCCTGCAGTTCGGCGAGTGCGAGGGCGTCCGCGACCTCGGCGAGGGACATGCCGGACCGCACCGCCACCTCGTGCTCCGGCATCGCGCGTCGACCGAGTGCGTCGAGGACCCGGAGAACCTCCGGGTCCTCCCGGGCGGCGCTCAGCGGTTCGACGGTGTCCGACACCGGGAACGACACGGCCGTCGCCGTCGCCGTCGCCGCCGCCGCGGTCGCTGCCGTCGCCGCATCGACGGGGTCGCACGCGTGCACGACGATCTGGGCACGGCCCTGCGCCACCAGGCGATGACACCCGACGGACGCCGAGGACGAGAACGCCCCGGGGACGGCGAACACCGGGCGGCCGAGCTGCGCGGCGTGGGGTGCCGTGTTGAGCGCCCCGGAGCGCGCACCGGCCTCGACGACCACGGTGGCGTCCCCGAGCGCGGCGATCAGCCGGTTCCTCGCGAGGAAGCGCCACCGGGTCGGCCGGGTGCCCGGGGGCGACTCCGCGAGGAGCGCACCCTGTCGCGCGACGGTGTGCAGCAGGTCGACGTTGCCCGCCGGGTACAGCTGGTCGATCCCGCCCGCGAGCACCGCGGTCGTCGGGACACGGGCGGCGATGGCCACCCGGTGGGCGACCGCATCGATGCCGTACGCGCCGCCGCTGGTGATCGCGCACCCGGCGTCCGCCGCGGCCGAGGTGATCTCCGCGGCGGCCTCGGCACCGGCGACGGTGTTGGCGCGGGACCCCACCACCGCCAGCGTCGGCCGCTGCTCGGTCGCGTCGGACCGCGTCCACAGCACGAGTGGCGCGTGCGGGCCGAGGTCGTCGACCCGGTCCGGCCACCCGGCGGCGCCCGGGACGAGGAGCCGCGCGCCGACGGCCCGACCCGCGGCGAGGACGTCGCCGACCTCCGAACGCCCGAGCCGCGGACTCCACCGCGCCACCGCGGCCAGCAGCACCGCGCCGAACGCCGTGGGGTCCTCGGACCCGGCGACACCCGCTTCGGCGCAGAGCGCGACGAGGCCTCGGACGTCGCCGGTGTCCGCCGCCTCGAGCACCACGCCGAGCGCACGGTCCGGCCGGAGCCCCGACACGAGCTCCCCCGCGACGGCGTCACCCGGTTCCGCGATCGTCGACCATGCGATCCGGGCGGCCGTGTCGACGAGGTCCACGTCGTCGGCTCCTGCAGCCAGGGCGGTCCGCACCGCGCCGAGCAGGTCCTCGGCGGTCACAGTGCGCTCCGGAGCGCGAGGGCACCGAGCACGTGCCGCTCCGCTGGTCGGTCGGCGGCCTGCAGGTCGGCCAGCGTCCACGCCAGCCGCATGGTCCGGTCCCAGCCGCGCATGGTCAGCGTGCCGCGGTCGAGTGCCCGGTCGAGCGACGTCGACGCCCCTGGCTCGGAGCGCCCCTCGGCTCGGAGCCAGCTGCCGGCGACCTCGGCGTTGCGGGACCACCCCGTCCCGTCGAGCCGGGTCGTCATCCGAGCACGGGCCTGCTCTACGACCCGTCGAGTCTCGGCGGTCGTCGGCGTCGAGCCGTCACCGGCGCGGATGCTGCCCGTGGTGACGCGCGGCACCCGGACGCGGATGTCCAGCCGGTCCAGGAGCGGCCCGGAGATCCGTCCGAGGTACCGACGGACGGTGGCCGGACTGCACTCGCAGGGCTGCTGACGGTCCCCCGCGTTGCCGCACGGGCAGGGGTTGGCCGCGAGCAGCACCTGGCACCGGGCGGGGAACTCGGCTGCGCCGGCCGCGCGGTGCACGGTGATCCGGCCGGACTCGAGCGGCTGGCGCAACGCGTCGAGCACCGCGCGCGGGAACTCGGGTGCTTCGTCGAGGAACAGCACGCCGCGGGTGGCACGCGACACCGCTCCCGGCCGGATGACGCCCGTGCCGCCGCCGATCAGCGCCACGGCCGAGGCGGAGTGGTGCGGGGCCTCCCACGGTGGTCGGTCGGTCCAGGACGCCGACCCGTGGCCGGCGACGGACCGGACGGCCGCGACCTCGAGCGCGGCCTCGCCGTCGAGGTCCGGTAGGAGTCCCGGCAGCCGTTCGGCGAGCATCGTCTTGCCGGCCCCGGGTGGACCGAGGAGCAGGGCGTGGTGCCCGCCGACGGCCGCGGCGACGACGGCACGGACACCGACCGGGTTCCCGATGACGTCGGCCAGCTCGGCCACGGGGCGCGGGTCCGCAGGCGGTGCGATCGGCAGGATCGGGTCGACCTCGACCGCGGGCAGGAGGGCTCCGGCGTCGATCGCGGCGGCGCGGAGCGATTCCACGCCGCGGAGTTCGACACCGTCGACGACCCGGGCCTCGGCGAGGTTGCCGACGGGGAGCACCACGCGCTCGACCCCCGCGTCGCGCGCGGCGAGCAGCATCGGGATGACCCCGACGACCGGGCGCACTCGTCCGTCGAGCCCGAGCTCGCCGATGTACACGACCCGCGCGGAGACCCGAGGGGCCACGTCCGCACCGGCGAGCACCGCCATCGCGATCGCGAGGTCGAACCCGGAGCCGCGCTTCGGGATCGCCGCCGGCGTGAGGTTGACGATGATCCGCCGCGACGGGAGCGGGCACCCGGCGTTCGCCGCCGCGGCCCGGACGCGCTCACGGGCCTCCCCCAACGACGTGTCCGGCAGCCCGATGATGCTGAACCCCGGGAGCTGGCTCGTCAGGTGCGCCTCGACCTCGATCCGGCGGCCGGTGACCCCGATGAGGGCGACGGCCGAGGCCCGCCCGATGCCGCCGGTCACAGCACGCCCGCGATGTGGTCGATGCCGACCCGGTCGCCGTCGACGTGCACCGCGACGGCGTCGATCCGGATCGCCTTCGCGGAGACCTCGGGGTGATCGGCGAACCAGGCCGGGACGAGGCGTCGGAGCCGACTGACCTTCGCGGCGGTGATCGCCTCGAACGGATGGCCCGTCGAGTTCCCGGCCCGGGTCTTCACCTCGATGAAGACGAGCGTGCACGACTGCCAGGCGATGATGTCGACCTCGCCGCGCGCGCAGCGCCAATTGCGTTCGATGACGCGGAATCCGTGGTCTCCCAACCATTCGACGGCGCGGTCCTCGCCGAATCGTCCGAGACTGCTGTTCCGCAGCGGTGTGTGCTCCATGTCGTTGCCTCCGCGTCGACCTTCGCGGAGCTCCGGGCGGTGCGAGTGGTCACGACGTCGATCTGTGGATGATCACGCTCGGCGACTGGCTGTGGAGGATTGACGATGAAACAGCGAACCCGGACGACCGACGTCGTCCGGGTTCGCTGGGGTGGGAACGCTCAGTGCGCGGCTGCGTACGCTTCCTGCACCTGGGTGGAGATACGGCCGCGCGTGGAGACCTCGAACCCGTTCTCCTTCGCCCATTCGCGGATCTTCGCGAGCTCCTCGGAGTTGCCACGCTTCGGCGCGGTCTTCGGAGCGGCACCGGCGGTCCGACGACCGGAAACCTTGCGTGCGGCGGCGACGTAGTCGGAGATCGCCTCGCGGAACTTGTCGACGTTGTCGTCGCTCAGGTCGATCTCGTAGGACGAACCGTCGAATGCGAATTCGACCGTGCGGCCTTCGCCGGGGTTGATGGGCGAGTCGTCGAGGTCGTCGACGAGCTGGACGGTGACCTTCTGTGCCATTGCGTGCTCCTGGTGGTCGGGGACGGAAATCCCCACCACATTAGCGCGCCGCATTCACGCCGGTCGAATTGTCTCGGTGTTTCCCAGCAATTGCATTACAAGGTGACGATCACTCGTCGAGCGCGAGTTCCTTCGGTAACTCGAGTTCACGCGAGGTGAGTTCTTCGACGTTCACGTCCTTGAACGTGAGCACGCGGACAGATTTCACGAAACGGTCGGAACGGTAGACGTCCCAGACCCAGACATCGCTCATCGTCAATTCGAAGTAGAAGTCGTGCTCGGTGTCCCGGCGGGCGAGTTCGACCTCGTTCGCCAGGTAGAAACGCCGCTCGGTCTCGACCACGTACCGGAACTGCGACACGACGTCGCGGTACTCGCGGTACAGGGCAAGTTCGACCTCGCGGTCGTAGTCGTCGAATTCGTCGTCATCCATCGCGCCCACAGTCTACGGCGACCGGAGCGCACGCGGCACACCGCACCGAGCACGCGACCAACCCGGCACGCCGCACCGAGCACACGCGACCACGCGCGGCACCCGCCACGACCCCGGAGGTCAGCCCGCCAGCGCGTCCAGCTCCGCGAACCCGTCCAGCGCCACGCTCGACGCCTGGTGCAACCAGCTCTTCCGGTGCAGGGCATGCGCGCCGACCGCACGGATGGCGTCGTAGTGCGCCGCCGAGCCGTAGCCCTTGTTCGACGCCCAGGCGTAGTGCGGCGCCTCGTCGTGGGCCGCCGTCATGAGGGCGTCCCGGGCGACCTTCGCGACGACGGACGCCGCCGCGACCGAGGCGCAGTCCCGGTCCGCCTTCACGCGCACGACGACCTCCGGCGGGGTGCCGGGGACGGCCCGGGTCAACCAGTCGAACGACCCGTCGAGCACGACGACCGCCCCCTCGAGCGAGAGCCCGTCGGCCACGAGGGCACCGAGCGCCGCGGCTCCGGCCTGTCCGAGCGCGGGGACGATCCCCCGCTCGTCGACGACCGAGGCGGACGCCATGCCCACGGCGGTCCTGGTCCACCGGCGGACGACGGGGTCGAGCGCCTCGCGTCGCGCCGCGGTGAGCATCTTCGAGTCGGCGAGTCCCTGCGGCACCCGGCCGATGTCGACCGTCACCGCGGCGACCCCGACCGCGACCGGGCCGGCGATGGCCCCGCGTCCGACCTCGTCCATGCCGATGACGGTCACGCGCCCCGCACCGAGGAGCTGCTTCTCGACACGGAGGGAGGGCCGGACGGCGGTCACTTGTCCTTCTCCTCCACGCCGGCGAAGACGTCGGGGTAGTCGTCGAGCCACGTCCAGCGACTCGACGGCCAGGAGATCACGAAGGCGCGCCCGGTGACGTCGGACAGCGGGACGAAGCCCTTCGACGGGGTGTCGCCGTTGTACCGGGAGTCCTTCGAGTCGTACCGGTTGTCGCCCATCACCCAGATGGTGCCCTTCGGCACGGTCACCGAGAAGTCGGTGCCGGATGCGCGGGTCTCCCCCGGCGGCAGCTTCAGGTAGGGCTCCTTGATCGGCACGCCGTTGACGGACATCTGCCCGAGGTCGTTGCAGCAGGAGACCTTGTCGCCCGGGAGGCCGATCACCCGCTTGATGAGGTGGTCGTCGCTGTCGCCGGTCCCGAGGCCGACCTGGGTGAGCACCCAGTCGATGGCCTTCGCGGGCTGGGTGTCGGGTGTGACGTTCGGCACCTCCGACCCCGTGAGCCATCCCCCCGGGTCCTTGAACACGACGACGTCGCCGCGCTTGAGCGACACCAGGTCCGGGACGAGCTCGTTGACGATCACCCGGTCGTTGATCTGCAGGGTGTTCTCCATCGACGCCGACGGGATGTAGAACGACCGGATCAGGAACGTCTTGACGAGGAACGAGACGAGCAGCGCCGCGATGAAGATGATGACGAGATCGCGGATGAACGTGAGGACGCCGTTCCGCTTCTTCTCGGTCCGGGGCCGGCGTCCGGTCTCGTCAGTCGTGTCCGTCATTTCCACTCTCGTTCACACCCCACGGGCACGGAGCCAGCACAAAGGAAAGCCCCCCGTCGATGCACAACCGTACATCGGCGAGGGGCGGGCAGCGGCGTCCGGCTCGCGGGCGCTCACTGTGAAGGCGATCAGGAGTCGCGCTTCTCCTTGATCTTGCGACGGGCCGCCTTGCCGCGGAGCTCGCGGAGGTAGTAGAGCTTCGCACGACGGACGTCACCCTTGGTGACGATCTCGATGTGGTCGATGATCGGCGAGTGCACCGGGAACCAGCGCTCGACGCCGACCTGGAAGCTCACCTTGCGGACCTTGAAGGTCTCGCCGAGGCCGTGACCCTGGCGGCCGATGACGACGCCCTGGAACACCTGGACACGCGAACGCGTGCCTTCGACGATGTTGACGTGCACCTTGATGGTGTCGCCGGGGCGGAAGTCCGGGACGTCGGTCCGCAGCGATGCTGCGTCGACGTGGTCGAGGAGCTGGCTCATGATTGGGTCACTCTCTGCGGACGCACACGGGTCGCCGCGGATCGAATTCGGTAAGTGTTGGTGTGCCCGGTGTCGGCGACTCCCCCGTGGCAGAGTCCAGCCTGGGCACGGCTACCCATCTTGCCACAGGAGACGACCCGCGCAAAACGCCCGCGGGAAAACACGCGAGGATGGACGCATGATCGAACTCCGCACCCCCGCCGAACTCGACGGGCTCCGCGTCGCCGGCCGGTTCGTGGCCGACGTCCTCGACGAGCTGCTCGAGACGGTCGACGTCGGCGTGAACCTGCTCGACCTGGACCGCGTGGCCGCCCGGATGATCGCGGATCGCGGCGCGGTGAGCTGCTACGTCGACTACCACCCGTCGTTCGGCAGGTCGCCGTTCGGCAAGAACCTCTGCACGTCGGTGAACGACGCTGCGCTGCACGGCCTGCCGTACGACCGGGTCCTGGCGGACGGGGACGTGGTGAGCCTCGACTTCGCCGCGAGCGTGGACGGCTGGGTGGCGGACTCCGCCGTGACGGTCCAGGTCGGGACCCCTCGGGAGGACGACCAGCGCCTCATCGGCACCGTCGAGCGCGCCCTGGTCGCCGGGATCGAGCAGTTCCGGCCGGGCAACAAGCTCGGTGACGTCTCGTACGCGATCGGTCGTGTCGCGAAGGACGCCGGCTACGACGTGAACCTGCAGTTCGGCGGGCACGGCGTCGGGCGGACGATGCACGGCGACCCGCACGTCCCGAACGACGGTCGGCCCGGCCGCGGCCTCAAGCTCCAGAAGGGGCTGGTCGTCGCGATCGAGCCGTGGCTCATGCAGGGCACGGACGAGCTCTACCAGGACGACGACGGCTGGACGCTGAAGAGCGTCGACGGCTCGCGTGCGGCGCACGTCGAGCACACGGTCGCGGTGACCGAGACGGGCCCCGAGGTCCTCACCCTGCGTCGCGCTCAGCGCGCCGAGGCGACCGCCTGACGGACTGGGCCCACACCGCCGGTCCCGGACCGACGCGCCAGCGGCGGGCCGACCGCCTGACGGAGGGGAGGCACGGCACCGGCCCGCCCCGCGCCTCCCGTCCGGGGCTCGTCGCCACCACCCCGCGGAAGCGACGGATCCCGCGGCGCACGCGACGCCCAGAACGCGAACGCGACAGATGGCCGCGGATGTTCCGCGGCGATCTGTCGCCTTCACGGAACCGGCGAGGCGGACCGCGAAACGGGCGTGGAGCGCGCCGCGCCGCGCTGGCTACGCGTCCGGCAGCAGGTCCGGCCGGACGCGCCGCGTCCGCTCCACCTGCTGTTCGTGGCGCCACGCGGCGACCCGGCCGTGGTGCCCGCTGAGCAGGACCTCCGGCACGTCGAGGTCCCGCCAGGACGCCGGCTTCGTGTACGAGGGGTACTCGAGCAGGCCGTCCTCGTGGGACTCCTCGACGAGGGACTCCGGGTTGCCGACGACCCCCGGCACGAGGCGTCCGACGGCCTCGATCACCGCCATCGCGGCGACCTCGCCACCGTTCAGCACGTAGTCGCCGAGCGACAGCTCCACGACCGAGCAGCGCGACGCGGCCCACTCGAACACGCGGGCGTCGATGCCCTCGTACCGCCCGCAGGCGAACACGAGGTGCGGCTCGACGGCCAACGACCGCGCGAGGGACTGCTTGAAGGGGGTGCCGGCCGGGGTCGGGACCACGAGCGTCGACGACCCGTCCGGCCGCAGGATCGACTCGAGCGCCTGCGCCCACGGCTCGGGCTTCATCACCATGCCCGCTCCCCCGCCGTACGGGGTGTCGTCCACGGTGCGGTGCCGGTCGGTGGTCCACGTTCGGAGGTCGTGCACGTGCACGTCGAGCAGCCCGTCGGTCCGGGCCTTGCCGAGCAGGGACACGTCGAGCACGGAGAAGAACTCCGGGAAGATCGTGACGATGTCGATGCGCACGGGCGGCTAGTCCGTCACGGTCTCGGGACGCGAGGTGTCCTCGGGGTCCTCGAAGAGCCCGGTCGGCGGCGTCACGGTCACGGTGCCTGCCTCGATGTCGACCGCTGGGACGATGGCCGAGACGAACGGCACGAGGACCTCTCCCCGGTCCGGGGTGTCCACCGCGAGGAGGTCCTGCGCGGGCAGGTGGTCGACGCGGGCGACGGTGCCGACCTCGACGCCGTCGCGGAGGACGCGGAGCCCGACCAGCTGGTGGTCGTACCAGGCGTCGTCCTCGCCGGTCTCGGCGTCGGCGTCCTGTTCGACCCAGAGGATCGCACGGGCGAGCGTCTCAGCAGCCGTGCGGTCCCCGATGCCCTCGAAGAAGGCGACCGGGTGGCCGTTGTACCAGCGCAGCTCGTCGAGCGCGATGGTCTTGCCGGCCCACGGCGAGTCCTCCGGGACCTGGAGCGTGAAGACCGCTCCGCGCGTGAACCGACGATCCGGGTCGTCGGTGTAGAGCTCGAGCTTGATGCCGCCCTTGAGCCCGTGCGCCTTCGTGATGCGACCCACCCGGAGCTGGGTCGTCTCCCTAGGAATCGGTGTCGACCACGTCGACACGCACGCGCTTGCCATCGGCGAGAGCCGAGACGAGGGTGCGCAGCGCCTTTGCGGTCCGTCCGGCGCGACCGATCACGCGGCCGAGGTCCTCGGGGTGCACACGCACCTCGAGGACCTCGCCCCGCGCGGAGGTGGAACTGGCGACGCGCACGTCGTCAGGGTGATCGACGATCCCCTTGACGAGGTGCGTCAGCGCGGATTCGAGCAAGGAATTACGCCTCGGTCGTCTCGGCGGTCTCGTCGGCCGACTCCGGAGCAGCGGCCGGGGCCTTCTTCTCCGACTTCGGCTTGAGGACGGCCTTCTTCGCGGTGTCGGCGACGAACGCCTGCTTGGGCTCGGCGACCTTGACCTTGGACTCGGTGTCCTTCTCGCCCTTGAACTTCGCCCAGTCACCGGTGAGCTTCAGCAGCGCGGCGACCTGCTCGGTCGGCTGCGCGCCGACGCCGAGCCAGTAGAGCGCACGCTCGGACTCGATCTTGATGACCGAGGGCTCCTCGGTCGGGTGGTACTGACCGATCTCCTCGATCACACGACCGTCGCGCTTGGTGCGCGAGTCGGCGACGACGATGCGGTAGTACGGCGCACGGATCTTGCCGAGGCGCTTGAGACGGATCTTGACAGCCACAATTACTCCTGTTGCGTGTTGTTGTGGTTGAACCGGAACCGCGGGCGTGGGGGCACACACGGTGGAAGCTCGGAATGAGTCGCGCACAGCTGGATAGAGGGTCGAGCAGGCGCGATTCGACCGTTCATTCTTACAGATTCCCGGCCGGGATGCGAGTCGACGCGCTAGGGGGCGAGTCGCCGGACGGCTTCGAGCGCCTCGGAGGTCGCGCGGACCGCGTCGACGCTCCGTGCGTCGCGGGCACCGCCCACCACGGCGAACGGCACGCCGGCGGCCTGGAGGCCCGTGACGAGCCCGTCGGTCGGCCGCACGTCCGCCTCGTCCCCGGTCCAGGACGCCGGGTCGTCGACCGCGGTCGTCACCTCGTCCTCGGCGACCGACGGCGCGCGCTCCTGGCCGGCGCAGACGACCACGTTGTCCGCGGGGACCGCCCGCTCGTCGCCGTGCTCGTCCCGGATCCACAGCACGCCCGGCTCGATGCGGAGGTACTCCTGCACGCCGCCGACCATCCGCACGCCGGCGTCCCGGAGTCGACCGATCGCCACCCAGCGCGAGGTGATCCCGACGCCCTGGCCGAACTTGCCGGAACGCCGGAGCACCGTGACGTCGGTGCCGGGCCGGAGCGTGCGGGTCGCCGCGGGCAGCCGCTGCGGCACGTCGCCGACGACCGTCTCGGACACGTCGAGGTCCCACCGGACGGCGAACTCGGTCGCGCGGTGCGCCTCGTCGGGCGATTCGACGAGGAACGCAGCGGTGTCGACGCCGATCCCGCCGCCGCCGATGATCGCGACCGTGCCGGCGGGGACGCCCTCGCGCAGGGCCCGTTCGTACGACCGGACGTGCGGCAGCTCGGCGCCGGGGATGTCCACGGTACGGGGGACGACCCCGGGCGCGAGCACCACGGCGTCGCTGCCGGTCAGGTCCGCGGGCGTCGCGGCACGGCCGAGGTGGATCGTCGCACCGCGCTGCTCGAGCTCCGCACGGGCCGAGCGGACGGTGGCGGCGTAGTCCTCCTTGCCGGGCACGAGCGCGGCGAGGTCGAACTGGCCGCCGAGCCGGTCCGACGCCTCCCAGAGGGTGACCGTGTGTCCGCGGCGTACGGCGTCGACCGCGGCCGCGAGCCCGGCCGGCCCGCCGCCGACGACGTCGACGCGCTTCGGGTCGGTCGAGGGCCGGGCCGGGAACGCGACCTCGCGCGCGGCCCGCGGGTTGACCAGGCAGGACACCGCCTGGCCGACGATCGAGCGGTCGAGGCAGGCCTGGTTGCAGCCGATGCAGGTGTTGACGAGGTCGAACGCGCCCGCGAGCGAGCGGTTCACGATCGCGGGGTCGGCGAGGAACGGGCGGGCGAGGGCCACGGCGTCGAGGAGCCCGTCCCGCAGCACCGCCTCGCCGTCGCGGAGGTCGGTCATCCGGTTCGACGCGATCACCCGCACGTCCGGGTGGGCCGAGGCGCGCACGACGCCGGCGATCCGGGCTGCGTAGGCCAGCCACGCACCGTGCGGCACCGCGGCCTGCACGGTGGGCGTGCGGGACTCGTGCCAGCCGATCCCGACGGAGATGCCGTCCAGCCCGAGCGGCAGCAGGTCGTGCACGAGGGCGTCGATGTCGTCGTCGGTCGAGGACCCGGGCATCAGGTCCGCGCCCGACAGCCGGATCGTCACGGCGAGGTCCGGCACCGCGGCGCGCACCGCCCGGACGACCTCGACGGTGAAGCGGCGACGGCGCTCCGGCGAACCGCCCCACTCGTCGTCGCGGAGGTTCGTCAGCGGCGACTGGAACTGGTTGATCAGGTAGCCCTCGGACGCCATGATCTCGACGCCGTCGAAGCCGATGTCGCGGGCGCTCCGGGCTGCGGCGGCGAAGTCCTCGATGGTCCGCTCGATGTCCGCGCCGGTCATCTCCGCGGGGAGCACGCCCCGGGCGGCGGCCCACGGCAGCGCCGACGGCGCCAGCACCCGCTGGGGTTCCCCGTGCCGGTCGACCATGCCGGCGGCGAGCGCGTACCGGCCAGCGTGGAAGAGCTGCGCGAGGATCGCCGAGCCCTCGTCGTGCACGGCCTGCACCGCGGTCCGGAACCGTTCGTCGGCTCCCCCGACGCCGAACACGGCGAAGTCCGGGCCGCCGCGGGCCTCGTCGTTCACCGCGATGCCGCCGGTGATGATCAGCGCGGCACCGCCCTCCGCTCGCTCGCGGTAGAACGCCGCCATGCCGGCCCCGCCGTCGTCGTGCACCTCGAGCCCGGTGTGCATCGACCCCATGACGACCCGGTTCGACAGGTGCAGGGGGCCGAGCGTCCACGGTGAGGAGACGACGGCGAGGTCGGGCATGGCGACGGTGCTCATGTGCCTACTCTGCCGTGTCGGCGACCGCGTCCGCGGCAGGCGGCAGCACCGCGTCGCGCAGCGGCGACGTGGTGTCGGCCCAGTACGGCGGTGCGATGACGGTCAGGCCGCCGTCGACGGACAGGGTCTGGCCCGTGATGTAGGACGCCTTGTCGGAGAGCAGGAAGTCGACCGCGTCCGCCATGTCGTCCGCGGTGCCGGGCCGCTGCAGCGGCAGCTTCTCGAACACCGTCTCGATCGGCGCCTGGCCGGGGACCTTCGTGTAGAAGTAGTCGAGCGAGTCGGTGTCGATGAGCCCGCCGTTCACCGCGTTCACGGTGATCTGGCGCGGGCCGAACTCGACCGCCATGTACTTCGTGTAGGCCTCGCTCATGGCCTTCGCCGCGCCGAGTGCGGCGTAGGTCGGGAACGCCCGGAGCGATCCGTACGAGGTCACGACGACGATGCGGCCCCCGTTGTCCATGAGCTCCGCGGCACGCTGGGCGCCGAGCACGAACGAGCGCGCGTTCGTGGCGTAGCTGCGGTCCAGGTGGTGGAGCTTGAGTTCCTTGACCGGCTTGAACGCGCTCGCGGCGGCGTTCGCGACGAAGTAGTCGAGCCGGCCGTAGGTGTCGCGCACCAGGTCGAACAGCGCGTCGATCGACTCGGGCTGCTCGATGTCGACCTGCGCCGTGATGCCGTCGCCCCCGGCCGCCTTGACGTCGGCCAGCGACTCCTCGGCCAGGTCGGCGTTGCCCTTGTACGTCACGACGACGGTCACGCCGCGCTGGCCCAGCTTCTGGGCGAGCAGGCGGCCGATGCCGCGGGACGCGCCGGTGATCAGGGCGATGGGTGCGGTTGATGCAGCCAATGTCTTCCTTGCGTTCTCAGGGACGGGAGGCACGGTGCGGGCCCGCACCGTGCCTCCCGTCCATCGTGTGGTTGCGGGTCAGAACCCGGCCTGGCCGGTCACGACGGCTCGGCCGACGACCAGCTTCTGGATCTCGTTCGTGCCCTCCTCGAAGCGCTGCGCGCGGGCGTCGCGGTAGACGCGCTCGATCGCGTTGCGCTTCCAGTAGCCCTGGCCGCCGTGCACCTGCAGCGCCTTGTCGGTGACGCGGGCGAGCATGTCGACGGCGACCATCTTCGAGGCGCTGGAGAGCGTGCCGGCGTCCGGCCGGTCCTCTTCGTAGGCGCGGGCGGCCTCGAGCACGAGGGCGCGAGCCGCGGCGATGTCGGCGTAGTTCTCGGCCAGGTAGAACTGGATGGCCTGCCGGCTGGCGAGCTTCTTGCCGAACGTCTCGCGCGTGTTGGCGTACTCGACCGCGAGCTCGTTCGCCCGCTCGGCCAGGCCGACGGCGCTCATCGCGACGGAGACGCGGCTCGGCAGGAGGAACCCGCCGAGGGCGACCTCGAGGCCCTGGCCCTCGGCGCCGAGGAGCGCGCTGGCCGGGACCGGCACGTCCGTGAAGCGGAGGATCGCGTGGTCCGTGCCGCGGATGCCCATGGTGTCGGAGTCGTCGATCACCTCGGCGCCCGGCAGCCCGGTGTTCGGCATGAGGAACGCGACCGTGCCGTCCTGGCCGGTGGTGCCCTCGAGGCGGGCCGCGATGAGCCAGTAGTCGGCCTTCACGCCGAACGTGATGAGGTGCTTCTCGCCGTTCATCACGTACGTGTCGCCCTCGCGACGCACGGTCGTCCGGATGTCGGCGCCGGTGCCGGCCGTGGCCTCGGTCAGCGTGAACGCGACGAGCTTGTCGCCCGCGACGCTGGGCTTCACGACGTCCTCGATCTGCTCCGGCGTCGCGTACGGCGCCATCGCGCGCCACGTGCCGTTGATCACGTGCACGAGCATGCGGATGGAGGCGTGCGAGCGCGAGACGATCTCCATGACCTCGAGGTAGCGCGAGAACGGGATGCCCTGGCCGCCGAGCTCGGCCGGAGCCGCGAGGCTCAGCCAGCCCTTGTCCTTGAGCTCCTGGAAGAGCTCGGGTGCGACCTGGCCGGTGCGCTCGATCTCCTCGGCCCACTCCTCACCCCGGCCGCGGACCCACTCGGTCACCTCGGCCTTGAGCTGCTGGAAGGCGGCCTCGGTCTGCGGCTCCATGACGATCGTCATCTCTCAGTTCTCCTTCGTCGCGACGAGCGCGGCAGCCTGCTCGCGCAGGACGTTCTTCTGGACCTTGCCGACCGCGTTGCGCGGCAGCTCGGCGATGTACTCGAGTCGTTCCGGCCAGTAGTACTTGCTCACACCGGCCTTGTCGAGTGCCCGCTGCATGCCCGCGAAGTCGAGCTGCTCCGGACCGCCGGCCGGGACGACGAACGCGCACGCGCGCTCCCCGAGTCGGGCGTCCGGCATCGCGACGATCGCCACGTCGGTGACGAGCGGGTGCTGGTAGAGCAGGTTCTCGATCTCGACGACCGGGATCTTCTCGCCGCCGCGGTTGATGACGTCCTTGACGCGGCCGGTGATCGAGAGGAAGCCCTTGTCGGACACCTTCGCCAGGTCACCCGTCCGGTACCAGCCGTCCTCGGTGAAGACGTCGTCGGTCAGGTCGGGGCGGTCGAGGTACCCGTCGAACATCGTCGGCGAGAAGAGCTCGAAGTTCCCCTCGGTGTCGGCGGGGAGCTCGTGGCCCTCGTCGTCGACGATGCGGATCGTGATGCCCGGGAGCGCCCGACCGTCGTGCCCGTAGGCGTCCGCCGGGTCGTCGGTCGGACTGGACAGCGCGCCGAGGCAGGTCTCGCTCGTGCCGAACGCGCCGAGGATCGCACTGCCGAGGACGGTGCTGGCCCGCTGCGCGAGCGCTCGGGGCACGGCGGCACCGGTCGGGACGAAGATGCGCAGGCTCTCGGGAGCCGGGGCACCCGCCTCGACCAGGTCGACGAGGTCGGTCAGGAACGGCGTCGCGCACTGCACGAAGGTGGCCTTCGCGGCGCCGAACGCCTGCTCGAGCGCGACCGTGCCGTCCCAGACGGGCTGGATCACCTGCGGTGCACCGAGGCGGAACGCCAGGAGCATGCCGTACAGGAACCCCGTCTGGTGCGCGAGCGGCGACGGGATGTAGATCCGGTCCTCGCTCGTCAGCCCGGACTGGGCCACGTGCATCGCCGTCGCGAGCCCGAGGGTGCGGTGCGGGTGCTGCACGCCCTTCGGCTCCCCCGTGGTGCCGGAGGTGAAGAGCAGCTGGCAGACGTCGTCCGGCCCCGGCGCGTGCGAGGCGATCTGGTCGAGGTCGACCTGCACGGACTCGAGCGCGGTGTCGAAGTAGCGCCAGTTCCACTCGCTCGCGCTGACCCGGTCCATCGCGTCGGACGGCAGCGGCGGCTGGTTCGTCGGGGTGTCGCCCTGGCCGCGGGCCTCGGAGCGGAGGACCACGACGTGCTCGACCGCCAGCCGGCGCTTCTGGGCCTTCGCCTCGTCGATGACGTCGAGCAGCTCGAGCGCCGGGCGGCGCTTCCGGAACAGGTTCGGAAGGAAGACCACACGGGCACGGGACCGGGCGAGGGTCATCGTCGTCTCACGCGGGCCGAACACCGGCATGATCGGCGTCGCGACGGCACCGATCTGGATCGCGCCGAGGGTGATCGACACGAACTCGCGCCAGTTCGGCAGCTGCATCGCCACGGACTCGCCGGTGCGGACGCCGAGCTCGAGGAGCAGCGCGGAGACCTTGTCGGCCTCGTCCTGCAGCTCCTTCCACGTCGTGTTCACGGGCTCCGGGCCGCCGACCTCGATGACCGCGAGGCCGTCGGGATCGGACTGCGACAGGGCGCGGACCTTCTCGCTGAGGACGAGCGGGTCGGCGTCCACGCCGGTCAGCTCGGGCATCGTGGTGGCCTCCTGGTCGTCGCCGAGGTCGGTGGACTCGGCTGCGGCGTCGGCAGCGTCGATCCGGTCGTCCCGGGCCACCTGGGCGGCGAGGGCGTCCCCGACCTGCATGTCGAGGCCGACGGAGTTCATCGCCTCGAGGAAGGTCGGGTACGAGATCCGGTAGGCGCGCGGGTAGGTCAGGGCGGACACGCCCTCGGCCTTCGACGCGGCGACCGCGAGGGACATGAGCACCCGGTGGTCGTTGAACGAGGACATCGGGGAGCCGTGCAGCTCGCCGGCGCCCACCCCCGTCACCCGGAGCTCGTCCGCACCCTGCTCGGCACGTCCGCCCATCCGGTTGAGTTGGAGCATCGCCGCGACGCGGTCGGACTCCTTCAGCCGGATGTGCGCCACGTTCCAGAGCCGGGTCGTGCCCTCGGCGAAGGTGGCCATCGTGGACAGGATCGGCAGCAGGTCCGGGATCGGCTGGCAGTCGATGTCGAGGGGCCGCAGGGGCGAGCCGTCGTGCTCGATCCGCACGAAGCCGGTCTCCTCGTCGATGCGCATCGGCACGCCCATCGCGGTGGCGAGGTCGAGGAACTCGCTCTCCGGGTGGTCGGTCTCGGCCGTGGTGAACGCCGTCATGCCGCGGAGCAGCACGTTCGACTCGCGGATGCCGGCCGCGGCGATGCCGAACGCGGCCGAGCCGATGTCCGGCGGGATGACGTAGTCGTGCGGGGTGGCCTGCTGGTTCGCCGGGATCCGGTACTCGAGCCAGTCGTCGGACACCTCGACCGTGAGGCCGAACTGCCGCATCATCCGGACCGTCAGCTCGACGTAGGGCTGCTCGTTGAGGCGCCCGCCGGTGATGTGGATGCGGGTCTCCTGCTCGGCGAAGGGCGCCACGAGGAGCAGGCCGGAGATCCACTGCGACAGCGTCCCGGCGATCGAGACGTCGCCGCCGCGCGGACGCTTCGGCTGGACGGTGACCGGCGGGCAGTCGTTCGTGGCCTCGAGCTCCACGCCCATCTGCTGGAGCGAGGTGAGCAGCGCCTTGATCGGGCGGCGCTGGAAGTACTTCATGCCCGAGAGCGTCATCGGCTTGTCCGCCAGGGACGCCAGCCCCGTCATGAAGTACAGGGTGGTGCCGGAGGACCCCATGTTGAGGATGCCGTCCGCGCCACGGGACCCGTGGTCGACGACGTCGGTCGCCTCGTAGCGGCCGCCGAGGCCGGTGACGTGGTACTCGTTCCCGCGGCGCTTGACGTCGACGCCGAGCGCGCGGAGCGTGCCGACGGTCCACTCGACCTGCCTGGTGGCGCTGATCCCGGAGACGATGCTCGTCCCCTTCGCGAGCGACGCGAGCACCAGCGCGCGGTGCGCGTGGTACTTCGAGACCGGGATGTCGAGTTCTCCGACGAGCGGTGCGGACGTACCGCGCACGACCAGCTGCATGCGTACCTCTTCCGTGTTGAGCGCTTCTACGGTACGCCCGGTGTGGATCTACTGTGAATCGGATCCGCACGACCGGGGGCGTCGTTCCTTGTGCGTGTCCGACAACCAGCCGGGCAGGATGTACAGCATGGACATCCGCTTCACCGAGTCCCGCCCGTCGACCATCGGCGTCGAGTGGGAGCTCCCCCTGGTCGACCGGGACACCGGCGACCTCGCGCCGCGGGCACCCGCCGTCATCTCCGCCGTGCAGCAACGGCTCGGTGACCCGGACCGCGTGACGGAGGAGCTCCTGACGAACACGGTCGAGGTCGTCACGGGCGTGCACTCGCGGGTGTCGGACGCCACGAGCGAGCTCTCCGGGATCATCGGCGAGGTCGTCGACGCCGCCGAACCGCTCGACGCGCAGGTGATGTGCGCCGGCACCCACCCCTTCGCGGTCTGGGACCAGCAGGAGATCACCCCGGACAGCGAGCACTACACGACGCTCATCGACCGCACCCGCTGGTGGGGGCGGCAGATGCTCATCTGGGGCGTCCATGTCCACGTCGGCATCGACGACCGCGACAAGGCACTGCCGATCCTCGGCGCGATGCTGCCGTACGTCCCGCACCTGCAGGCGTTCACCGCGTCGAGCCCGTTCTGGGCCGGCATCGACACCGGCTACGCGTCGAACCGGGCCCTGATGTTCCAGCAGCTCCCCACCGGCGGCCTCCCGCCGCAGCTCGGCGCGTGGGCGGACTTCGAGGAGGTCGTCGACGACCTCACCCGGACCGGCGTCATCGAGGGCTTCAAGGACCTCCGCTGGGACATCCGCCCCTCGCCGGGCTGGGGAACCCTCGAGAACCGCGTGTCCGACGGGATCTCGACCGTGCACGAGGTCGGGGCCGTGACCGCGCTCGTGCAGTGCCTCGTCACGGCGATGTCCGACCGGCTCGACGCCGGCGACACCCTGCCGAGCATGCAGCCCTGGTTCGTCCGCGAGAACAAGTGGCGCGCCGCCCGCTACGGCATGGAGGCCGAGATCATCACGAACGCCGCCGGCGACGAGCGGCTCGTCACCGACGAGGTGCACGACCTGGTGCAGCGGCTCGACCCGGTCGCCGAGCGCCTCGGCTGCCAGGACGAACTGCACCACCTCGACACGATGATCGAGCGGGGCGCGTCGTACCAGCGGCAGCTGCAGGTCGCGCAGGAGCACGGTGGCGACCTCCGCGCGGTGGTGCGCCACCTGGTCACGGAACTGCGCGAGTCGCTCTAGCCCCACGCCGCTCGCGGGTGCAGAGCGGCACGAGCACGGCATGAAATGGCAACTCCTTGCCGATCCACGTCCGCAACGCTGAAGTATCAGCATGAAAACGACAATGCGCCACTTGACGATCATGTTGGCGCCCGTGATCCTCGCCGCTGTGCTGCCCACGTCTCCGAACTCTGACGCCGTGCGGGCGAGCGCTGGATCATCAGCCGAGAGCTCGGCACGGGCGGTCGCAGCGGTCGCAGCGGAACGGTCCCGCGCACCCGTTGTGACGCTGTTCGGCGGAGGACCGGCGGAGCATCCGACGTCCGTCCGTTGGGGTGGCGACGATCCGCTGCCGCCGGGGACATCGAAGGTGATCATCTCCGCCACGGTCACGCCTGGCAATGGTCGGCATGCGTTCGGCATGTTCGGCGTCGATCACACCGAGGTCGAGGTCGACGGGCGTCCGGTCGATGGGGAGGTCGCCCTCCGTGGCAACCGACCGGTACAGGTCACCCTCATCGGTCATGATCCCCGGTCCACGGTGACCCCGTGGTGGACTGCGCCCGGGACGACGCGGAAAGCCGCCGTGCCGGCCGCGTCACTGAGCGCCCCTGCCGCTGCGGTAGCCGGAACGAGCGGGACCACCTGTGGCAGCCCGACGAGCTCGGACCACGACGGGGACCTGATCCCGGACGCCCTCGAGACAGGCGGCTACACCGTTGTGGGCGATGTCCTCGTGCCGTGGCGTGACGAGCTCGCCGCCGCGGGGCACCGCAAGTACGTCTCGGACCCGACCAGCTGCGCAACTGCGAAGGATCCGTACACCGATCTCGAGAAGGCGTTCAACGTGATGCCCAGCGGCTCGCTGCGCGAGGCTCGGGATCCGATGATCGCCGCCGCACCGGCCGTCGGCGTCGACCTCGAAAAGCTCCACGTCACGCTCAACGACACGACCGGCGATGCAACGATCCGCACGCGAAGTTTTTCGACGACGAACTCATGGAGTCGCACGCTCGGCGGGAAGGTTGGCGTTGAGGGCAAGGCGGAAGGACAGCCGGAAGGCCCCCCGACCGGATCGTTGGTGGTCTCCGGCGAGTTCAACTTTTCCTACACGCGGTCAGGGAGCGTCACCGAAGGCACCTCGACCACGTGGCAGGAGATGGTGAACCGGAGCACCGCCAAGGCGGCATCGCTCAACGGCAACGTGCGCTACCACAACGCCGGCACCGCGCCCATCTACGACGCCCATCCGACGACGAGCTGGGTGCTGCAGGGTGAGCACACGATGGCGAGCTTCCGAGCTGGTCCGAACTTCCGCGCGGACGCGATCGCCGCGAACGAGACGTACCCGACACGGAACGCGCCCGCACTGTCCGTGGAGACGATCAACGACGCGGGAACCGTCGACCTGACCGTCGACGCCGAGGAGCTCGCGGCGCTCGGCGCTCAAGGCGAGGTCACGCTCGACACGCCGCAGACGAGCGGGATGTACGGCCGGATCGTCGGCGGCAGGCTCGACCCCGCGGCGGGCGCCTGGGGGCCGGTCCTCGCAGGAGTCCGCCAAGCCAGCGCGACGATCATCCTCGATGCGGGTTCGGAGGTCGCCGAGCGCCACGTCGCCGCGCGCGATGTCCGAGACCCGGACGATCACACCCCGCGGATCACCCTCGGCGAGGCGATCGACCGTGCTTTCGATACCGAGGTGCGGGACGGTCATCGCTACTACCGCAGTCCGTCCGCATCGGACCCGAGCCACACCTCGCCCTTGCTCCTCGACGAACGATCCATCCTCCTCACGATGGATCCGTCGACCAAGAAGCTGTTCGACGAGCAGATGGCGACGGGCGTTTCGACGATGGAAGTGGAACTCCGACGAGGGATGCACATCGGTGTCAAGCCCGCCGCCAGCTTCGACGACTTCGAACAGGCTGGGTTCGAGAACTGGTCGGGCCATGACCCGCTCGCGAAGGGGTTCGTGCGTCCGCTCGACGTAGCTTCGGAGCCAAGATGGACACGCGCCGGGCTCACACCTGGTAATCGCTATCGCATCGTCTACCGCACCGCTCGTCCGTCGTCGGGGACCGCGTCGTCGACGTGGGTTGGCGACGCCGGTGCGCAACTCTCGTACGCGGAGCGCAACTACGGGACCGGGTGGGCGTCGAGGGCGATCGACTTCACAGCCGCCTCGTCGTCTGTCGTGATGCACGGCCGCGGCCAATTCGACGACGTCGCCGTTTTCGATCTCGGCGCAACCCGTCGGGCCGGGATCACCTGGGTCAGCCGCCACGGAGCAGACCTGGCCGTGCCGGACACGGTCCGACCCGGAGCCACGACGGCGCTGGTCAGCACGCCGTCGGACCTCCAGGACCGCGGCGGGAACGCGGCCTTGGACTTCATCCTGTCCCGGGCCGGCAAGCCGCTCGATCTCCGGACGGCAAAGACCACCGTGAGCGGCAGCGCGGTCGGACCGTGGTCGACGAGCGCGACGTACAAAGAGCGCGGACACGTCAACGTCCCGCTACGGTCGACCGGTTCGAGCGTAGTGACCGTGTTCGCCCGTACTTCGGTGTGCGACAGTTGTCACGAACCGGTGGCGATCCTCCGGATCGACGTCACAGCTCCAAGGCCTGCCGAGGTCGACTTCTGGTACAAGCAGGGCAGCTCGAAGCACATGTGCTCGTTCCGACTCCGCGAACTGGAGACCCCCGGATACCGCGGCGATTTCCACCTCGTCGCGAACTTCAAGAGCTCGTCGAACGCGTGTCGCAACGACGACGCTTACTACCTGTCGTTCCGGAACCTGCCGATCGGTACCGAGATGAGCGTGTTCGACAGTCCAGACGGGAAACGCGACGACGACTTCTTCATCTGGGAGAACACCGTCGAGACGTCCGACGGCCTGCTGTACGCGTCGCCGAGGGAGAATCCGCCCGGCGTGCACGTCCGGGAACGCTACGACGACAACGGGCTCGTGGGAAAGATCTCTCGGCTCGAAGTGAAGTACCCCGGGATCTGGTGAGGAACGGCATCTTGCCGACCGATGGACGGGAGGCCCGTGGCGGATCCGCCACGGGCCTCCCGTCTGCTGGTCGTCGCGTCAGCGACCCAGGAACTTCTGCAGGCTGGCGAGCTCTTCCTCGGTCGGCGCCTTGCCGCCCTTGGCGCCACCGAGCCCGAGGCCGGACCCCTTCGGGGCCTGCTGCGGCGCGGCCGCGGCACCGGCCGCGAGGGCGGCGCGCTTCGCGGGGTTGCCCACCTTGGACTTCTTCTTGCCGCCGCCCTGCTGCTGCTTCTTGCCGCCGTGCATGCCGGGGATCGGGCCCATGCCGGGCATCTGCGGCACGCCACCGCGAGCGACGGTCTTCATCATCTTGGCGGCCTGCTCGAACCGGTTCACGAGGGCGTTGACCTCGGTCACGGTCGAACCGGCGCCCTTGGCGATGCGGAGTCGGCGGGAGCCGTTCAGGAGCTTCGGGAGTTCGCGCTCCTGCGGGGTCATCGACTGGATGATCGCCTCGGTCCGGACGATCTCGCGCTCGTCGAAGTTGTCGAGCGCCTCGCGCATGCCCTTCGCGCCCGGGAGCATGCCGAGCATGCCCTTGATCGAGCCGGCCTTGCGGAGCTGCTGCATCTGCTGCAGGAAGTCGTTGAGCGTGAACGAGTCGCTCGCGATCTTCTCGGCGACCTTGCGCGCCTCTTCCTCGTCGAAGGCGCCCTGGGCCTGCTCGATGAGGGACAGGATGTCGCCGAGGTCGAGGATGCGGCTCGCCATGCGGTCGGGGTGGAACGGCTCGAAGTCGTCGAGGCCCTCCCCCGTGGAGGCGAACATGATCGGTCGGCCGGTCACGCTGGCCACCGAGAGTGCGGCACCACCGCGGGCGTCGCCGTCGAGCTTCGACAGGACCACACCGGTGAAGTCGACGCCCTCCTGGAAGGCACGGGCAGTGGCGACGGCGTCCTGACCGATCATCGCGTCGATGACGAACAGGACCTCGTCCGGGTCGACGGCCTTCCGGATGTTCGCCGCCTGCTTCATGAGCTCGGCGTCGACGCCGAGTCGACCGGCGGTGTCCACGATCACGGTGTCGTACTGCTGGTCGACGGCGGCCTTGATGGCGTTCTTGGCGACCTTGACCGGGTCGCCGACTCCGTTGCCGGGCTCGGGCGCGAAGACGTGCACGCCGGCCTGCTCGCCGACGACCTGGAGCTGCTGCACGGCGTTCGGACGCTGGAGGTCCGCCGCGACGAGCATCGGCGTGTGTCCGTCCTTCTTGAGCCACTTGCCGAGCTTGCCCGCGAGGGTGGTCTTACCGGCGCCCTGCAGACCCGCGAGCATGATGACCGTCGGCGGCCGCTTCGCGAACTCGAGGCGTCGCTGCTGGCCGCCGAGGATACCGACGAGCTCCTCGTTGACGATCTGGACGACCTGCTGCGCCGGGTTGAGCGCGCGGTTGACCTCGTCGGAGAGGGCGCGTTCGCGCACCGCGGCGGTGAACGCCTTGACGACCTCGAGCGCGACGTCGGCGTCGAGGAGCGCCCGCCGGATCTCGCGGACGGTGCCGTCGACGTCGGACGGAGTCAGCCGACCCTTGCTCCGCAGGTTGCGGAAGGTCTCGGTCAGCCGATCGGAGAGTGAACCGAATTGCGCCATGATCCGTCGATTCTACTGGTTCACGAGCAGGACCGACCTCGGGCCGTCGGACGGTTCACCGCAGCAGGACCCCTTCGGCGAGCGCGACGGTCTCACCGAGGCCGACGTCGACCACCACGGGAGCGGTCGACGGCGTCCGGTCGAGCGTCGGGAACCACCGCCGTCCGGGCGACACCAGGATGAGCAGGCCGTGCACGTCGCCGACGGGTGCGAAGTCCGGGCCGGGCGCGTTCGCGTAGGGCTCGAGTCCGTGGTGCCGGAGCGTCTCGACGGCCCCGAGGACGTCGGGCACCGCCAGGCCGACCTCGCTGACCGAGACGAGCCGGGCCGGCCCGGCAGCGCCGACCGGGCCGGCAGCGCCGGCCGGGCCGAGGTCGCGCCGCTCGATGAGTTCGAGCAGCTGCCGGTCGGGCCCCTCGAAGTACACCGAGCGCGAGTTCCAGTTCGGCGGCCCCTCGAACTCGTCGACGCCGTCCGCGCCGAGGACCGTCGCGACGCCGCGCAGCCATGTCGTGGCGGCGTCGAACGACCCGGTCGGGATAGTGAACGCGAGGTGGTGCGCCCCGATCAGGTCGTCGAGCTGGCGGAACACCAGCCGGGTCGACCCGACGGCGACGTGCACGACGCCACCGTCCACCGAGACCGGGCACCCGATCCGCTCGTAGAAGGACGCCGTGTCGTCGATCGACCGCGTCGCGAGCTGTACCTGTCTGATCTCCATGCCTTCAGCCCACTCCCTCAACCGCGGTCGAGATCAAGACCCACTGCGTTGTTGGACGGAGTATAGAAACTGACGTAGCCTGTCGCCATGCCGGAACTCGCGATCGTCCGACGCCCGGGCCTCCTCGACCACGCCGAGGGGCTCGCCCTCCAGCAGCAGCTCCGCGCCGACGTCGTCGCGGGCCGCTCGCCGGGAGCCCTCGTCCTCTGCGAGCACCCGTCCGTGTACACCGCGGGTCGCCGCACCGAACCGTCCGACCTGCCGACCGACGGCTCCCCCGTCGTCGAGGTCGACCGCGGCGGCCGCATCACGTGGCACGGGCCCGGGCAGCTCGTGGCGTACCCGATCGTCCGGCTCGCCGAACCGCTCGACGTCGTGGCGTGGGTGCGCGACCTCGAGCAGGTCATCATCGACGTCGCGGCCGCCGTGGGGGTGCACGCCGAGCGCGTCGACGGGCGCAGTGGCGCGTGGACCAGTCAGCACGGCGGACGCGCCGACGGCGGACGCGCCGACGGCGGACCGCCCGCCAAGGTCGGCGCCATCGGGCTGCACGTCGCCGAGGGCGTGACGAGCCACGGCATCGCGATCAACTGCACGAACGCCCTCGACGCCTACGCGGCGATCGTCCCGTGCGGGATAGCCGACGCGGGCGTCACGACGCTCAGCACGGCGGCCGGCCGCACGGTGCCGGTCGACGAGGTCGCGGACCTCGTCGCGGCCCTGACCCAGCGCGCCGTCGACGGCATGCACGCCGGCACCCGGATCAGCAGCAGCGCCGCACGCCCGGCCGCACGACAGGAGACCCTCGTATGACCCTCGCCCCCGAAGGCCGCCGGATGCTCCGCGTCGAGGCCCGCAACGCCCAGACGCCGATCGAGACGAAGCCCGCGTGGATCAAGACCCGTGCGACGCAGGGCCCGGAGTTCCGGGAGCTCTCCGGGCTCGTCCGGGACCAGCAGCTGCACACCGTCTGCCAGGAGGCCGGCTGCCCGAACATCTTCGAGTGCTGGGAGGACCGCGAGGCCACGTTCCTCATCGGCGGCTCACAGTGCACCCGGCGGTGTGACTTCTGCCAGATCGACACCGGCCGGCCCGAGCCCCTGGACCGCGACGAGCCCCGCCGGGTCGCCGACTCCGTCGTCTCGATGGGCCTGAAGTACGCGACCGTGACGGGGGTCGCCCGCGACGACCTCGAGGACGGCGGCTCCTGGCTCTACGCCGAGACGATCCGGCAGATCCACGAGCACTCCCCCGGGACCGGCGTGGAGATCCTCGTGCCGGACTTCACCGGCCGCCCGGACCAGCTCGGGCAGGTGTTCGACGCCCGACCCGAGGTCTTCGCCCACAACGTCGAGACGGTCCCACGGATCTTCAAGCGCATCCGCCCGGCCTTCACGTTCGAGCGCTCGCTCGACGTCATCGCACAGGGCCGTGCCGCGGGCCTCGTGACGAAGTCGAACCTCATCCTCGGCATGGGCGAGGAGCGCATCGAGATCGAGGACGCTCTGCAGCGCCTCCACGACGCCGGCACCGACATCATCACCCTGACGCAGTACCTCCGCCCGTCACCGCGGCACCTGCCGGTCGCCCGCTGGGTCAAGCCGGAGGAGTTCGTCGAGCTGCGCGAGGTCGCCGAGCAGATGGGCTTCGCGGGTGTGCTCGCCGGCCCGCTCGTGCGGTCCTCGTACCGTGCCGGTCGGCTCTGGGCCCGCGCCACGGTCGCCCGTGGCGGCTCCGTGCCGGAGCACCTGTCGCACCTGCTGGACGCCGCGCCGGGGCGCCAGGCGGTCTAGCCGCGACCACGGACGGACGGGAGGCGCGGTGCCAGCCGGCACCGCGCCTCCCGTCTCGTTGCTGCCCGGTTCAGGGCGCCGTGGTCGCTACGCGCGACCGCGGATGCTCCGGAGGAGCCAGCCGATGACCGCCAGCAGGATGAGCACGATGCCCACCCAGAGCAGGAACTTCAGCGCACCGACGAAGATGCCGCTGAAGAGCAGGACGAGGCCGACGATGATCGCGATGATCAGCAGTGCGGGCATGAGGGTCTCCTATCCCTGGAACGAGACCGAGCGGATGCCCGGGCCGACAGGGACGCTACTCGGGATCAGCCCACGAGGTTCTGCACGAACACGTGCGGGGTGAAGCCGGTGAGGTCGTTGATGCCCTCGCCCTGCCCGATGAGCTTGATCGGGATGCCGGTCTTCTCCTGCACGCTCAGCACGAACCCGGCCTTGGCCGAGCCGTCGAGCTTGGTGATGACGAGCCCCGTGACGCCGGCGCCCTCGATGAACGCCTGCGCCTGCGCGAGGCCGTTCTGGCCGGTGGTGGCGTCGAGCACGAGCAGCACCTCGGCGATCTCGGTCTGCTTCTCGACCACACGCTTGATCTTCGAGAGCTCGTCCATCAGCCCGGCCTTGGTGTGCAGACGGCCCGCGGTGTCGATGACCACGATCTCGGTGCCCTCGCGGATGGCCTTCTCGACGGTCTGGTAGGCGACCGAGGCCGGGTCCTGCCCGGGTTGGGCCGGCCGGACGACGTCGACCCCGGCGCGCTGCGCCCACGTGGCGACCTGCTCGACGGCGGCGGCGCGGAAGGTGTCCGCCGCTCCGACGAGGACGGTGCGGTCGTAGGTCTTCAGGAACTTGGCGAACTTGCCGATCGTGGTCGTCTTGCCGACGCCGTTCACGCCGACGACCAGCACGACGGCCGGCCGGGCGCTGAGCTTCAGGGTCGTGTCGAGCTTCGAGAGCCGCTCCTCGAGCACCTCGCGGAGCATGCGCTGCAGGTCGGCGGGGTCGGTCGTGCCGTACCGGTCGACGCGGGCGTGCAGGTCCTCGATGATCTGCTCGGAGATGTCCGGGCCGAAGTCCGCGCCGATGAGGGCGGTCTCGAGGTCGTCCCACGTCGTCTCGTCGATCGTCTTGCGCTGGAACAGCCCGCGCAGCCGGGAGGACAGTGACCAGGAACTCGCCATGCTCCCAGCTTAGAGCGCGGCGCATGTCCGCTGTGCCCGGTATGCTCGGGGACACGAAGGGGAGTATTCCTCCTCGGTGTCCCCGTCAGTACGGTCCGGAACGATCCGGATCCGGGGCGCCGGTCGTGATCGGCACATCGTGCGGCTCGCGGCGGAAGAGACCTTCAGGCCTCGGCGTACCCGCTCCCGGTTGCGCCCTCGACCTGAAGGAATTCCGTGGACGTCCCCCTGTATGTCTGGCTCCTCACCATCGCAGGCATCCTCGCGCTGCTGGTGTTCGACTTCTTCTCGCACGTGCGCACTCCGCACGTGCCGCACATCAAGGAGTCGGCGTTCTGGTCGGTGTTCTACATCGGTCTCGCGATCGTGTTCGGCATCGGCATCCTCGTGTTCGGCGGCGGGCAGGCCGGCGGTGAGTACTTCGCCGGGTGGCTCACCGAGAAGGCACTGTCCGTCGACAACCTGTTCGTGTTCCTCATCATCATGTCGAGCTTCGCGGTGCCGAAGGAGTTCCAGCAGAAGGTGCTGCTCGTCGGCGTCGCGATCGCCCTGGTGGCCCGTGGCGTGTTCATCGCCCTCGGCGTGACGATCATCGACAACTTCTCGTGGGTGTTCTACCTGTTCGGCGCGCTCCTGTTCTGGCTCGCGTGGTCGCAGGCCCGCAGCAGCGGCGAGCACGACGCGTCCGAGGGCGACTCGCGCCTCATCCGGATCCTCCGCCGCGTCATCCCGACCTCGGAGGACTACGACGGCGACCGGCTCACCACGAAGGTCGACGGCAAGCGGCTCTTCACGCCGATGCTCCTCGTCATGGTCGCGATCGGGCTGACCGACGTACTGTTCGCCCTCGACTCGATCCCCGCGATCTTCGGTCTCACGCAGGACGCCTTCATCGTGTTCACCGCGAACGCGTTCTCGCTCCTGGGTCTCCGGCAGCTGTACTTCCTGATCGCCGGGCTGCTCGAGCGGCTCATCTACCTCGGCCAGGGGCTCGCCGTCATCCTCGGCTTCATCGGCGTGAAGCTCGTCTTCCACGCGATGCACGTCAACGAGCTGCCGTTCATCAACGGCGGTGAGCACATCGAGTGGGCGCCCGAGATCCCGATCTGGTTCTCGCTCGGCTTCATCATGCTGACGATCGCCGTCGCGACGGTCGCCTCGCTCGTCGTGTCGAAGCGGCGCGCGGAGCGGGGTCTCACCCCGACGGGCTCGCAGAAGACGGTCGAGGCGGACGCGCAGTAGTCGCGGTCTCCGGCCGGGAGGCGCGGTGCGGGCTGGCACCGCGCCTCCCGTCGGTCCGCCGGTCGCGGCCACGTCGCGAAAGCGACACATCTCGGCGGCGGTCCCGGTCCCGTTCGCCACAGCGACAGATCGCTGCGGAACGTTCGCGGAGATCTGCCGCTTTCGCGGTGGGGCGGTGCGGCGGGCGTCGGGGCGGCGGCGGGCGGGCGGCTACGCGACCGCCTCGGCGGGCTCGCGCTGCTGCACGCGCTGGCCGACGACGGCGGAGACGCCGTCCTGCCGCATCGAGACGCCGTAGAGCGCGTCGGCGATCTCCATCGTGCGCTTCTGGTGCGTGATCACGATGAGCTGCGACGACGCCCGGAGCCGTTCGAACACGGTGAGCAGGCGCCCGAGGTTGGCGTCGTCGAGCGCCGCCTCGACCTCGTCCATGATGTAGAACGGCGACGGGCGGGCGGTGAAGATCGCGACGAGCAACGCCACCGCCGCGAGGGACCGTTCGCCACCGGACAGCAGCGTCAGCCGGTCGATCTTCTTGCCCGCGGGCTTCACCTGCACCTCGATGCCGGTGTGCAGCAGGTCGTCCGGGTTCGTCAACGCGATCGACCCCGAGCCGCCAGGGAACAGGATCGGGAAGATGACGTCGAACGCCTCCCGGGTGTCGTGGAACGCCGACTCGAAGATCGTCTGCATCTTCGTGTCCAGCTCGTCGATGATCGTCAGGAGGTCCGTGCGGGTCTTCTGGAGGTCCTCGAGCTGCTCGGCGAGGAACGCGTGCCGCTGCTCCAGCGCCTGGAACTCCTCGAGCGCGAGCGGGTTGACCTTGCCGAGCTGGCCGAGATCGCGCTCGGCGGCCTTGAGGCGCCGCTCCTGCTCGGCGCGCACGTACGGCACGGTCTCGACGTCGGCCGGGTCGACCTCGTCGGAGGCGTCGAACTCGGGCAGGGCAGGCCCGCCCGGCAGCGTCGACTCGGCGTCGACGAGCTCCGGCAGGTCGGCGTCCGGCCCGGCCGCGTCCGGCCCGGCGGCGTCCGGCCCGGCGGCGTCCCCGCCGGCGTCCGGCCCGGCGGCGTCCGGCGCGGCAGCGGCGTCCGTCCCGGCTGCGGCCGCGGCGGCCGCTCGCTCGGCCTCCCGGTGCTTCCGTGCGAGGACCCGTGGGTCGACGAGCACGTCGACAGGGACCGGCACGTGCGGCCCGTACTCCGCGACCAGGACGGCCTCGACGAGCCCGAGCTCGCTCTGCGCCCGGTCGAGCACGCCCGACACGTGCAGCTTCTTCTCGTAGATCTCCATCTCGAGCGAGTGCACCCCGTCGGTCACCGTCTGCAACCGGTCGCGGAGCTCGCGCTCCTCGTTCCGGATCGTCTGCAGCTCGGTGTTCCGCTTGGACCGTTCGGCCTCCTCGGTCGCGAGCCGGACCCGGGCCTCGGCGAGCGATCGGTCCACGGCACCGAGGAGCCCGGGCAGGTCGGCGAGGACACCCTCGGCGACGGCGATCTGGCCCCGCCGGATGACCGCGAGGCGCGCTGCCTCCTCCGCGGCGGCCCGTTCGGCCTCGAGCTGGCGCTCCAGCTGCTCGGCCCGGCTGCGTTCCGACCGCACGCGTTCCCGGACGGTCTCGACCTGGATGCGCTGCTCGATCTCCGCTGCGCGCGCGGCCTCGAGCGCGTCCAGCAGCGCCTGCCGACCCGAAGCGTCGACGACGGGCCGCGGGCGTTCCGTGAACGCGCGGTGCACGCGCTCGGCATCGTCGAGCGCGGCCTCCGCGGCCTCGACGGCGCCGTCCGTCTCGGCGAGGGCGGCACGGAGCCGCTCGACCTCCGCCGCCGCGTTCTCGGCACGCGCCCGGGTCGACGCACTCGATCGGTCGTAGTCCGCCTTCGCCGTCGCGTGGGCGCGTGACGCCGCGTCGGCCTCGTCCGCCCGGCGACGCGCGTCCTCGACGGCGGTGCGTGCGGCCTGGAGGCCCGTGGCGGCGTCCTCCGCATCGCTCGCGATCGCGTCGCGGCGGGTCACGGCGTCGTCGCGCTCCGCGGCGAGCTCGATGCGGGAGGTCACCCGCTCACCGCCGCCGGTCACGCGGACGGCGCGGACGAGGTCACCGGACCGCGTCACCACCGTCGCCTGCGGGGCGGCGGCGAGCACCGCCTCCAGGTCGACGTCGTCGTGCTCCGCGACGACCGTGCCACGCAGGATCGCCGCGATCGCGGGCGGCCCCTGGACCAGGTCGAGTGCGCGCCGCACGCCGGCCGGGAGCCGTTCGGGCAGGACCGACGGGCCGTCCGGGGCGTCGGCGTCCGCGACGACGACGTCGATGCGGCCGATGTCCTCCGCACGCGCGTGCGCGACGGCGTCGAGCGCAACCCCGCGGTCGTCGGCCAGCACGGCGTCGGCGAGCCCGTCGAGGGCGATCGCGATCGGGCCCTCGAAGCCGGGCGCGACCGTGAGGCCGTCCGCGAGGCGACCGACGATGCCCGCACGACCGGCGTCGATGAGCGCCTGTGAGCCGTCCCGCACGTCGATCGACATGCCGAGCGCGGTGACGCGGGCGTCGAGGGCGTCCCGTTCGCGTTCCAGCTGGTGCAGCCGCTCGCGGTGCTCGTCGCGGGCGGTCTGCGCGGCCTCGAGCTGTTCGCGGGCCGACTCGAGGGCCGTGGTGAGCGCGGCCTCGTCGACACCCTCGGACGGGTCGGCGCCGAGCTCCGCGAGGGCCGCGGCGGCGCGCTCGGCACGCTCCTCGGCCTCGGCCAGGGCACGTTCCCGGCGCTCCCGGTCGGCCGCGGCCGAGCCGCGCTTCGAGCGGGCGACGTCGACGGCCGATCCGAGTCGCTGCGCTTCGAGGTCGTGCTGCGACACCAGGGCGGCCTGGGCGGCGATGCGTTCGTCGAGGGCGTCGAGCGCGGCCCGGGCCTCCTGCACCCGCTGGGCCGCCGCAGCCGTGCCGCCGGTCATCTCGACGGCCTGGGACTCAAGCCGGTCGGCCTCGTTCCGCACGCCCTGCACCTGCTCGGGTGTGATCGTCGGTCCCTGCTGCGGGGCGTCGGCCTGCTGCGCGAGGAACATCAGCCGCTGGTTGGCCAGGCTGGAGAGGCCACGGAGGCGCTCCTGCACGCTCTCCAGGCGGTGCACCACGGTGCGGGCGCGGTCGACGTCGTCGCCGACCATGCTCTGCTCGACGTGCTGCTGCCGGACCCGGGTCTGCTCGAGTCGCTCCTGCAGGACGATGCGCTCGGACTTGCGGCCGGCCTCGACCTCCTGGTGCTCGTGCAGCTCGCGGCGGAGCCGGACGACGTCGTCGGCGAGGATGCGCGCCTTGGCGTCCCGGGCGACCGCGGCGACGGACTGCGCCTTGCGTGCGACCTCGGCCTGGCGACCGAGCGGCTTCAGCTGGCGGCGGATCTCCCCCGCGAGGTCGGACAGGCGCGTCAGGTTGGTCTGCATCGCCTCGAGCTTCCGGAGCGTCTTCTCCTTGCGGCGCCGGTGCTTGAGGATGCCCGCGGCCTCCTCGATGAAGCCGCGGCGGTCCTCCGGGGTCGCGTGCAGGACCTTGTCGAGCTGCCCCTGCCCGACGATGACGTGCATCTCCCGACCGAGTCCCGTGTCGCTCAGGAGCTCCTGGACGTCGAGCAGTCGGCAGTTCTCGCCGTTGATGGCGTACTCGCTCCCGCCGTTCCGGAAGAGCGTGCGGGAGATCGTCACCTCGGAGTACTCGATCGGCAGCAGCCCGTCGGAGTTGTCGATCGTCAGCAGCACCTGTGCACGACCGAGCGGACCACGCGTCGAGGTCCCGGCGAAGATGACGTCCTCCATCTTGCCGCCGCGGAGCGTCTTCGCGCCCTGCTCCCCCATCACCCACGCGAGGGCGTCGACCACGTTGGACTTGCCCGAGCCGTTCGGTCCGACGATGCAGGTCACGCCGGGCTCGAACGCGAAGGTGGTCGGCTGCGCGAAGGACTTGAACCCCTTGATGGTCAGGCTCTTCAAGTACATGCGGTCTCCGGATGCTCTGGTTGGGCGTCAGGCTAACGCGTGCGAGGGCGTGGGCGCGGTTGGCACACGGGGCAGATGTGGCTCGACCGGTTCATGAAGGCCTCGCGCACGATCGTCGTCCCGCAGCGCGGGCACGGCTTCCCCTGCTGCCCGTAGACGCTCAGCCGCTGGGAGAAGTACCCGGACTGCCCGTTCACGTTCACGTACTGGGCGTCGAAGCTCGTCCCGCCGTCCTCGAGCGCCCGGCGGAGCACGCTCCGGACCTCGTCGAGCAGAAGCTGCAGCGACGCCCGGGGCAGTCGGTCCGCCGGACGGTCGTAGTGGAGCTTCGCGGCCCACAGCGACTCGTCCGCGTAGATGTTGCCGATGCCGCTCACGACGCCTTGGTCGAGCAGCACGCGCTTGATGCCGCTGGCACGCTTCCTGGCCGTCCGGATGAACCGGTCGTCGTCGAACGCGGGGTCGAGCGGGTCGCGGGCGATGTGCGACACCTGCTTCGGGATGCTCCGGCGCCACGCCGCGTCGGGGTCGGCTCCGTCGACGTGGCCGCCGAAGCCCGCGGGCGCGCCGTCGATCGTCGGGACCATCTCGTCGATCGCCATCGAGCCGAAGGTGCGCTGGTCGACGAACTCCAGCTCGACCGGGGGTTCCGGTTCGCCGGCACGGTCGGTGCCGGCCGGCTGCACGTCGATGAGGATCCGACGGTGCCTGGCGGCCTCGCGCCCGCGGCCGAGCAGGATCTGGCCGCTCATCCCGAGGTGCGCGACGAGGGCCTCCGGTCGTGCGTCGGCACCGGCGTCGTCGTCCGGCTGCAGCGGCATCCAGAGGAACTTGCCGCGACGGACCGCGGCGGCGATGGTGCGGCCGGTCAGCCGGTGGGCGAAGTCCTCGGCGGGACCGTCGTGCCGGGTGAGCGCGCGGTCGTCGACGACCTGGACGCGCAGGACACGGGCGCCGCTGACGGCGGGTTCGAGGCCGGCGCGGACGACCTCGACCTCGGGGAGTTCGGGCACGCGGTCAGGCCGCCCGGCCGGAGAGCCGCGTCCACGCCTCGAGCGCGGCGGCCATCTCGGCGGTCTTCTTGCTCGAGCCGGAGCCGGTGGAGACGTCCTCGCCCTGCAGCACGACCGTGGCGTGGAAGGTCTTGTCGTGGTCCGGGCCGGCCTCGGTCACCCGGTACGAGGGGTTGCCGAGCGAGAGGCTCGACGCGAGCTCCTGCAGGCTCGTCTTCGGGTCCATCGCGGCGCCGAAGCGGTCCGGGTCGACGAGCAGCGGCTCGACGAGCCGGAGGACCAGGTCCGTCGCCTGGTCGGGGCCGGCCGACAGGTAGGTCGCACCGATCACGGCCTCGACCGTGTCGGCGAGGATCGACGACTTGTCGCGGCCGCCGGTCTGCTCCTCGCCCTTGCCGAGCCGGAGGTACTCGCCGAGCCCGATCATCCGGGCGATCTCGGCGAGGGCCACTGTCGACACCAGGCTCGCCCGGCGCTTGGCGAGGTCACCCTCGTCGAGGTCCGGGAAGGACCGGTAGAGCTTCACGGTCACGGCCTGGCCGAGGATGGAGTCCCCGAGGAACTCGAGGCGCTCGTTGTGCCCGATGCCACCGTGCTCGTACGCGTACGAGCGGTGCGTCAGGGCGAGCTGGAGCAGCTCGAGGTCGATGTCGGCCCCGAGCTTCCCCTGCAGACGGACGACGTCCGGCCCCACGGGGCGGGACCCCGTGGTGCCGGACGTCGCGGTCATGCGTGGTGTCCGATCAGACGTCGGCGACCTTGCGGCCCTTGTACTCGAGGTACAGGGGGGTGCCGGCGGAGTCCTCGACGACCTTCGCGCGGTGCGGGAGGCTGTAGGTGACCTTGCCGTTCTCGATCGTCTTCACGAGCTGGACCGGCGCGGCCTTCCACTGCGAACGACGGGCGTGCGTGTTGGCACGGGACTGCTTGCGCTTGGGAACGGCCATGGTGGTTCTCTTTCGGTTGGTCGGTGGTCAGGGGCGAGGGACGGCGGTCAGTCGGCCTGGTCGGCGTCGGACCGCTCCTGACCCTCGGTGGTCTGGGGCGTGGTCGTGCTGGCTTCGTCTGCGAGGGTGAGCCCGCTCAGGGCGGCCCACCGCGGGTCCAGGACCTCGTGAGCACGCTGCTCGCCGATGTCCGCCAGTCGCTCGCCCGTCACCGGGTCGAGGCCTGGGCAGTCCGGTCGGCAGACCGGCTGGAACGGCAGCGCCAGCACCACCGCATCTCGAACGACCTGTTCACAATCCACGTGGTCATCGTGAACGAAGAAGTCGAAATCCTCCGAGGCATCATACGCGAACAACTCCGCGAAATCGACCTCGACGGGTTCGCTGATCTCGATGAGGCAGCGGGAGCACTCGCCCTCGGCCTCGGCACGCGCGTGTCCGGAGACCAGGACGCCCTCGTGCAGGCCCTCGAGCCGGACGTCGATCTGCATGGACGCGCCCTGCTGGACGGCGATGACGCCGGCCCCCATCGCGTCGGGCACCTCGATGTCGAGCGTGTGCTCGCGCATCTCGCCCGGCCGGTGCGCGAGGTCGCGCACGCGCAGGGCGTAGGGGCTGTTCACGTGGGAAGACACGATCGACGAGCCTACATCGCTCCGGCCCGCGAGTCGAGGTGGGGACGGGCGTGTCCCGTTCCGACCCCCGCGGTTCAGCGCCCGGTGTGTTCGTGCAGGGCCGCCGCCACCACGGCGGGGACGTACGGCGTCACGTCGCCGCCGAGGGACGCGACCTGACGGATGAGGGAACTCGACACGTGCGCGCGGGCGGCCTCGGGCAGGAGGAACACCGTCTCGACGTCGGCCAGGTGCCGGTTCATGATCGCCATCGGGGTCTCGTACGCGACGTCCTCGCCGGAACGGACGCCCTTCACCAGGACCTTCGCGCCGACCTGCCGGCAGTAGTCGACGAGCAGGCCGGAGGTCCACTCCCCGACCCGGACGTTGTCGGACACGCCCGTCTCGACGAGGGACTCCTCGATGAGCCGCACGCGGTCGACGGCGTGGAACATCGCGGGGCGCTTGTCCGGGTTGTGCACGACGAGCACGTGCACCTCGTCGAACAGGCCCGCGGCACGCCCGATCACGTCGAGGTGCCCGAGGGTCACGGGATCGAAGGAACCGGGGACCACCGCGATCTGCGCCATGGCAGCGACGATACCGAGTCCGGCCCTCAGTTCTTGCCGAGGAACGCCGCGTCGGACTCGTCGAGCCGGCGCGCCAGGGCCTCCCGGAGGGCCGGGTGCCCCTCGAGCTGCGGGTCCGGTTCGAGGACGCGCTCGGCTTCCTCCCGCGCATCGACGATGAGGTCGGCGTGCTCGACCACCCGCAGCAGGTTGAGCGACGACCGGCCGCCGGACTGCCGCTCGCCGAGCACGTCGCCCTCACGCCGGAGCTCGAGGTCCACCCGCGCGAGCTCGAAGCCGTCGTCGGACGCCGACACCGCGTCGACGCGTTCCCGCGACGTCGTCTCGAGCTCCGCCGCGGTCACCAGCAGGCAGACGCCGGCGTACTGCCCGCGGCCGATGCGTCCGCGGAGCTGGTGCAGCTGCGAGACGCCGAACCGGTCGGCGTCGAGGACGGCCATCATCGACGCGTTCGGCACGTCCACGCCGACCTCGATCACGGTCGTCGCGACGAGGACGTCGATGCCGCCGGCCGCGAAGGTCGTCATCACGCGGTCCTTCTCGTCCGCCGTCATGCGGCCGTGCAGGACCTCGATCCGACGGCCGTCGAGCACGGGCATCGCCCGCATCCGCTCCGCGGTGGCCAGCACCGTGGCGGGTGCCCGCTTCGGTGCGTCGTCGTCCTGCTCGGGGTCCGGCTCGCCGTCGTCCTCGGCGTGTGCGTCGTCGATCGCCGGGCACACCACGAACGCCTGGCGCCCGGCGGCGAGTTCCTCGGCCATCCGGGTCCAGATCCGCGACTCCCACCCCGGGTGCTCGGCGAGGCCCACGGTGAAGGTCTCGACCCCGGCACGGCCGGACGGCAGCCCCGTGATGGTCGAGACGTCCAGGTCGCCGAAGACGGTCATCGCGACCGTGCGCGGGATCGGCGTGGCGGTGAGCACGAGCACGTGCGGCGGTGTCGCACCCTTCGTGCGCAGGGCCTCGCGCTGCTCGACGCCGAAGCGGTGCTGCTCGTCGACGACGACCAGGCCGAGCTCGGCGAAGTCGACCCGGTCGCCGAGCAGGGCGTGCGTGCCGACGACGAGCCGGGAGCTGCCCGACGCCGCGGCCAGGAGCGCCCGGCGGCGCTCGTCGGTCGACTGCGAGCCGGTGAGGATCACCGGACGGAGCTCCGCCGCCAGGTCGGGCCCGAGGAACTTCACGATCGACCGGAGGTGCTGCGCCGCCAGGACCTCGGTCGGGGCGATCAGCGCCGACTGCCCACCGGACTCGGCGACGGTCAGCATCGCCCGGATCGCGACGAGGGTCTTGCCGGAGCCGACCTCGCCCTGGACGAGGCGGTGCATCGGCCAGTCCCCCGCGAGGTCGTGCGCGATCTCGGCACCCACCGCGCGCTGGTCGTCCGTCAGTGTGAACGGCAGGGTGGCGTCGAACCGCTCGAGGATCCCGCCCGGCGAGGCCGACCGCGGGGTCGCCGCGGTGGCGCGGGCGGCGATCCGGCGCTGCACGAGCGCGGTCTGCAGCACGAAGGCCTCGCGGTAGCGCAGCGCGTCCTGCGCCCGCTTGAAGTCCGCCACCTTCTCGGGTCGGTGCAGGAGCTCGAGCGCGCGGCGGAACGGCACGAGGTCGAGCCGCGTGCGGACGCGACCGGGGATCGGGTCCGGCAGGTCGGGCAGCGTGTCGAGGACGATGCCGATCGACTTCGCGATCTGCCACGACGACAGCGTCGACGTCGCCGGGTAGATCGGGATCGGCTGCCGTGACCAGCGGATCGCCTCTTCGTCCTCCGGGTCGGCGGTGGCCCGGGGATCATCGCGGTCGAAGAGCTCGTAGTCGGGGTGGGCGAGCTGCCGGGCACCGCGGTAGTCGCTGACCTTGCCCGCGAAGATCCCCCGCGCACCGGGCACCAGGTCCTTCGTCCGCCAGCCCTGGTTGAAGAACGTCAGGGTGAGCAGGCCCGTGCCGTCGCCGATCTTGGCTTCGAGGATCGAGCCACGCCGGGCCCGCATGGTCCGCTCGCGCACGTCGACGACCTCGGCCACGATCGTCACGGACTCACCGATCGCGAGCGAGTCGAGCGCCGTGAGCGCTCCCCGCTCGGCGTACCGTCGGGGCGCGTGCTCGAGGAACTCGCCGACCGTGCGGTACCCGAACGCCTTCTCGATCGCGCTCGCCGTCCGGCCGCCGAGGACGTTCGCCAGCCGCGCGTCGAGCGGCGCGGGGCCGAGGTCCGGCACCGCCGGCTCGGGTGTCGTTCCGGTCGTGACCACACGTCAACGGTACCCGGCGGGACCGACGCAACACGCGCCTCCAGACCGGCCTGTGGAGAACGCCGGGCGGAGGTCCCACGGCCGCTACGGTGGCTGCATGACCCGCATCATCGCCGGCGCCGCCGGCTCCACGACGCTCCGCGTGCCGAAGTCCGGCACCCGGCCGACGAGCGACCGGGTGCGCGAGGCGCTGTTCTCGTCGCTCGAGGCCCGTGGGCTCGTCGACGACACGTCGGTCGCCGACCTCTACGCGGGGACCGGGGCGCTCGGGCTGGAGGCAGCGTCGCGGGGCGCGGTCGAGGTCGTCCTGGTCGACCGGGCGTCCGCGGCGGCGCAGGCGTGTCGGGCGAACGCGCGCGCGGTGCAGCAACGGGTGCCCGGGGTGCGCATCGACGTGCAGCCGCAGCCGGTGCTGGGGTACCTGCGCGGGACGGTCCGGACGTTCGACCTCGTCTTCATCGACCCGCCGTACGACGTCACCGAGCACGAGATCGCCGAGGTGCTCGAGGCGCTGGTGCCGCGGCTGACGAAGGACGCCGTGGTGGTGGTGGAGCGGAGCAAGCGCTCCCCCGAGCCGACCTGGCCGGCGGGTCTCGAGCCGTTCAGCAAGCGGAGCTACGGCGAGACCGTGGCGTGGGAGGCCGTGGTCGCGGCCCGGTAGTGCCGTGGGCCGGGGTGCGGCGTGCGCGCAGCGGTGGCCGTCGACCGGGAGCGACATCTCCGCTGTCGTACGACGTCGACGATGTCGCAAGCAGGTGCGCGCAGCAGTTGCACGCGCGCGGTGACGACATCTCCGCTGTCGTACGACGTCGACGATGTCGTTCCGCGGCGGCAGGGGCTCGGGCCGCGGCGGCCCGGGCTCGGGCCACGAGGACACGCACGCGGGTCAGCCGGCGGCGCCGTCCCAGTCCGCGTAGGGGTCCCAGCCGGTCGTCGGCACCGCGGCACCGTCGTGCACGAGGTCCGCGTCGCCCCGGTCGCGGACCACGCCGATCCGCCGGAACCCACCCGGCAGCACGGTGTCCGCCGGGAACGTCGCGAGCAGCCCGTGGTCCTCGCCGCCGTGCAGCGCCACCGGGTCGAGGTCGACCTCGAGCGCGAGGGTGACCCCGCTGGCCCGCGCGAGCCGCCCGGCGTCGATCGCCAGACCGTCGGAGAGGTCGAGCATCGCCGTCGCCCCGGCCCTCGCGGCGCGGGGGCCGTCCGCGATCGGCGGGACGGGACGCCGTTGGCGGGCGACGTCCGGGTCGGCGTCGGCGCCGCTCGCCACCGTCGCGGCGCGCGAGGGCTCCCCGTCCGGGTCGACCCCCTCGCGGAACAGTCGTGTGAGACCCCGCGCGGCCGGCCCCAGCTCGCCGGAGACCGCCAGGACGTCGCCGGGCCGGGCGCCCGAGCGGACGACCGGCGGCCGGTCCGCGAGGTCACCGAAGGCCGTGACGGCCACCGTGAACGTCCCCGAGGTGGACAGGTCGCCGCCGACGACGCCGCAGCCGGGCGCGAGGGCGTCGACGGCCGTGCGCACCCCGTCCGCGAAGGACTCCAGGACCGCCACCGGGGTGTCCTGCGGGGCGGCCAGGGCGATCACCAGACCGGACGGCACCGCCCCCATCGCCGCGACGTCGGAGAGGTTCGTCGCCGCGGCCTTCCACCCGACGTCCTCCGGCGACGACCACGCCCAGCGGAAGTCCGGACCGTGCACCATCATGTCCGTGGTCACCACGAAGCGGCCGTCCGGGGCGGCGACGACGGCGCAGTCGTCGCCGGGGCCGAGGACGGGCGACCCCGCCGGCAGCCGGCGGACGATCCGGTCGAGGACCGCGAGTTCGCCGAGCTCCCCCACGGTCGGTCCGGCCCAGGCGTCGTACGTCGCGTCCACACGAGAACGGTAGCCTGGACGGTGATGGACACCGTGCGCCGACCCTCCCGGACGATCGCGATCGCGGGGGTCGTCGTGGCCCTCGCCGCCGGACTGACCGGGTGCACGAACGCCGTCGCGATGGCTCCGGCCCCCTCGGCGGACGACGCGGCGTGCGCCGCCGTGCAGGTGCGCCTGCCGGCCACCGTGGACACGAAGTTCGACCTCCGGGCCACGAACGCGCAGTCGACCGCGGCGTGGGGGGACCCCGAGGCGGCGATCTACCACTGCGGCGTCACGGTGCCGACGGTGTCCGACCTGCCCTGCTTCGACCAGGGCGGCGTGGACTGGATCCGGGACGACCGCGGGAAGCAGATCGTCTACACGACGTTCGGTCGTTCCCCCGCGGTGCAGGTCGTCATCGACGCGTCGCGCACCACCTCACAGGTCGTGCAGGACCTGACCGACGCCGTCTCGACCCTGCCGAAGGACGGCCACAAGTGCCTCGACGCGTCCCAGGTGCAGGGCTGACACGAGCGCTGCGGCCGACCGCTGCGGCCGACCGCGCCGGTCCTCAGCGGACCGCGGTGCGCCCGAGCTCGATCAGCTCCGTCACGAGCTCCGCGTAGGAGACACCCGACGCGGCCCAGCAGCGCGGGTACATCGACAGCGGCGTGAAGCCCGGCATCGTGTTCACCTCGTTCACCACGAAGCCGTCGTCCGTCAGGAAGCAGTCCACACGGGCGAGCCCGGCGCCGCCGATCGCCTCGAACGCCCGCGCGCCGATCGACCGGATCTCGTCGGTCTGCGCCTCGGTGAGCGGAGCGGGGCACAGCAGCGACTCGTCGCCGCCGAGGTACTTCGACTCGAAGTCGTAGAAGCCGGCGTCGTCGACGACGATCTCGCCCGGCAGGCTCGTGCGCGGGACGCCGTCGCGGCCCTCCAGCACGGCGACCTCGACCTCGCGTCCGAGCATCCGCGGTTCGACGATCACCTTCGAGTCGTGCTCGAACGCCAGGTCCATCGCGGCGCCGAGCTGCGACGGCTCGTCGACACGGGACACGCCCATGCTCGACCCGGCGCGGGCGGGCTTCACGAACAGCGGCCAACCGTGCGCCGCGACGGTCTCCGCGACGTCCACCGGGTCGGCGGCCCACTCGCGGCGGAGCACGGTCGTCCACGGCGCCACCCGGAGGCCGGCGTGCTCGAGGACGGCCTTCGCGACGTGCTTGTCCATGGCGAGGGCGCTCGCGAGCACACCGTCGCCGACGTACGGCAGCCCGGCGATCTCGAGCAGCCCCTGCACCGTGCCGTCCTCGCCGAACGGACCGTGCAGGATCGGGAAGACGATGTCCACGGCGACGGTCGTCACCGAGCCGTCCGGGTGCGACACGACGAGCTCGTTCGTCGCCGGCGACGTGGGGAACGCGACGCGGGTGCCGTTGTCCGGCACGGTCGGCAGTGCGCCGTCCCGGATCGTCAGCGACGCCGGGTCGTCGGGTTGCAGCGTGAAGGCCCCGTCCTTGGTGATGCCGACGGGAACGATCTCGTACACGGACCGGTCGACCACGTCCATGATGCCGCCGGCGGTCACGCAGCTGATCTCGTGCTCGCTGGAGCGGCCGCCGAACAGCACGGCGACGGTCGTCGGTGACACGGGTGCGATCGTGGGCATGGCAGTCCCCCTGGTGGTCGGGACCGGACCGGTCACTCGCCCTGGGGCTCGTCGGTCTCGGTGAGGTGCGGCGCGATGTTGCGCGGGTCGAGCCTACCGGCGAGGACCTCGGCGACCTGCCCCACGATGGGCATGTCGACGCCGTTGGCCGCCGCGAGCTCGAGGATCGGTGCGACCGATGCCAGGCCCTCGGCGGTCTGGTTCATCTGGCGCACGACCTCGTCGAAGCGGTAGCCCTGGCCGAGCAGACGCCCGGCGGTGTTGTTCCGCGAGAGCGGGGACTGGCAGGTCGCGATGAGGTCCCCGAGCCCGGCGAGTCCGGCGAGCGTGGACGGTTGGGCGCCGAACGACACGGCGAAGTCCGTCATCTCGGCGAGGCCCCGCGTGATGATCGACGCCTTCGTGTTCTCGCCGTAGCCGACACCGTCGACGATGCCGATCGCGACGGCGATGAGGTTCTTCAGCACGCCGCCGAACTCGGTGCCGATCACGTCGGTGTTCGTGAACGACCGGAAGTACGGGTTCGTCGCGACCGCCGCCACAGCCGTGGCGGTGTCCAGCGACGTCGAGGACACCACGGCCGCGGTCGGCTGTCGGCGGGCGATCTCGAGCGCGAGGTTCGGGCCGCTCGCGACGGCGATGCGGTCGCGGTCGATGCCGAGTCCCTCGTGCAGGACCTCGCTCATCCGCAGACCGGTGGCCTTCTCGACGCCCTTCATCAGGCTCACGACCGGGACGCCCTCGGGCAGCAACGGTGCGATGGCGGAGAGGTTCGACCGCAGGGACTGCGACGGCACGGAGACGTAGACCTGCTCGGCGCCGTCGAGCACCGCGGACAGCGAGGTCGACGCGGTGAGCGTGCGCGGGAGATTGATGCCCGGCAGGTACTCGGAGTTCCGCTTCGTCTCGGTGATCTCCCGGGCCACCTCGGGACGACGTGCCCACAGCACGGTGCGCGCACCGCCCTCGGCGAGCACCTTCGCGAACGTGGTCCCCCAGCTCCCGGCCCCGATGACCGCGACGCGCGGCTTGTCGGTCGACTGCATCACCACCCGGATCGCGGCGGTGTCCACGGCCCCGGGAGCGGCCGCGGCGGGGTCCGGGTGGTCGTCGTGCGGGCGGAGGCCCGGTCCCTGGTCACTCAAACCTGCCGGTCTCCTTCTGGTTGTTCGCCACCGGGTCCCAGCGGGTCGCGGGGGCCTGCTCGCCCCGGAGCTGCTCGAGCAGCGCGGTGATGTGGCGCATCACGAGCTCGGTCGCCTCGACGAGCATCTGCTGGTCGATCGGCCGGCCCCGGTACGCCGACAGGTCGACGGGGTCGCCGACGATGACGTCGACGCGGGACGGCGGGAACAGCCGGAGCTTCTTGCCGTAGCGCGCCATGATGTTCTGGGTGCCCCAGTGCGCCATCGGGATGAGCGGGACGTCGTTCTCGAGCGCGATCCGCACCGCGCCGGTCTTGCCGCGCATCGGCCACAGGTCGGGGTCACGGGTGAGCGTGCCCTCCGGGTAGACGATGATCGCGCCGCCCTGCTCGACGAGCGACTTCCCACCGCCGAGCGGGTCGCTCAGCCGGGTCCGACCCGATCGCTCGACGGGGATCTGCCCCATGCCGGACATCAGCTTCCCGAAGACGGGCACCCGGAACAGGGACGCCTTGGCCAGGAAGCGCGGCGCACGCTTGCTGAGGTACACCGCCGTGCCGACGACCAGCGGGTCGATGTTCGTGAAGTGGTTCGGCGCGAGGACGAACGCGCCGTCCGCCGGCACACGGTTCGGTCCGTGCCAGTGGTAGCGGGCGGAGAACCGGAAGACCGGGATGACGACGGAGGCGGTGATGCGGAAGGCCGTGTTCAGCTCGCCGCGTCGCCACCGGCGCCCACGCACCGGCATGCCGGTCGTGACCTCCGGGGCGGAGCCGCGCCGCGCCTCCAGGCCGTCACCGGCGCGCGACGCGCCGTCACCGGCGCGCGACGCGTCGGCACCGACCCGCGACGCGTCGGCACCGACCCGCGCCGCGTCGTCACCGGCGCGCGACGCAGCGTCACGCGACGCGTCGTCTCCGGGCGTCGGTGCAGCAGTCGACACCGCGCCTACCCCGCGAAGTCGAAGTCGGCGCCGAGCTTGCGGAGCTTCGGGATGAAGTGCTCGTAACCGCGGCTGATGATGCCGACGTTCGTGATGTGCGACTCGCCCTCGGCGGTCAGCGCCGCGATGAGGTGGCTGAAGCCGCCGCGCAGGTCGGGGACCCGGACGTTGGCGGCGTGCAGCGTGGTCGGTCCGGTGATCACCGCGGCCTGCTCGAACGGGCGGCGGGCGACGCGACGGTCGTGACCGGGCAGCCCCTCCTTGTGCACGACGATGTCGGCGCCCATCTCGTTGAGGGCCTCGGTGAAGCCGAAGCGGTTCTCGTAGACGGTCTCGTGCACGACGCTCCGGCCGGCGGCCTGCGTGAGCGCCACGACGAGCGGCTGCTGCCAGTCCGTCATGAAGCCGGGGTGCACGTCGGTCTCGATGACGACCGGCTGCAGGACCTCGCGCTCCCGGTAGAAGCGGATGCCGTCCTCCTGGATGTCGAACCCGCCGCCGACCTTCCGGAAGACGTTGAGGAACGTCATGAGTTCCTGCTGCTTCGCGCCCTCCACGAAGATGTCGCCGTTCGTCGCGAGTGCGGCGGAGGCCCAGCTGGCGGCCTCGTTGCGGTCGTTGATCGCACGGTGCGTGTAGCCGCGCAGGGACGAGACGCCCTCGATGAAGATGACGCGGTTCGGCTCGACGGAGACGATCGCGCCCATCTTCTGCAGGATCGCGATGAGGTCCATGATCTCGGGCTCGATCGCGGCGTTGCGGAGCTCGGTGACGCCCTCGGCGAGGGTCGCGGAGAGCAGGACCTGCTCGGTCGCGCCGACGCTCGGGTACGGCAGCTCGATGCTGGCACCCTTCAGGCCGTTCGGCGCGGTCAGGTGGATGCCGCTGACCTGCTTGTCGACGACCGCGCCCATCGCACGGAGGGCGTCGAGGTGGAAGTCGATCGGGCGGTCGCCGATGCGGCAGCCGCCGAGGTCGGGGATGAACGCCTCGCCGAGCTTGTGCAGCAGCGGGCCGCAGAACAGGATCGGGATGCGGCTCGAACCGGCGTGCGCATCGATCTCGGCGAAGTGCGCCGACTCGACGTTCGACGGGTCGAGGATGAGCTCGCCTCGTGCAGGATCGGTGATGCGCACGCCGTGCACCTCGAGCAGGCCGCGGACGACCTTGACGTCGGAGATGTCCGGGACGTCCTTGAGGATCGACGGGGTGTCACCGAGCAGCGACGCCACCATGGCCTTGGTCGCGAGGTTCTTCGCCCCACGGACCTCGATGCGTCCCACGAGCGGCTTGCCGCCGCGGATGACGATCTCGTCCGACTTGAGGCCCACGCGCGCCCCTGCGGCGGCTGCGTCCTGTACGAGAGAGTTCACTACTTCACCGGCAATGTCTTCGGCCGCCAACGGGAGCGGCGGGATTCGAACTCCGTGATCGAGGTCTCGTCACGGAGGGTGAGCCCGATGTCGTCGAGCCCTTCCATCAACCGCCAACGAGTGTAAGCGTCGATCTCGAACGGGACGTCCACATCGCCGAGCGACACGCGCTGGGCCACGAGGTCCACAGTGGCGGACACACCGGGGTTCCGCTCGATCTCGGCCCAGAGCCGCTCGACTTCCGATTCGGTCACGATCGCGGTGACCAGGCCCTGCTTGCCCGCGTTGCCCTTGAAGATGTCGGCGAAGCGGGGCGAGACCACGACGCGGAACCCGAAGTCGCGGAGCGCCCAGACGGCGTGCTCACGGGACGACCCGGTGCCGAAGTCCGGTCCGGCGACCAGCACCGACGCGCCCTGGTAGACGGGCTGGTTCAGTACGAAGTCGGGGTCCTGGCGCCAGCCGGCGAACAGGGCGTCCTCGAAGCCGGTCTTGGTGACGCGCTTGAGGTAGACGGCGGGGATGATCTGGTCGGTGTCGACGTTCGACCGCTTGAGCGGTGCCGCGATGCCGGTGACGGTGGTGGTCTTGTCCATCAGAAGGTCCCCTCGGTGGTCGTGGCGGTCGTGCCGGTAGTGCTCGCTGCGCGCGCCGTGCTGTTCGTGGCGGCTGCGCCCGCCGTGCTGGTCGCGGCGGCGATCTCGTCGTCCGTCACCAGGTCCCACGGGCTCGACAGCGTGCCACGCACCGCGGTGGCGGCGGCGACGAGCGGCGACACGAGGTGCGTCCGGCCGCCCTTGCCCTGGCGTCCCTCGAAGTTGCGGTTCGAGGTGCTCGCGCACCGCTCCCCCGGCGCCAGCTGGTCGGGGTTCATCCCGAGGCACATCGAGCAGCCGGCGAACCGCCACTCCGCGCCGAAGTCCGTGAACACCGTGTCCAGCCCCTCGGCCTCGGCCTCGAGGCGCACCCGCGCGGAACCCGGGACGACCATGACCCGGACCCCTGGCGCCTTCTGACGGCCCCTGATGACCGACGCGAAGGCCCGGAGGTCCTCGATCCGCGAGTTCGTGCACGACCCCATGAACACCGCGTCGACCGCGATGTCCTTCATCGGGGTGCCGGCGGCGATGTCCATGTACTCCAGGGCGCGCTGTGCGGCGGCCTGGTCGTTCGGGTCGGTGTAGTCGGCGGGGTCCGGCACCTTCTCCGACAGCGACACGCCCTGCCCGGGGTTCGTGCCCCAGGTGACGAACGGCTCGAGCTCGTCCGCGTCGATGAAGACCTCGGCGTCGAACACCGCGTCGTCGTCGGTCGCCAGGGTGTCCCAGTACGCGACGGCGTCGTCCCAGTCCTGACCGGTCGGCGCGTGGTCGCGGCCCTGGACGTAGTCGTAGGTGGTCTGGTCCGGGGCGACCATGCCGGCGCGGGCGCCCGCCTCGATCGACATGTTGCAGATCGTCATGCGCCCCTCCATCGAGAGGGCACGGATCGCCGAGCCGCGGTACTCGAGCACGTAGCCCTGCCCGCCGCCGGTGCCGATCTTCGCGATGACCGCGAGGATGATGTCCTTCGCCGTCACACCGGGCCGCAGCGTGCCCTCGACGGTGATCGCCATCGTCTTGAACGGCTTGAGCGGCAGGGTCTGGGTGGCCAAGACGTGTTCGACCTCGGACGTGCCGATGCCGAACGCCATCGCGCCGAACGCGCCGTGCGTGCTGGTGTGCGAGTCGCCGCACACGACGGTGATGCCCGGCATGGTCAGGCCGAGCTGCGGGCCGACCACGTGCACGATGCCCTGCTCCTTGTCGCCCAGGGAGTGCAGGCGGACGCCGAACTCCTCGCAGTTGCGACGCAGGGTCTCGATCTGGATGCGACTGGTCGGGTCCGCGATCGGACGGTCGATCGCGAGGGTCGGCGTGTTGTGGTCCTCGGTCGCGATGGTGAGGTCGAGTCGGCGCACCGGCCGGCCGGCCTGGCGCAGGCCGTCGAAGGCCTGCGGGCTCGTGACCTCGTGCACGAGGTGGAGGTCGATGTAGAGGAGGTCCGGGTTCCCGTCCTCGCCCTTGACCACGACGTGGTCGTCCCACACCTTCTCGGCGAGCGTCTTTCCCATGAGCCCGGCCCTCCTGTCCTCGTCGTTGCGCCGCGGCCGCGGCACGATCAGGCGACTCTACCATTGGTATACCAATCGCACGACGCATCGGCCTGGAGGCGCGGGGCGGGTCCGCGACACCCGTCGCGGTGGGAGAATGGTCGCGACATGACGACACCTGCGCACTCGACCCGGACCGTGAACCTCGAGGGCGCAGCTCGCGCCGCGATCGCCGGCGGCGCTCCGCTGGCGCTGCTCATCGCCCTCGGGATGCCCCAGTACGCGGCCTTCGCGATGTTCGCCGGGTTCACCGCGATCTTCGGCGCGACGGAGCCGTACCGGCAGCGCGCGGTCACGACCGGGGTCGCCGGGGCGATGCAGGCGGTGTGCATGGCGGCCGGCGTCGCGGTCTCGCTCGCCGGGTCGCAGCTGTGGTTGCAGACCGTCGGACTCGTCGTGGTGCTCGTCGTCGCGGTGTGCACCCTGAGCGCGCTGCAGACGATCCCCGCACAGCCGATCTTCCCGACGTTCGCGTTCGTGGTGTCCGCGCTCGTCCCGCTCACGTCGTCGGACCTGCCGCTCGTCGCGACGATCATCGTCGGGTCGGTCGCGTGGGCGTGGCTCGTGGCGATGTCGGGCTCCGTCCTCCGCCTCGTGTTCCACCCGCGGGCGCCGCACCGCTTCCGGCCGCTCGCCGCGCGCAAGCACCGCTCGCTCGCGGTGCTCCGGACGCCCGCGCTCTGGGAGACCGTCGGTCTGAACGTCGTCGGGGCCCTCGTCGCCGGAGCCGTCGCCGAGTCGATCCCCGGCCTCGGCCACCCCTACTGGGCCGTGATCGCGGTCGTCTCCACCCTGCCGGCGCTCCGGCAGCGGCACACCGTGGTGCGGGCCTTCCAACGGTTCATCGGCACGATCGGCGGGACGATCGTCGCGGTCGGGATCCTGCTGCTCGAACCGTCGGCGTGGTGGATCGTCGTGATCGCCGTGATCGGGCAGTTCTTCGCCGAGATCTTCGTCGCGCGGAACTACGCCGTGACGCTGCTGTTCCTCACGCCGCTCGCGCTCGCGGTGTCGTGGCTGAGCCTGCCGGAGGCGCCGGAGCTCCTCGCCCTGGACCGCGTCGCGCAGACGACACTGGGCGCCCTCGTGAGCGTGGCGCTGCTCCTCGTCGGCCGGGCGATCGAGCGACGCCGCGGCCGGGCCCTCGGCGCGACGAGCGCGATCCGCACGGTCTGAGCGGGCGGGTCGCGCCCGACTCCGGGCGCACCGTGCCGGAACGGGCGTACCCGGTCGATCCATCCGACCGGGTACGCCCGTTCCGCCTTGCCATCGCGCGCGTTCTGGGAAGGAACGGGCGCGCGTCAGTCGCGGGGCTGCACGTTCCAGGTGTCGATCACGGGGCGACCGTGCTCGTACCCGAGGACGCTCACCGACGCGGTCCCGAGCTTCAGGACGGCACCGTCCTGCGGCGCGAGCCGGATCCACGCGGCGCCGAGCGCACGGAGGACGTGCCCGTGTGCGACGACGATCGCGTCCTCGCCGTCGGCGAGCACCGGGCGCGCACGGTCCAGGATCCGCTCGACCCGGACGCGGACCTCGGCGGCGTTCTCGCCCGGGGTGTCCCCGGCCGGGACACCGTCGGTCCAGAGGTCCCACGGCCCGTGCCGCAGCACCTTGATCTGCGGGGTCGTGAGCCCCTCGTACGCGCCGTAGTCCCACTCGTACAGGTCCTCGTCGAGCTCCGGGTCGACGCCGACGAGCGCCGCGGTGTCCCGGGCGCGCTGCAGCGGACTCGACAGCGCCAACGCGAACGTCCGGTCGGCCAGGTACCGTCCGGCCTGCTCCGCCTGCTCGATGCCGTGCTCCGTGAGCGGGATGTCGGTGCGGCCGGTGTGCTGCCCGCTCTTCGACCACTCCGTCTCTCCGTGACGGACGAGGACGAGTTCGCCGGGGCGTTCCGAGGTCATGTGTTCCTTCCGAGCCAGAGGCCGAGCGCGGCTGCGCCGACCGAGACGACGAGCATGCCGAAGCCGTTCAGGACGGCGAGCCGGGGCTTGCCGGATCGGAGGAGCTGCACGGTCTCGACACTCGCCGTCGAGAACGTCGTGTACCCACCCATCATGCCCGTTCCCAGCACCGTGACCGTCGGGAGCGGGATCGTGCCCGCCTGTCCGAGGCCGGTGAGGAGCCCGAGGACGAGCGATCCGGAGACGTTGATGACGACCGTGCCGAGCGGGAAGCCGGTGACGCGCGCCTTGACGAGACCGTCGAGCAGGAAGCGCAGCGCCGCACCGATCCCACCGCCGACCGCGACGAGGACCAGCTCGAGCCCGCTCACCGATCCGCCTCCGTCGGGACCGTCGGATCCGCGTCCTCGACGGCGTCCTCGACGGTGTCCCGCGGTCGGATCAGCACCGCTGTCCAGAGACCGCCGACGACCGCGCCCAGTCCGAGCACGACCGTGGTGAGGCCGTACCCGGCACCGGCCGTCCAGCGTCCGGCGTCCAGGAGCTCCGCCGTGTCGACCGCCAGTGTGCTGTAGGTGGTGAACCCGCCCAGGACGCCGGTCCCCAGCACGAGCCGGAGCGTCCGGCGTCGACCGACGTCGGGACCACGGTGCGCGAGCGCCTCGAGCAGGAGGCCCAGGCAGAAGGCCCCGACGACGTTGATCGCGAGGATCGTCCAGCTGATCCCGTCGTGGTCGGGGAACGCCTCGGCGAGGAGCGCGCGGACGGCGGTGCCGAGCGCACCTCCGAGGGCGACGGTGCCGAGCGACGCCCATCGGAGGTGGGGTGGCCGCACCGGCCGTGCGGCGGTCTCGTCGACCTCGACGTCGGGGTCGATCGGGATGCTCCCGGAGTCGGTGAGGTGTCGTCGCGGTCCGTCGTGCACGTCGGGCTCCTATCGCCGAGCACGCCGGATGGCCTCCGCGCGTGCGGTGTTCTCGGGATAGGGACCGTTGGCGGTGTCCGCGGTTGGGTCCGGCAGGCCCCACTGCCGGGTCTGACGACTCCGCCAGCGTACCGCGCCGGTACGCCGCGTCGTGGATCGGTCAGTCGATGACCGCGGCCGTCCCCTCGATCTCGACGAGCTGGTCGTCGTAGCCCAGCACGGTCACACCGAGCAGGGTGCTCGGGACGTCGTGGTCGCCCATCGCCGCACGCACGACCTCCCAGGCCGCCACGAGGTCCGCCTGCCGAGACGACGCGACGAGCACCCGGGTCTGCACGAGGTCCCCGAGGTCGGCACCTGCTGCGGCGAGCGCCGTCCGGAGGTTCGCGACGCACTGCGCGGCCTGGGCGCGGACGTCCCCGACCGCCACCGTTGCTCCGTCACCATCGAGCGGACACGCCCCCGCCAGGAACACCAGTCGAGCATCGGCAGGCACCGTGGCGGCGTACGCGTACTCCGCGACGTCGCTGAGGGTCTCGGAGCGGATGAGCTGGACGACACTGGTCACCGCACCAGCCTGGCAGACGCCACCGGTCACGGACGGCCGGACTTTCCGGGACACTGGTCGGGTGGCCTGCCGGCCCGTCTCCCTCCCCTCCCCCAAGGAGTGCTCCGCATGCCCGAGCTCCCGCTCGTGTTCGAAGTCGGCTCGATCATCGCGCTCGTCGTGATCCTGCTCGCCGACCTCCTCATCGTCGCGCGCCGCCCGCACGTGCCGACGCTGCGGGAGTCCGCGACCTGGGTCGGCGTCTACGTGGGGCTCGCGCTGGTGTTCGCCGTCGCGATGCTGGTGTTCGCCGGGACCGAGCCGGCCGGGCAGTTCCTGGCGGGCTGGTTGACGGAGTACAGCCTGAGCATCGACAACCTGTTCGTGTTCGTCATCCTGATGGCGCGGTTCTCCGTGCCGAAGACGATCCAGCAGGAGGTGCTCATGCTGGGCATCATCATCGCGCTGGTGCTGCGGGGCGTGTTCATCCTGGTGGGGGCACAGCTCATCGAGGACTTCTCCTGGATCTTCTACCTCTTCGGCGCGTGGCTGGTGTGGACCGCGATCCAGCAGCTCCGCAGCGAGGACGAGGACGACGACTCGGACAGCTTCATCGTCCGCGTGCTGCGCCGTCGGATCCGGATCACCGACACGTTCGACGGGATGAGGTTCCGCACCACCGAGGACGGGGTCCGCCACTTCACGCCGCTGCTCGTCGTCCTCATCGCGATCGGCACCACCGACCTGCTCTTCGCGCTCGACTCGATCCCCGCCATCTTCGGGATCACCGAGAGCGCGTTCATCGTCTTCACCGCGAACGTCTTCGCCCTGATGGGCCTGCGGCAGCTGTACTTCCTGCTCGGCGGCCTGCTCGAGCGACTCGCGTACCTGAAGTACGGCATCGCGTTCATCCTCGCCTTCATCGGGGTCAAGCTCGTGCTGCACGCGTTGCACGACAACGAGCTGCCGTTCCTGAACGGCGGCGAGCACGTCGAGTGGGCGCCGGAGATCAGCACGACGGTGTCCCTGCTCGTCATCGTCGGGGCGATGGGGGTCTCGACCGTCGCCAGCGTCGTACGGCTGCGGCGCGACGGGACCGAGGGCGCGGACGACGCGGGCGCGGCGGCTCGCACGTCCGACTGAGGCGACCGGACGAGCAGTTCGTTGCGCGGGACGGTGCGGACGCTGCGCGGGTGATCCGACGACGCAGGATCCCGCCGTGGATGGGCAACAATGCGTCCGTCGATCTTCCCTAGGCTCGGAGGCAACCCAACGACGGGAGGTTCGACATGTCGCAGTTCGTCCAGAAGTTCTCGCAGGACGCCATCGTCGGCGAGCCCGAGGTCGTCGAGGACCGCCCCACCGTGCGCGAGGTCGCGACGCTCCCGGCGTGGCTGCGGCTGAAGGCCGCCGTCGAATCGCTCCGCGCCCTGCAGGCGGAGGACGGTTCGATCCGCGACCCGGCGGACCACGCGAGCGCGACGGATCACCTGGCCACGATCCTCCCGGCCGTCGCCGAACTGGCCCCCTGCTTCCCGCACGACGCCGCGTACCTGGACGCCGTCCAGCGCGACTTCGAGCGCTGGGCCGGCGACGGGTTCCCGGTGCCGGACTTCCTCGACTCCCTGAACGCGTTCCAGCCCCAGCAGCACCGGGTCGACGGGCTCGGGCACCTCGTGGTGTTCCCGATGTACACGCAGAACGGCAGCTCCTCGCGGTTGGTCGAGGCCGTCCTGGTCGAGGTGATCTGGCCGGAGTTCATCGCCGAGCTCGAGGCCGGCGACTACGGCAACGCGCTCTTCGTCGCACTGCGCTTCGTCGACTTCACGCCCGGCTACGACACCAACTCCGCGGTGCTGTTCCCCGAGACCGTCGCCATGCGCGAGATCCCGACGTTCACCTGGGGCGCGATCTTCCAGGACCGCGAGGCGGCGCGCTACCGTCGCGTCGTCCGCGCGGCGTCCGAGATCACGAAGCTCGAGCTGCCGGCGGACGCCGCAGCGATGCTCGACGACCAGGAGCTGACCGAGCGGGTGTTCGTGATGTGGGACATCATCCACGACCGGTCGCACATGCGCGGCGACCTGCCGTTCGACCCGTTCATGATCAAGCAGCGGATGCCGTTCTTCCTCTACTCGCTCGAGGAACTCCGCTGCGACCTGACCGCGTTCCGCGAGTCGGTGCGCCTGGAACGGGACCTGTCGGCGCGGCCGGACCACGAACTGACCGAGGCCGACCGAGCCATCCGCGACCACGCCCGGCTCGTGCAGTACGCCGTGGTGTTCGACCGGATCTTCCGCTTCGCGATCACCGGCAGCCGCGTCCGGAACTACGACGGACTCGGCGGCCAGTTGCTGTTCGCGTGGCTGCACCAGCACGGCGTCCTGCACTGGACGGACACGCGGCTCACCATCGACTGGGAGGCCGTGCCGGACGTCATCATCGCCCTCAGCGACGAGATCAACGAGCTGTACTGGCGCTCGATCGACCGCCCGAAGCCGGCGCACTGGCTGGCCGCGTACGCGATGCTCACCCGCACGCTCACCCCGCACCCCGCCTCGGCCTGGGCGCGCGGGCTGCCCACGGACACGCTCGCCGGTCCGCCGAAGGGCTACACCGACGCCGTGCTCGACGACGAGTTCCCGCTGTCCATGTTCTACGAGGCCCTGCACAAGAAGATGGCCGCGGTGATCGCGTCGACCGCCGGCATCACCGGCACGACGGACGTCGCGGCGTGAACGGCGGCTCCCCCGCCGGTCGCGTCGTGCTCGTCGCCGGCGCGACCAGCGCGAGCGGCGCGGCGGTCGCGCGCGCACTCACCGCCGCCGGTGCGGCCGTCGTCGCCGTCGGGTCCAGACCGGACGCACTGGAGGCGCTGAAGGCGTCCGTCCCGGGCGTCACCACCCACACGTGCGACCTCGCGGACCTCGACGCGGTCTCCGCGCTCGCCGCCGCCGTGCACGCCGACGCCGGCCGAATCGACGGCCTCGTGCACCTGGTCGGCGGCTGGCGTGGCGGCGGCAGCATCCCGGGGCAGTCGGACGACGACTGGGACGTCCTCGACCGGGCCTTCCGGACCCTGCGCAACACGACGAGGGTCTTCCACGAGGACCTCGTCGCGTCCCCGTCGGGGCGACTGGCGACCGTGTCCTCCACCACCGTCGACGCCCCCACCGCGGGCGCCGCGAACTACGCCGCCGCGAAGGCCGCGGCCGACGCCTGGGTGCGCGCCGTCGCCCAGGGGTTCCGGAAGGACGCCCCGGACGCTGCCGCCACGGTGTTCGTCGTCGGCTCGCTCGCCGGCCTCGAGGACCGTCTCGCCGACGAGGTCGTGCGGCTCTGGGCGGCCTCCCCCGCGGACGTGAACGGCGCCCGCATCCCCCTCTCCCCCTCCCTAGGATGAAGCCGTGACCCTTCGACTCCACGACATGGACCTGCGGGGCTTCGCCTCCGACAACTACGCCGGCGTCCACCCCGAGATCCTCGACGCGATCGCCGCCGCCAACCAGGGCCACCAGATCGCGTACGGCGAGGACGTCTACACGGCACGTCTCGGTGCGGTGTTCCGGGAGCACTTCGGGCAGCAGGCCGAGGCCTTCCCGGTGTTCAACGGCACCGGTGCGAACGTCGTCGGTCTGCAGTCGATGCTGCCGCGGTGGGGCGCCGTCGTGTGCACCTCGACCGCGCACATCCACACCGACGAGGGCGGAGCACCCGAGCGCGTCGGCGGGATCAAGCTGCTGCCGGTGGAGACCCCCGACGGCAAGCTCACGCCGGAGCTCATCGACAAGGAGGCCTGGGGCTGGGGCGACGAGCACCGCGCCCAGCCGCTCGTCGTCTCGATCACGCAGACCACCGAGCTCGGCACCGCCTACACGGTGGAGGAGATCCGCGCGATCGCCGACCACGTGCACGGGCTCGGGATGCGCCTGCACATGGACGGTGCACGCATCTCGAACGCCGCCGCGACCCTCGGCGTCCCGCTGCGCGCGTTCACCACGGACGCCGGGGTCGACGTGCTGAGCTTCGGCGGGACGAAGAACGGGATGCTCTACGGCGAGGCGATCGTCGTGCTGGACCCGGCCGCGTCGGAGGGCCTGCACTACCTCCGGAAGATGAACATGCAGCTCTCGTCGAAGATGCGGTTCGTCTCGGCGCAGCTCATCGCACTGCTCACCGACGACCTGTACCTCCGCTCGGCCGGGCACGCCAACGCCATGGCCGCGCGGCTCCGCGGTGCGCTCGAGGCCCGCATCGCGGACGGCACGATCCGCGGCGTCGGCTTCAGCCAGGAGACCCGCGCGAACGGGGTCTTCGCGACGCTGCCGGCCGGCGTGGCCGATCGGCTGCGCGAGCACTTCCGGTTCTACGACTGGGACGCGAGCCGCAACGAGGTCCGCTGGATGTGCTCCTACGACACCTCGGAGCAGGACATCGACGACTTCGTCGCGGCGCTGACGCGGGAGCTCGACGCGGTCTGACGGCGAGCAGCCGTCCCCTGACAGGGCAACGGCGAGCAGCCGTCCCCTGACAGGGCAACGGCGAGCAGCCGTCCCCTGACAGGGCATCCCACCCGAGCGCCCCCGGTCGTAGCGTCGACCGCACCACGGGCCACCCGGGCCCGTCGAGGAGGAGACACCCATGTCGCAGGAGATCCTGCCGGAGCAGCCGACCGTCAAGAACCCGCCGGAGCAGTTCGCCGGCGACGTCTGGGTCGACCCGATCGTCAGCCCCCAGGACGACGACCAGCGGGCCACGCTCGCGCTCGTGACGTTCGCGCCCGGCGCGCGCACCGCCTGGCACTCGCACGCGCGCGGCCAGTTCCTGCGGGTCACCCGGGGCACGGCGCACTTCGGGACCCGAGACGGGAAGGTCATCACCGCCCGTCCCGGTGACACCGTGTACGTCTCGCCCGGCGAAGAGCACTTCCACGCCTCCGCCGAGGGCACCTTCATGGAGCACCTCGCGATGCTCGAGAGCGCTGACGATCCGTCGACGACCACCACCTGGCTCGAGCACGTGTCCGACGAGGACCTCGCCCGATGACGACGTGGGACGCCGACACCATCGCGATCATCGCCGCAGCCGACGACCTGCACGTGAGCCCCTTCCGTGCCGACGGCACCACGTACGGCACGCCCACTTGGATCTGGTCGGTCGTCGTGGACGGCGAGCTGTACGTGCGCGCCTACAACGGGCGCCGCTCCCGCTGGTACCGCTCCGCCATCGAGCAGGGGGCCGGGCGGGTGCGCGTCGCGGGCGCCGAGCACGAGGTCGCCTTCGACGCGGTCGGTCCGGACCTGAACAGCCGCATCGACGCCGCGTACGAGACGAAGTACGCCGGCAGCCCGTACCTCCCGCCGATGCTCCAGGACGGCCCGACCGCGGCGACGGTCCGGATCCGTCCACGCCCGTGAGCACGCGCGACCCCGGGGTCGGACCATGAGCACCAACCGCGACGACGTCCGCGAGTTCCTGGTGAGCCGTCGGGCCCGTGTCCGGCCCGACCAGGTCGGTCTTCCCACGGGGCCGAACCGTCGCGTCGCCGGGCTGCGCCGCGGTGAGGTCGCGATGCTCGCCGACGTCAGCGTCGAGTACTACTCGCGCGTCGAACGCGGCGCCCTCGCCGGCGTCTCGGACGGGGTCCTGCACGCGATCGCCGGAGCGCTCCTGCTCGACGACGCCGAGCGGGACCACCTCTTCGACCTGGCCCGCGCCGCGAACACCTCGCCGGTACGGGCCCGACGGCGTTCCCCGATGCCGACGGTCCTCCGACCGAGCCTGCAGTTCGCGCTCGACTCCTTCACCGGCATCGCGTTCGTCCGGAACGACCGCCTCGACCTCCTCGGTACGAACACGCTCGGCCGTGCCCTGTACGCCGAGTTGTACGCCGACGAGGACCGCCCGAACCTGGCACGGGCCACCTTCCTCCGGCGGGAGTGGGCAGACCGCTTCCACCCGGCCTGGGACCTCGCGGCCGACCAGACGGTGGCGATCCTCCGCACCGCTGCCGGACACGACCCGTACGACCGCGACCTGCAGGACCTGGTCGGCGAGCTCTCCACCCGGAGTCCGGAGTTCCGCGCGAAGTGGGGCCAGCACGACGTCCGCCGGCACGCCACCGGCGAGAAGCACTTCGTGCACCCGGACGTCGGCCCGCTCCACCTGTACTTCGAGGGATCGCGGCTGATGAGCGACCCGAGCCTGAGCTTCCTCGTCTACACGGCGGAACCCGGTTCCCCGACGGCGGACGCGCTCCGCCTCCTCGGCAGCATCGCGACCACCGACCACCGCCCGGCTCCGGCGCGCGGGTGAGCGCGGTCCGCGGCCGCGACCACCACCGGTCGGGAGGCGCGGTGCCGGCCCGCACCGCGCCTCCCGTCCCGCCGCCGGCCGGCGCCGTGGTCGGGCCCGGGAACGACGAACGCCCTCCGGCGGACCGGAGGGCGTTCGTGCTGACGTACTCGTGTGACCCCAGCGGGATTCGAACCCGCGTTACCGCCGTGAGAGGGCGACGTACTAGGCCGCTATACGATGGGGCCGTCACACATGGGAATCCCCCGCCCGGGAGCGGGGGTCTCGTGTTCGTTGCCGGAGTCGGAGGCAAGCCACCTGTGGTGACCCCAGCGGGATTCGAACCCGCGTTACCGCCGTGAGAGGGCGACGTACTAGGCCGCTATACGATGGGGCCGTTCCGACAACTCGACAAGTATGGCACAAGCGCCGCGCCGTGCCAAAACGAGGCGTGTCGCCCGGGTGCGCCGTCATGCCTCGGCGGGCATACGGCGGACCCGTGCAGCGTGTCAGATGGTGAGGGACTCACCCGGCGAGAGGACCTCGAGGCGGCCGGCAGGCTCGACCGCCTCGCGCAGGCGACCGGTGTGCATGCCGTACCCGATCTCGGAGAGCGTGGCCTCGTGGACGGGGTACGCGCGGCGCGGCGCGATCGCGGCGACGTAGTCCATCATCTCGGCGACCTTGAGCCACGGGGCGCCGACGGGGGCTGCGAGGACCTCGACCGGGACGCCGGGCTCGGTGTAGGAGTCGCCCGGGTAGAAGAGCCTGCCGTTGACGAACACGCCGGTGTTGTCGATCACCGGGACGCTCGAGTGGATGACGTTGTGACGGGTGCCGTGGAAGGTGAGGTCGAACGGGCCGACCGTGCGGTGGTCGCCCTCCGTCACGACGTCGACCGGGATGCCCGTCTCGGCGAGCGCCGCGGCGACCCCGGCTGGGCCGATCACGACGGCCTCGGGGTTGTTCGCGAGGATCCCCCGGAGCTGCTCGGGCGTGACGTGGTCCGGGTGCTCGTGCGTGACGACGACCGCGACCACCCCGGTGGTGTCGACCGGTCGCGTGAAGTTGCCGGGGTCGATCACGAGACGGGCCTCGCCGTCGGTGACGATCTGGCAGGCGTGTTCGAGCTTGGTGACCTCCATGCGCCCGACCCTACGCGGGGGCGCCGCGGCGGGCGGTCGCGCGCCGCGGCGGGGCGCGCGCGCGGCGGCCGCACAACCGAAGTGACCCCGAACCGTGGATCGGCGTGGTTCCGGACGATTTCGGTTGTGCGCCAGCGCGGCGACGCACCCGCCAGCACGCTCCCGGCACCCGCCGTCGGCGCCCGCGGCGGCGGGTTGCAGCGCCCGGCGTGGAACCCCGTTTCCGACGTCGAACCGGGCCCGGGGGGCGGTTCGTTGTCGGAAACGAGGTTCGACCCACACACGGCGCCCGCGCCGGCGCGCGGCGCGCGCTACGCCCGCGGCGGCCCCGTCGTCGCGCGGACCACGAGGTGCGCCGGCGCCGCCGGCAGCGGCTCGGCCGGAGCCCCGTCGACCTCGGCGAGCACGGCCCGGGCGGCCACGCGGCCCTGCGCCTCGGGGTCCTGCGCGACGGTGGTCAGCCCGACGACCTCGCCGTACTCGTGCCCGTCGATGCCCATCACCGAGACGTCCTCCGGTACCGAGAGCCCGGCTCGACGAGCGGCGAGCACCACGCCCAGCGCCATCTCGTCCGACGCGCAGAACACCGCCGTCGGCCGACGAACTCCCCCGAAGAGCACAGCTCCCGCGTCGACACCCCCCGCGAAGGAGAACCGTCCGTCGAGCACCCACTCGTCCCGCACGCCGAGACCGCGGCCGGTCATCGCGTCGACGAACCCGTCCCGGCGGAGCCACGGCACGGCGACGTTCATGCCCGCCTCGTCCTGGCCGCCGACGTAGGCGACGTCGCGGTGGCCGAGTCCGCAGAGGTGGTCGACCGCGATCCCGGCGACCGCGACGTCGTCGACCCCGACGTTCCGGAGGCCGGCAGCGGGGCCGCCGATGACGATCATCGGGTGCCGGGCGAGTTCGAGTTCGGCGCGTTCGGTCTCGTCGAGCACGAGCGACAGCAGCACGAGGGCGTCGACACGGTGCCGGAGCATCGAGCGCCGGAACGCCCGGTCGCGGTCTCCCCCGGGGCCGCCGAGGTTGTAGAGCACGAGGTCGTAGCCGGCGCGACGGAGCTCCGCGTCGACGCCGCCGAGCGCCCGGACGTAGAACCATCGATCGATCACGGGCACGACCACGCCGACGGCGCGCTGCCGTCCGGTGGCGAGGCCGGCCGCCGCCGAGCTCGGGACGTACCCGAGTTCGTCGGCGACCCGCCGCACCTGGTCGATGGTGGAGTCCGCGACCGTCGACATGCCCCGCAGCGCGCGGGACACGGTCGACTTGGACAGGCCGGTGACGGTCGCGATCTCCTGGATCCCCATGCCCACTGCCGGGAGGCCCGTCAGCCGTCCGACGGCCGGGTCACGTCGTGGACGGGGCTGGTCCGCACCACCGCGGCCGCCGGTCTCGCCGTGCGGGTCGGCCGACGACCTGCCGGCGCGAGTTCGTCCCACCCGACGTGCCGGTGCACGCGCCCGTCGACGCTCGCGGCCGCCGGCCCGGACGCCGATGCCGGTGCCGGGGAGACCGCGGCGCGGGGCGCCGGGCCGGCGGGAGCTCCTCCGACACCGTCGGCCGGACCGGTGCGCCGGAGGACCGAGACCCGCCAGCGGTCGAGCGCGACGATGCCGAGCACGCACAGGAGCAGGGTGAGCGCCCAGCCGAGTGCGGGACGGCCGGTGACCTCGCAGAACACCGTGACGCCGAGGAACAGGACGCCGAACGTCCCGACGAAGCCGATCGCCTCCTCGATCCGGGCGGTGGGTCGCGTGGGCCCGCGCTGTGCCATGACCGTCAGCCCTTCACGCCACCGGCGGTGAGGCCGGCCACGATCCGTCGTTGGAAGATGAGCACGAGGATCACGAGCGGGATCGTCACGATCGTCCCCGCGGCCATCACCGCGGTGTACGGCTCCTGGTGCGGCTGCGACCCGGCGAACGACGCGATGGCGACGGTGACCGGCTGCGTGGCGTCGCTCGAGAGCTGGGACGAGATGAGGTACTCGTTCCAGGAGGAGATGAACGCCAGGATCGCGGTGGTGAACACCGCGGGGGCGGCCAGCGGCAGGATGATCCGCCGGAACGCCTGCACACGGGTGCACCCGTCGATGCGCGCGGCCTCCTCGAGGTCCCACGGCATCTCGCGGAAGAAGCTCGCGAGCGTGTAGACGGTGAGGGGCAGCACGAACGAGATGCTCGGCAGGATCAGCGCCTGGTAGGTGCCCATCCAGCCGATGTCCGTGAACAGCTGGAACAGCGGCGAGATGAGCGCGACCCCCGGGAACATCGACGCGGCCAGGATCGCGCCGGCGATGAGCGACTTGCCCTTGAACTCCAGACGAGCGAGCGCGTACGCCGCACTCGTGCCGACGAGCAGCGCGATGATCGTGACGACCCCGCCGATGAGCAGGCTGTTGCCGAGCGCCCGACCGAGGTGGTTGCCGAGCGACGTCGAGAACGCGGTCGTGTAGTTGTCGAGCGTCACGTGCGTCGGCCAGGGGGTGGCGTCGAAGGTGAACCCGACGTCGCGGAAGCTCGTCACCACCATCCAGTAGAACGGCAGCAGGCACCAGACGGCGATGACGGTGGCCTGGATGCCGGTGCGGAGCTTCGAACCGGTGTGCCGCTTGACGCGGACGTCGGCGCGGTCGACGGCGAGGTCGCGGGCCCGCGCGTTGGAGCGGGGTCGGTCGGCTGCGAGGGTCACTTGAGTTCACCCTTCTGCTGGGCTGCCTGCGTCTGCACGACGTTCGCGCCGAGGAACCGGACGAAGACGAACGCGACGATGAAGATCACCAGGAACGTGATCGTGGAGAGTGCCGACGCGGAGTTGAACCCCTGCCGGATCTGGTCGACCACGAGGATGGACAGCGTGGTGGTCGCGTTGCCGGAACCACCGCCGCCCCCGGTGAGGATCGCGGGCAGGTCGTACATGCGGAGCGCGTCGAGCACGCGGAAGAGGACCGCCACCATGAGCGCCGGCTTGAGGAGCGGCAGGGTGATGAGCATGAACCGCTGGACGGTGGAGGCGCCGTCCATCTTCCCGGCCTCGTAGACCTCTTCGGGGATCAGCTGCAGCCCGGCCAGGATGAGCAGCGCCATGAACGGGGTGGTCTTCCACGTGTCGGCGATGATGATCGCCCAGCGGGAGGCCCATTCGCCGCTCGTCCAGAGGATCTGCTGCCCGAGCACGTGGTTCAGGACGCCGTTCGCGTCGAAGATGAAGTACCAGAGCTTCGCGGTGACGGCGGTCGGGATGGCCCACGGCACCAGGATCGCGGCGCGGACGAGTGCGCGGCCCTTGAAGTTCCGGTTCATGATGATCGCCATCCACACGCCGATGAGGGTCTCGGCGAGCACCGTGACGACCGTGAAGAAGAACGTGTTGCCCATCGACACCCAGAACTGGCTGCCGATGCTGCCGGGCGGGCAGGTGGTGTTGCCGCACTGCTGGGCGAGCCAGTGCACGTAGTTCGTGACGCCGGCGAAGCCGCCCTGCACGAACAGGCCGGTCGCCTTGTCGAGTCCAGCGTCGAGCTGGAACGACTGGATGATCGCGCTGACCACCGGGTACCCGATGACGATGGCGAGGAGCACGATCGTCGGGCCGATGAGGTACACGGCCCAGCGGCCGTGCTCGGCGTTGAGTCCGCCCTTGCGCCGCTGTTTCGGCTCCATCCCCTGGGGGTTCGGGATGGCGGCGGGGATCTCGGTTGCTGCTGACACGTGACGGCCTCCTTGCCGGGTGTCGGAACGCAGGATGGGGCGGACTGGAGGCACGTGGCGGTGCCGCCACGGGCCTCCAGCCCGGTTGTTGCGGCGTCAGCCGCTCGCGGTGCTAGTTGCCGCTGCTGGTGGCCGTCTTGAGGGCGGCCTGCATGTCCTTCATGGCCTCGTCGACGCTCTTGGATCCCTTGAGGGCGGCGTAGGTGTTGTCCTGGATGGCCTTCGTCACGGCCGGGTAGAACGGCGTGACCGGACGCGGCTCGGCCGACTGGATCGACTTGAGCAGGGTGGGCAGGTAGGGCAGCTTCGCGGTGAGCTCGGAGTCCGTGTAGAGGTCACCGACGACCGGGGCCAGCGAGCCCTGGGTCGCGAAGAACTTCTGCGTCTCGTTCGACTCCAGGAACTCCAGGAAGTCGTGCGCGGTCGCCTTGTGCTTCGAGTACACGCTGATCGCCGCGTTGTGGCCGCCGAGCGTCGAGGCGCCGGTGCCGTCCTTGCCGGGGATCGGGGCGATGCCGAAGGTGTCCTTCACCGTGCTCGACCCGTCGGTCTTCGCGAGGCTGTAGACGTACGGCCAGTTGCGGAGGAACAGCAGCTTGCCGGCCTCGAACGCGGTGCGGCCCTGCTCCTCCTGGTAGGTGATCGCCTCGGCCGGGATGTTCCCGTCCTTGAACGCGTCGACCAGGTTCTGCAGACCGGCCTTCGCGTCGGACGTGTCGACGTCCGGGGAGCCGCTCTTGCTGAGCACCGAACCGCCGGAGCCGTTGATCGCCTCGGAGGCGTTCACCGTCAGGCCCTCGTACTTGGCGAACTGCCCGGCGTAGCAGCCGATGCCCGCCTGCTTGGCGATCTTGCAGTCCGCCATCATCTCGGCCCAGGTGGTCGGCGGGGTCTTGACGAGGTCCTTGCGGTAGTAGAGCAGCGCGCCGTCGGACGTCTGCGGGGCCGCGTAGAGGGTGTTGTTGTACGTCGCGGTCTTGACCGTGGCGGGCAGGAGCTTCGACGTGTCGATCTTCATCTTGCCGGTGAGCGGGGTGAGCCAGCCCTTCGCGGCGAACTCCGCGGTCCACACGACGTCGACGTCGACCACGTCGTAGTTGGCGTCCTTCGCCTGGAAGTGCTGCACGAGGTCGTCGTGCTGCTGGTCGGCCTGGTCGGACTGCTCCTTGAAGGTGACCTTCTCGTCCGGGTGTGCCTTGTTCCACTTCGCGACGAGCGGTCGGACGACGTTCGAGTTGTCCTTGCCCTGCACGTACGTGATCGGGCCGCGGCTGTCCTGCCCGTTCTGGGCGTCGTTCGATGCCGAGCTCCCGCTCGAGCAACCGGTGAGCACGAGGCCGACGACCGCGACCCCCGCAAGCGACGCGAACCGCACCTTGGCGCGTGTTGTCTTCACAGTGTTCGTCTCCTCATCGAGATCGCCAGGCGACGTCGATCGGATGCCGACGACGCTGCCTGGAGCAGGCGACGCTGCCTGCTGGTGGAGGAAGCTACGCCCGCCCGCGGCGTTCCGCAACCGGTTGCAACGACTCCGTGACCTGAGCGTGACCTCTGGACTTCCGGAGACTTCCTGGGTGAGCGCTCACACCGCGGTGCGGAACCCCGCAGGAACCCCGCCACGGCGAACCCGCTCCGTTGTCCGCGTCGAGCCGCGCCCGTAGCGTCCGCTGCATGGCCCTGCTCTCGCCCGTCACCGTCCCCGGTCCCCGCCGGGTCGTCAGCGTCGACCTCGACGCTCCGCTGCCGTCGCTCGTCGCCGACCGGACGGGGTCCTCCGCACTGGTCGTCGGCTACCGCGACGGGTTCCCGGTCACCACCCTCGACGTGCTCCTCACCGCGGACCCGGCGGACGCCGCCCGGGCCCTCGCACCGCTCGTCGACGGGCACCCCGGCGCGGTCGACGCGTTCCCCGAGGCGGTGCCGGACGCGGACCTCCCGATGATCTCGATCGTCGTGTCGACCATCGTCGCCCGCGTCGAGGACATCGGGAAGCTGCTCGACTTCCTCGAGCACCTCGACTACCCGGACTACGAGGTCGTCCTCGTCGACAACCGCGTGAAGGTCCCCGACATCGACGCGCTCCCGGGCCTGCTCGAGGGGCGGAACGTCCGGCTCGTCACGGAGCGGCGCCCCGGCTGCTCGGTCGGGCGGAACTCCGGCGTGGCCGCGGCGAGGGGCGAGATCATCGCGTTCACCGACGACGACGTCCGCGTCGACCCGCAGTGGCTCCGCTCGATCGGCACCCGCTTCGTCCGGGAGCCCGAGGTGCAGGCGGTCACCGGCATGATCCTGCCCGTCGAGCTCGAGACGCCCGCGCAGATCTGGTACGAGGCGTACTACGGCGGCTTCAGCGGCGAGCGCACCTTCGACCCCGTGACGATCGTCCCGGACGAGGTCCCCGGTGTCATGCGGCACGCGCAGGCCTCGGCGGTCGCCCCGGACGGCACCGTCCGGAAGCACTTCGCGATCTACGGCATCGGCGGCTACGGCGCCGGCGCGAACTGGGCGGTCCGCCGCTCGGCCTTCGACGCCGTCGGCGGGTTCGACCCGGTGCTCGGCGCCGGTGTCCCCGCACGCGGTGGCGAGGACCTCGCGATCTTCATCGACATCCTCTGGGGTGGCGGCCGGATCGGCTTCGAGCCCCGCGCGGTCGTCCACCACCGGCACCGGCAGGACCTCGAGGGGCTGCACGGACAGCTGCACTCGAACGGCGTCGGGTTCACGGCGCTGATGTGCGAGCTGATCGCGAAGGACCGGCGGCACGCGCTCGTGCTCGCCCGCCTGATGCCGCGCGCCGGCAAGATCAAGCTGGCGCAGCTCGTGTCCCGGTTGCGCGGGAAGCGGGACGCCGCGGCGGAGACGATCACCGAGGCCTCGACCACCCGCATCCCCCGGTCCCTGGCCTACCACGAGTTCCGCGGCTTCCCGGCCGGCCCCGCGGCGTACTTCCGGAGCCGCCGGTTCTGGCGCGACGTCGAGGAGGGCCGCTTCCGGCCCTAGACGGCGACCCTCCGGCGGACGGGAGGCCCGTGGCAGCGTCGCCACGGGCCTCCCGTCCGTCGTGCGGCGTGCGCGGTGCGGCGGGTCCGCGGGCGCAAGGAGCGACACCGCGGCTGTCGTACGACACGCGTCTTGTCGCACCGGGCTTGCGCACGGTTCCGTCCGCCGGCCTGGCGGCGCGGTGCCAGGCCGCCACGCGCCTCCCGGCCATCGATGCGCGCGCAACGAGCGACACCGCGGCTGTCGTACGACACGCGCCTTGTCGCACCATGCACGCGCAACAGATGCACGCGCAACCAGCGACACCGCGGCTGTCGTACGACACGCGTCTTGTCGCACCATGCACGCGCACTGTTCCGTCCGCCGGCCTGGAGGCGCGGTGCCAGGCCGCCACGCGCCTCCCGGCCATCGATGCGCGCGCAACGAGCGACACCGCGGCTGTCGTACGACACGCGCCTTGTCGCACGTCGTGCGCGCAACAGATGCGCGCGCAACCAGCGACACCGCGGCTGTCGTACGACACGCGTCTTGTCGCTCCGGGTCGGCGCGCACGGCGTGGGCGCGCACGGGGTCGGCGGGCACGGCGTCGGCGCGCGCCCGCGCGCCCCGCAGCGCCGGCGTCAGCGCGCGGCGCGCCGCGACCGCAGGTAGCGCCACGGGCCGCCGAGCGCGGCGACGAGCTCGACGCGCTTGAGCCCGGCGGTGGCGGCGAGGAACTCCTCGTCGACGGGCCAGCCGCCGAGCGCGTCGACCGCCGCCGACACCTCCCCGCCGCCCTGCCCGAGCGCGCCGAGCCGCCGCAGCGCACCGAAGGCCCGCCGGAACACCGCGAGTGCCGTCCCGGGCCGCAGCATCAGCTTCGCGACCCAGGCCCCGAGCCCGGTGCCGTACCCGAGCGCCTGCGAGCGCAGGGCGGCACGGTCCGGGCGGTGCCGGTGCCAGACGACCGCCGACGGCTCCACGGCGAGCGCCCCGCCGGAGAGCAGGACGCGGGTGAACAGGTCGGGGTCCTCGCCCGCGCGGGTCGGCGTGCCCGGGCCGAGCGCCACGTCGAACCCGCCGAGGGCGAGGGCGGCGGAGCGTCGGAGGGACATGTTCGCGCCGGTGCCGAACGCGCCCACCGAGAACGGGAAGAGCGGGAGGTCGGCGGGCGGCGCCGCGGTCCGGAACACCCGGCGGTCGAGGTTCCGCGCCCACGTGACACGCTCGTCGAAGTAGCGCTGCGTCGGGGTCCGGAGCTCCCCGCTCGGCACGAGTCCGGTCACGCAGACGACGTCCGCATCGCGGGCGTAGGCCTCGGCGAGCGCTGCGAGCCAGTGCCGGTCGACGACCACGTCGTCGTCGACGAAGGCGACCACGGCTCCGGAGGCGACGGCGAGACCGGCGTTCCGTGCGCGTGAGACGCCCGGTCGCGCCTCCAGGACGTAGTGCAGCCGTGGGTCGTCGAAGGACGCGACCACGTCGCGGGTCGCTCGGGTGCTGGGTGCGTTGTCGACGACGACGACCTCGAAGTCGGGGTGGTCCGAGGCGAGCACGCTGCGGACGCAGCAGCGGACGTCGTCCGGTCGGTCGCGGGTGCCGATGACGACGGAGATGCGGCCGCCCGTGTCCCCCTGCGGGGCGGACGGGAGGCGCGTGGGGCGCAACGCGCGCAGGGCCGGTCCCAGCTCGGCCGGGTCCACATCGCCGTGCACGTCGACGGCGACGTCGACGAAGCCGGCCACCTCGCGGCCGTCGCGGACGAGCAGGCGGGCCCGGCGGAAGCCGTCGGCGCCGGCGAGCTCGACGGCGGACGCGGCGAGGGCCTCCTGCCGGTCGATCGCACCGACCCAGGCCGCCCCCGGCCAGGCGGGGCGGTCCGGCGACGGCATCGCGGGCGCGATCATCAGCACGGGCGCGGCGGTGGCCTGGTGGTCGCTCATGGTCCGATGCTCCGGTGGGCCGTCGGCACGGTCAACGGGTGCTCCGGGTGGTTGCGGCGACGGACGTCCCTCTTGCGGTTTGCCGCCACCGGGCGCCGCTCGGCCCGTAGGATCGTGGGGACGACCCGGCGGCAGCACGCCGGGCACGAGGAGGACGCATGCCGCTGGGCCCCACGACCGAGCTCGGCGCCGATCTCCCGTCGGAACGCACCGTCCTCGTCGTCGACGCCGCGACGTGCGTCTGCGGTCACGTGCAGGAGGCGCACGAGCACTACCGCCCCGGCACCGACTGCGCCCTGTGCGACTGCCAGAGGTTCCGCAAGAAGCGCTGATCAGGGCCGTTTCCGGACCGCCACTGCGGGAAACCGCCGCTTCCCCGCAGCAGGCTCCTGGTCGCTTGTCCGGTCCGGAAGCCCGCGGTTAGCGTCGCGTCCATGGCCATCACCCCAGCGGCGCCCGCCTCACCCGCGGCACTCGCGTGCGTCGTCCTCGCCCACGAGGACCCCGAGCACGTCCGCCGGCTCGTCGAGGCGCTCGACCCGTTCCCGGTGTTCCTGCACTGCGACGCGCGGACGTCGGAGCCGGTGTTCCGGGCGATGACCGAGGGTCTCCCGGCGCGTGTCCGGTTGCTGCCACGGATCCGCACCGGCTGGGCCAAGTGGGAGAACGTCGAAGCCGAGGTCGAGGGCTACCGTGCCGCGCTGGCGACGACGGACGTGTCGCACGTGGCCGTGCTGACCGGGAGCGACTACCCCCTCGCCGGCCCGGCCGAGATCGGGGCCCTGCTCGAGGCGCACCGGCAGCAGTCCTTCATCGCCGCGCACCCGCTGCCGTTCGCCGAGTGGGGCCGGAACGGCGGCGTCGCCCGGCTCCGCTACCGGCACTGGGCCTGGCGGAAGCGGATGCTCCGGCTGCCGATCCCCCGCCGGTTGCCACGCGACGTGGTCTTCGCGGGCGGGTCCCAGCTCAAGGTCCTCGCCCGTCGACACGCCGCCGCCGTCGTCGAGGCGGTCGACACCCGCCCGGACCTCGTCCGGTTCTGGCGGCGCACGTGGGTGGCCGACGAGACCTTCGTCCCGTCGGTGCTCCGCACGCCTGCCCTGACGCCGGGCTTCGCGGACGAGCACGTGCCGAACCCGCTGTGGTGGATCGGCTGGGACGGGACCGCCCGGAAGAGCCCGCCGTGGCTGACGACGGCCGACGCCGGCGCACTGCTCGAGCGACGGACGATGCCGGACCTGGAGCACCCGCACGTGTTCGCACGGAAGTTCTCGACCGCGTTGAGCTCCGACCTGCTCGACGTCGTCGACGCGGCGTTCGGCCTGCGGCAGGGCACGACCGCCCCGGCGCGTGCCACGCCGTCCCCGTCGGTGGTCGGGCCGTGACGGTGCCGCCGCAGACCCGTCGCGAGGCCCGTGCGGCCCGCGACGCCGCCGCGCTCGATGCCGCAGCGCGTGACGCCGCTGCGGTCGACGCGGCATCGGTCGACGCCGCCGCGCGTGCTGAGGACACCGTCGCCCCCGTCCCGGAGTCGCTCGACACCGGAGCCGTCGCCGTCCGGAAGGGCGCGTCCGTGCTGTTCGGACGCGGGCTGCTGTACGTCGTCGTCTGGTCGATGCAGCTCGTCGTCTCGTCGCTCATCTCCCCGGTCCTCGCGCACCTGATGCCGCCGGCCGAGTTCGGCGTGCTCGCGTCGGCGATCGCGCTGTACCAGGCCCTCGTCGTGCTCGCGGTGGCCGGCATCGACCAGGCCGCCGTGCTGCAGCGCGCCGAGGACGGCGACGACCGTCGGGCGCGCGGACTCCTCGCCGTCGGCATGGTCACCGCCAGCATCGTCACGGTGATCGCCCTCACGACGATCCCGGCCTGGGGCGACGCCGCGGGGTTCATCGGGTCGCACCCGCTGCTCCTCGTCGCCGTGCTCTGGACCGGACCCGCCGCGATCGTGCAGATCTCCCTCGCGCTCCTCGTCGCGCAGGACCGCATCAGGGTCTTCGCCGTCACCAGCCTGCTGTCCTCCATCGGCGGGTCGATCATCGGCCTCGGGCTCCTGACCTTCGTGCACGCCGACGCCACCACCTACGCGTGGGGCGGGGTCGTGGCGCAGGGCGTGGCCATGGTGATCGGGATCGCCGCGACCCGACCCCGGCTCGCCGGACTCCTCGACCGCCGGACGAACGCCCGGGCCTTCCGGCTCGGCATCCCGATCGCGCTCGGCAACTTGTCCTACTTCGTGCTGAACGCCGGCGACCGCGTCGTCGTGCAGCGCCTGCTCGGGCCGGAGGAGGTGGCCCGCTACCAGATCGCCTACGTCGTGGGGTCCGCGGTCATCCTCCTCCTGAGCTTCACGAACCAGGCCTGGGCGCCGCACTTCGCCGCCCTCCGCGACGCCGTGGCACGCCGGCAGCTCGCCATGCACTCCCGCGACGAGCTCTACCGCATGCTCGCGCCGGTCCTCCTCGCGGTGACGCTGGTGTCGCCGGTGGCGCTGCCGATCCTCGCCCCGGCGTCCTACCGGGTCCACGAGCTCACCATCGTCGTGTTCATCGTCGCGGTCACCGCGCTGCCGGTCGTCGCGAGCGGTGCGACGGGGCGTCTCCTGCTCATCGAACGCCGCGGTGTCGCCGTCGGCGTGATCGCTGCGGTGGCCGGCGCGGTGAACATCGGCGCGAACCTGGTGTTCGTCCCCCTGTTCGGCATCGCCGGCGCCGCCGTCGCCACCGTCGTGGCCTACGTGGCGCTCGCCGCGATGCAGCTCGCCGTGCTGTCGGACCGCCGCGAGTGGCGCGGGCCGGGCCTGCGGGTGGTGCTGCCGCTCGCGGGCGTGCTCGTGGTCGCCGCGGCGTCGACGCTCGTCCCCCAGGACGCGCTCTGGAACTGGATCCGTGTCGCAGGGGTGCTCGCCTGTCTCCCCTGGTTCTTCCGACGACTCCGGGCCGCACGAGGAGGTGCGTCATGACCGATCGCAGAGGACCGACCGATGGGACCCGCCCACTCCGGATCGGTGCGGTGGTGAGCGGGCTCGCCCTGATCGGCGGGCTCGAACGCTGCGTGCTCGAGGACACGGCGGACCTCGTCGCCGTCGGGCACGACGTCGAGGTCTGGCACCGGGACGCACACGCTCCGCGTCCTGAGGAGGGCCGGGCGCCGTTCGAACGGATGGGCGTGCGGCTGGTGGACGCCACGGACTACCGGTTCGGGGTGCGCACCGCGCTGCGGGACGCGTGGCGGTTCGCACGCGAGGGCCTGCGGATGCGCCGGTCGCACCTCGACGTCCTCTGGCTGAACCGTCCGGAGTACCTGCCGTTCGGCCGCATCGTGTCGTTCGTCGCCGGGGTCCCGCTCGCCGTGCACCTGCACCACGCGCCGAACTACCGGCGCATCCGCGCCTTCACGGGCGGTCGCACGCGCTTCTTCGCCGTGTCGCAGGCGATGGCGACGGCGTGGCAGGAGGTCGGCGCCCCGGCCGAGAGCATCACCATGGTGCCGAACGGCGTCGACACCGACGCGTTCCCGGCGGCGACCCCGGACTCGGTGCACCGGGCCCGGGCCGCGCTCGGCATCGACGACGCCACCCCGACCGTCCTGTACTACGGCCGGCTCACACGGTCGAAGGGTGTCATCGCGCTCCTCGAGGCCTGGGGACGGGTGCTCGCCACCAGCGCGGCCCGGACGCTGCAGACCGTCCCCGCCCGGAACGACACCCCCGCCGCCCGCCCCGCCCCGCTGCTCGTCCTCGCCGGGGCGCTGTACCCGGGCGAGGAGCCGGCCGTCCGCCGCGCGATCGCCGCGCTCCCCGAGGGCTCGGTCCTCGTGCTCCCGGAGCGGGACGACGTCGTCCCGCTGCTGCACGCCGCCGACCTCGTCGTCGCGCCGTCGATCGAGCCGGAGGGCTTCGGCCGGGCGGTCGTCGAGGCGATGTCGGCGGGTCGGCCGGTGGTCGCCGCGGCATCCGGCGGCACCGGGGAGATCCTGTCCGGCGAGTGGTCGCGCTGGACGGTCGACCCCACGGACCCGGCGGCACTCGCCCGCACCGTGGTCGACGTCCTCGACGAGGCCGTGCACGACCCCTCGCTCGCGGCGCGGTGCCGGGCGTTCGTCCGTGCGCACCACGGCCGTGACACGCACGTGGCCGCGCTGCTCGGTGCGCTGCGGGAGGCCGCCGGGCGCTGAGCTCGGGACGTCCCGGTCGACGGACGGGAGGCGCGTGGCGGGCCCGCCACGCGCCTCCCGTCCGTCCCGCGTCGCGATCGCGGGTCGGTCCCGTCAGCCCTGTCCGTCGCGTGACCGGGTGTCCGCGGTCCAGCTGCCCTGTTCGGGCGCTGCTCCACCGGACGGCAGCCCGGCCTGCGGGGCGGCTCCGGACGCCGGGACGTCGATCGTCATCCAGTCGATGAGGAGCGACCCGGCGGCGTCGCGCGGCGGCAGTCCGCCGAGGGAGCCCGCCTGCACGACGAGGTGCATGCGCGAGACCGGGATGCTCTCCGTCGTCGTGCCCACCACCTCGCCGTCGACCAGGAACGACATCCGCGCGGGCGTCCACTCGATGGTGTACGTGTGCCAGTCGGCGAGCGACGCGCTGGTCTCGTAGTGGACGCACTTCTCGGCGGGGTCCTCGAGGCAGTGCACGTTGAGGTACGCCGGCGCACCGAGGGCACCCTCCGGGAAGTCGACCTCACCGTGCGCCCAGACGTTCTCGTCGCTCCAGAGGAGCATCGCGACGCCGTACCCGTCGACCTCGTCGCTCTTCATGCGGACCGTGTACCGCCCGGAGGTCTGTCCACCCCACCGGCCGTCGACGAGCGGGACGATGCCACCGGCCAGGGGGGTGCCGGCCTTCGTGGTGCGCAGCCGCATGTCGAGCAGCCCGTCGTGCGCGCTGAGCACCGACGCCTGGTAGCGACCGGTCCCGGCGGTGTCGGCGAACCCGTGGTAGACGGAGAACCGATCGGCGTAGTCCGCTTCGAAGCCGCCGTTCGCCGTGCTGTCGGCGAAGTCCTCGGAGAACACGCGCTGCCAGCCGCTGCCGTCGCTCGTGGGCATGGTCACGCCGCTCGGGTCGACGCCGTCCGGGACCCGGGGCGTCGCGGTGGCCGCGGCGACCACGCCGGCCGCGACGACGAGCGCGCCCGCGACCACGGCGATGCGGCGACCGGCGCGGCGGACGGGCCCGCGGTGGCGTGGGAGCCCGGCGCCGTGCGCCGGTGCCGCTCCGTGCTCGGCGGCCGCGTCACCACCGAGCGACGGGGTCATCGCATCGCCCATGCACGGATCTCCGACAGGCCGACGTTGACGGTGCTCTTCGACACGGCGGTCGCGGTGAAGCGGACCCAGCGCACGTTCCTCGCGGAGAAGTCCACCGTGAGCGCCGATCCGTCGTTCGGCAGCTTGCCGACGGTCACCTTGCTGCCGTCCGAGAACGTCAACGTGCCGCCGGTGACCTGGTCAGCGGTGTTCGGTCGGTCGTCCAGCACGATCCGCTGCAGGGCGACCGGGGAGGCCCAGTCGAGCTGGTACCACGTGCCGGTCCGGCCGCCGGGTGCGACCCACTCCTTCGTCGGGTCGACGGGGTACCCGGACACGATGCCGTCGACGGCCTTGGCGACCGTCTGGCCGTCGGCGGGGTTGTCGGCGATCGCCGAGGGGGTGGCCGAGCCCGTGACGTCGGAGAGCGTCGGGGTGGGCGTGGGCGTGGGCGTCGGGGTCGGGGTCGGCGTGGGTGTCGGGGTGGGCGTCGGCGTCGGCGTCGGCGTCGGCGTCGGCGTCGGCGTGGGCGTCGGGGTCGGCGTCGGGGTCGGCGTCGGCGTCGGGGTCGGCGTGGGCGTCGATCCCGTCGTTCCGTACACCCGGATCTCGGCGAGCCCGATGTTCTTCGTCGTCGCGCTCACCGCCGTCACCGTGAACCGCACCCAGGTCACCTGGCGGGCGGTGAACGCGACCGTCTGCATCGCCCCGCCGTTCGGGAGCGCCGGCACGGTGACCGAGGAGCCGTCCGAGAACGTCAGGTTCCCGCCGGTCACCTGGTCGTCGGTGTTCGGACGGTCCGCCAGGTGCACCTCGCTCAGCGACCTCGCACTCGACCACGCGAGCTGGATCCAGGTCCCGACCCCGCCGGACGGGGCCGCCCACTCCTTGGTCGGGTCGGCCGGGTACCCGGACACGACGCCGTCGACGGCCTTGAGCGCGGTCTGCCCGTCGGCCGGGTTCTCCGCGCTCGCGGTGACCGTGGCCCCGGCGGTGAGGTCGGTCGGGCCGGACGTCGGCGGCGGCGTGGTGGTGCCGGCCGGCCCGTACGCACGGATCTCGGCGAGGCCGGCGTTCTCCGTCGACCCGCTGACCGCGGTGATCGTGAAGCGCATCCAGGTCACCTGCCGCGCGCTGAACGTCACGGTCTGCACGGCACCGCCGTTCGGCAGGGACGGGACGGCCACGCTCGACCCGTCGGAGAACGTGAGGGTGCCGGCGAGCACCTGGTCCGCGGTGTTCGGACGGTCGGCGAGGTCGACCTCGGTCAGCGTCGTCGCGTTGGTCCACCCGAGTTGGATCCAGGTGCCGGCGCCACCCCCGGGTGCCACCCACTCCTTCGTCGGGTCGGCGGGGTACCCGGAGACGACCCCGTCCACGGCCTTCAGCGCGGTCTGACCATCGGCGGGGTTCTCCGCGCTCGCGGTCACCGTCGCCCCGGCCGTGACGTCTACGCGGGACGGGTCGGACGGCTGCGTCGGTGCCGAGGAGCCGACGGTGTACTGCCGGCTGAGCCACGTGGACTCCGGGCGCGACGCACATGCCTCCCAGCTCGCGCAGGTCAGGTCGTCCTGGGCCGCGTAGGTGAAGAACGCGTCCGCCTTCGCGTCGACCTGGGCGGTGGTGAGGTTCACCGGGCGGTCCGCGATCGGGTAGCCCATGTAGCCCGTGAAGTCGTGCGTGCCGGTGTACTGCTGCTGCGCCTCGTCGGTGAGGTACCCGACGGTGTGGTGGTCGCTGTGGTCGCCGTCCCCGTAGCTCCCCTCGTAGTCGAGGGTGCGGATGTGCTGCGGGGCGAAGTCCTGGATCACGCCGAGCAGCGTCGCGCGCAGCTGCGGGAGCGTGTAGGTCGCGCTGTGCAGGGCGTCCGTCACCGTCGTGATGGTGCTCGCGTTCCCCGTGTACAGCCGCTGCAGGCTCTGGTACCCGTCGGCCCAGAACCCGTTGCCCTCGACCCCGCCGTCGGGCAGTTCGAGGAACACGAGGCTGATGCGGGGGTCCGTGGCGAGCGTCTCGGTGTGCAGCGTGCGTCCCCCCGCGGTCATCGTCCCGGTCGTCCAGCTCGACGTGACCCCGGCGATCTTCGCGTAGGCCGCCATCAGCCCGGCTTGCCGGCCCTGCCAGTACCAGGCGGGGTACCCGGCGTCCGCTGCCGTGACCACGACGGTGCGCACGCAGCGCCCGGCGTCGACGTCGGCCCGGATCGCGGTGCCCTGGAACAGCAGGTCGTCGTCGGGGTGGGCGATGGTGTTCAGCACGCGCCCCGCGCTGCAGTCGGCGGTGGTGGCGGCATCGGCCGCCGGTGCGACCAACCCGGGACCGACCACGAGGGCGGCGACGGTCGCGAGCACCGCCGCAGCGGACACGACCATCGATCGTCGTGTCCGCCGCGGCCGCCGGGTGTCATCGTGTTCCATGGCGCAGGCCCTCCTGGGTGAGCTCGTACATCGCCGTCGTCCCCGACGACCAGATCCGGTGCCAGTAGGGCGACGAGGCCATCGCGGCAGCGAGCCGCTGGTAGTCGGCGTCGCTCTGGTAGCCGTAGCGTTCGTCGTAGGCGCCGAACGGCTCGGCGACGAGGGCGTAGTACTTCGTCGCGGACCAGTTCTCCACGAGGTCGCGGGTGATGGTCGACACGTCGGCCCCGGCGTCGTAGGGGCCGGCCGGGTCCGGGTAGGGGCCGAGGGCCTCGCGGGAGAGGTACCCGACGTCGAAGTACCGTGCCCCGGTGTTGCTCGGGACGGCGTTGGCCGAACCGGTGAGCAGCATGACGGAGCCCTTCGGCGCGGTGCGGTCGTAGAGCTGGGTGGCCTCGGACTGGCTCCGGGTCACCACGCGGTTCCAGTCCAGCGCGGTCTGCCCGAACGCCCCCACGGCCACGAGGGCGGCGACGCCGAAGCCGGCCACGGCGAACCGGACGGCCGGCGGGCGCACGGCGCGTTGCACGAACGTTCCGACCGGGGCGAGCCGACCGGACGGCAGCGGGAGCGCCGCGGCCAGGATCGCGATCCACGGTGTCGCGAAGAGCACGACCCGGAAGATCCCCTCCTGCCCGTAGTTCGTCGCGACGAGCAGCGAGATCGGGCTGGCCGCCGCGGCCAGGAGCGCCCAGTGCACGCGGTCGCGCCGGATCAGCACCGTCAGGAGCGCGGCGAGCCCGAGGACCACCAGCGCGGCGGCGGGGATGTCGAACGCGAGACGGGTGACGAGCGGCTTCGGCAGCACGGTCATGTCGTGCGACGGCGGCTGCACGTTGTCGAGGACCCGGCCGACCGCGGCGAGGGACAGGAACCTGCCGAGGACGTCCCCGTTCATCGCGGCGAACGCCACGGCCGGCACGAGGACCACGGCCGGGAGCCACCACGGGCGGAGCATGCGGAAGACGATGAGCGCGACGAGCGCCGCGACGGTCAGGTAGGGCGAGATCTGGTGGGTCACGACGAGCACGACGCCGATCGCGGTGATCGCGATGATCCGGGACAGCCCGACCCGGCGGGCACGGGGCTTCGCCGGGATCCCGGGGTCGGCCGGGCGCACGGCGTCCCGGAGCGGCCCGGTCGCGAGCACGAGGATGACGATCGACAGCAGGATGCCGGTCGACTGCGGCGAGAAGTAGGTCGTGTTGAGCGATCCGGTCATCGCGGTGAGGAGCGCGGCGATCCACGGCCGACGGTCGCCCGGCAGCCAGTGCGCGGCGAGCACCCCGACGGCGACGGTCGTGCTGGCCGCGAGGAGCACCGGCACCCACGCCGCGATGAGCATCGCGTTGGCGATGCCGCCGATGTCCGCGACCCAGGCGCCCCCGGCGAACAGGCCGGACCACGTCTGGAAGATGTCCGCCGACGGGTTCGTGCCACCGTACTGGCGGATGTACTCGAGGACCCCGACGTGCCGTGCCGCCGCCGCGACGGTCGGCACCCCGTAGGTGATGGCCTGCGCCAGCTGCACGACCCCGCCGAGGACCACGACCGGCACCGCGGCACCGCGGCCCCGGACCAGGGCGACGACCGTTGCCGCGACGATGATCGTGAGCCCGACGACGAGCCCGGGGCCGAGGGACCCGAAGAGCCCGGCCGGGACGGGGTCGCCGATGTGCGTGAGCGCGGCCACGACCACGACGCCGAGCCCGACGAGCGACGCCACCGTGACGGTCGCGGTGAGGTCCCAGCGGGCAGCGGCACCGCGTGGACGGCCTGCGTCCGCGGCGGCTCGCACCATCCGGTCGAGTCGCAGCTCGGCGAGGTCGCGCGGCACCGCCACCGCGACGGCCGCGGCGGTGAGCACGACGACCGCGACGAACGGGACGACCGGCGCCCACACGTGGAACGTCGCCATCGTGTACCCGATGCCGATGGTGCCGACGAACGAGCCGGTCACGGCGAAGACGGAGAAGCGGGCGAGCGGCATCGGCCGGAGCAGCAGGAGCGGCGCCACCCCGAGCAGGGCGAACAGGAAGACGCCGATCGCACTCCCCCGGAGCACCGGCAGGCCCGCCACGGAGCCGACGGCCGCGATGACGAGCGCCAGCACGGGGAGCGCGGCCGCGACGAGGCGTGCGGCGGGGCCCATCGCACCGCCGGGTCCCGGGTGTGCCGCGCCGGCGGTGCCGAGGCCACGCTGCAGTTCGTGGCGCCCACGGGCGGTGCGGTCGATCGTCCCCGCGCCGCCGAGGCGTTCCCGCAGGGCGAGGAAGGGCGCGGTGGCGACGGAGCGGCGTTCCACCCCGCGCAGCTTCCGCGCGGTGACCGCGAACTCCGCGTCCACGGCGCCGACGGACCCCGCGCCGACGGACCCGGCACCGATGGACCCGGCACCGGCGGACCCGGCACCGACGGACCCGGCGCCGACGGACCCGGCACCGGCGGACCCGCCGGCACCCGCGGCGCCGTCGGGGACGGTCGTGGCAGGGTCCCCCTGCTCGAGTCCGAGCCGGGCGAACGCGCTCAGGCCGTCGGGGAGGGCGTCGACGGAGGCGCTCAACGTCTCGTGGTCGAGGGCGTTCTTGGTCATCCAGGCTCCGAGTCCGTGGCCGTGCGCGGCGGCGGCGGCACGGAGCGACGCGACGTCGTCCGCGGTCCGCTGCCAGGCGATCGCTGCCGGTTCGACGGCGATCGCGGATCCGGCCACGAGCAGTCGTGTGAAGAGGTCGAGGTCGTCCCCGCCGCCGACCCGGGTGCCGGGTCCGAAGGCGGTGTCGAACCCGCCGATGCGCAGGGCGGTGGCCCGGTGCACGGCGAGGTTCGCGCCGGTGCCGTACTCGGACGCGGCGAACGGGTGCGGCGGCGACACGTCGGCGTCGTCGAGCCGGTGCACCCGCCGTCGGACGGTCCGGGCGGCGACGGTCCGCTCGTCCCGCCAGCGCTGCGCCGGGGTGCGGAGCTCCGCGGTGGGCACGAGTCCGGTCACGCACGCGACGTCGGGGGCCGCGGCGAACCCCGCGGCCAGGGCGCCCAGCCAGTCGCCGTCCACCACGGCGCCCTCGTCGACGAACGCGACGACGTCACCGGTCGCCGCGAGCAGGCCGGCGTTCCGCGCGGCGGCGAGGCCACCGGCCGGTGCCGCGATCGTCGTCACACGGCGTCCGCCGAGGACGATCGTGGTGGGGTCGCCCTCGTCGGCGGCGTGGGAGACGACGACCACGTCGAACGACGGGTACCCGTTCGCGAGCACGGAGCGCATGGTGTCGCCGGCGGCACCGTCGGTGCAGAGCACCACGGAGACGGACGGCAGGTCCTGACCTGCTGCCGGCCGTCGTCCGGGCGCCGGCATCGGCCGGATCGCCCGCTGCAGGGCGCGGACGTCGATCGTCGGGCCGATCCGGCGCCGCTCCGTGACGTCGATCTCGACGAACCCGAGCGGCTCCCCGTGGTCCCGCACGAGCAGCCGCGCGCGTCGGTACCCCTCGGCCCCGGTGAGCGCGATGACGTCCCGGTGACTCGACGCGTGCACGTCGGCCCGGTCGACCTCGCCGACCCACAGGGCGCCGTCCCACGTGGGGGCGAGCGGTCCCGTGACGATCGGCGGGACCACCATCGCCAGGGTGGCGCGGGTCACGGTGTCACCGCCGGCTGCCGTGCGGCACGGTTCGCGGGCGCGGTGACGACGACGCCGCCGAGGAGCCGGCCGACGGCGTAGCCGGTGACGGTCGACGCGACCGACACGACGATGGCGACGGCACGGCGGCCGCCTCCGCGTCCGACGGACCGGAGCTCGCGGACGAGGGCCCCTGGCAGCACCCGCGTCAGGTACGTCTGTTCGCTCGAGAGCGAGTCACCGGTGCCGACGCGACGGCTCAGCACGGCCTTCGAGATGCCCTCGTAGTAGCTCCGACGACGGAGGTAGCGCATGGTGACGCGGTCCGGGGAGACCCGGTGCGACACGTTCGACCGCGGCTCGTGCCGGATGCGGGCGCCGGGACGGGCCTGGGCGATCCGGATGCACATCTCGGTCTCCTCGCATCCGAGGGGCTGGTTGCCGACGCGCCCGATGCCGGACCGGAACCCGCCGGCGAGCAGGATTGCCTCGCGGCGGAAGGCCATGCTCGACCCGATCACGTTGCGGACGTCGCCCGCGGTCTCGGGGAGGCCGCGGTAGCTGCAGCCGACGATCCAGAGGAGCTCGTCGGGGTAGGGGCCGGCGCCGGTCGCGTCGGGCCAGGAGGGGGTCGCACGGCCCCCGACGCCGACGACGTCCGGGTCCTCGAGGGCGGCGAGCATGTGCCCGAGCCAGTCCTCGTCCGCCGTGGCGTCGTCGTCCAGGAACGCGACGACGTCGGCGTCGGTGAGGGCGACGCCGGTGTTCCGGGCGCCCGACAGACCACGGTCCTCGGTGTTCGCGACGACGCGCAGCTCGGGCCAGCGGGCGACGGCTCGGGCGAGGAGCTCCGGCTCGTGGTCGATCACGACGACGACCTCGGGCGCCTCCGGTTGACGGATGGCGGACTCGACGCTGTCCTGCAGGTCACCCCATCGCTGCTGCGTGTACGCGCAGATCACGACGGCGACGCTCGTCACGCGGCGTCCCCCTCGAGTGCGGCGACCGAGGCCGGGACCACGGGCGTCACGTCCGGCGAGGTCGGCACCGGCGCGACGGGGCCGTGCGCCGCGCCGACGGACGGTGCGGCGCCGGAGCGCGTCGTGAGGCGGGTGCGGGCGCGGCCCTCGGCGGCCCGGCGTCGCTCGTGCATGATCGACTTGAGGACGCGGATGCCGTCGGTGACCGCGTTGAGGTTGCTGGTGCCGTGCACGCGGAGCTTCTCGTGGCTCCCGACCTCGGTGATCGCCAGGCCGGCGGCGGACCAGCGGCAGGTCAGGACCGTCTCGATCTCGAAGCCGTCGCCCCAGAGCATCGATCCGTCGGCCGGACGCGGCAGCGTGGAGGACAGCAGGCCGATCTCCGGGAGGACGTCCGCCCAGAACGCGTTGTAGCCGTAGCAGAGGTCGCTGTAGCGGGTGCCGAGGATGACGTTGCAGAGGACGTTCAGTCCGCGGTTCCCGACGTTGCGCAGCAGGGTGATGTCGTCGCTCCCGCCGCCGTGCGAGTACCGGGTGCCCTTCGCGACGTCCGCGCCGTCGACGAGCGCCTGGACGAAGCGCGGGATCTCGTCGGGGTCGGCGGAGCAGTCCGCGTCGAACATGACGACGACGTCGCCGGTGACGGCCTCGAACCCGCAGGCGAGGGCGTTGCCCTTGCCCTTGCGGGTCTGGTGCACGACGCGCACCTCGGGCATGAGGCGCTGCGCGGTGGCGACGGTGTCGTCGACCGAGTTGCCGTCGACCAGGATCACCTCGTGCACGGGCGGGAGCTTCGGCAGGATGATCTCGAGGTTGCGGGCCTCGTTGCGGGCCGGGATGACGACGGAGACCCTCGGGTCCCACGGTCGAGCGGTGGTGGCGGACATGGGTGCTCCTGTCGGGTCAGGGTGCATTCGGGTCGCTCGGGGGTCCGGCGAGGCCGCGGTGCGGTCTGCGACGACGCGGGTACGAGCGTCGCGGGTGCCGGCGGGGCGCGGGTACGACGCCACCGGGTGCGGGCCAGAGTGGGTACGTCTCACCCCGCGGTCCAACCCTCGCCGGGGCCGGGGTGACGGTCAATGCGCCGTGCGGTCCCTTGCGGCCCCTCGGGTGCGGATACGGAAACCCGCAACGCGGGCTGGCGGACGGCGGGCGGCAGGACAGCGGCAGCAGGACCGCGGCAGGACGACGGCCGGGAGGCGCGGTGCGGGCCTGCACCGTGCCTCCCGGCCGTCATCGGGTCCCGTCGCGGGCCCCGCGGCGTCGCGTGCTCAGTCCTGCGGACCGCCGTCGCTCGCCAGCGCGTCGCGCAGCACCGGCGCGAGCTCCGCGACGTGCGGCTCGCGCAGCAGCGAGGTGTGCTCGGCCGCGATCCGGACCGTGCGGTTGTCGCCCTGCAGCAGGCTGCCCCAGCCGTCGGCGTCCGGGTTCTCGTCGGCGATCACGTAGGTCGTCGGGCCGGTGAACGGCGTCGGACGGTACCGGCGGCTGGAGACCGCCGCCTGGTCGAAGAAGGCGTCGAAGTCCTTCTGTCCGCCGAACCGCAGGACGCCGGCCGCGTACGCACGGAACCGCTTGGCGGCCTTGTCGCCGTAGGGCACGCCGGCCGGCAGCACACGCCGGACGAGGCGGTCGAGGCCGCGGCGGACGACCCGCACCGTACTGTTCGACGGCGGCTGGGGCCGCAACCGGCCGAAGTCGATCCGTGCCTGCTCCGCCCGCGTGTGCGGCAGGTAGGTGTCGAGCAGGGCGACGTGCTGGACGCGCTCCCCGGCCTCGGTGAGCATCCGGGCGATCTCCAGCGCGACGAGACCGCCGAGGGAGTGCCCGACGAGCAGGTACGGTCCGCGCGGCTGCACGATGCGCATCAGCGCGAGGTAACGACGGGCGCTGCGCTCGATGGACCAGTCCGGCACGCCACGGCGTTCCAGGGCGTGCTGCTGGAACGCGTACACGTCGTACTCCGGCAGGTACCGGGACAGCGGCAGGAAGGTCAGGGCGAGCGCTCCCGCGCCGGCGAAGCAGAACACCGTCGGGTTGCCCGAGGCGCGCGCCTCGGAGACCTTCACGACGTCGGGGTGGCTGGGCAGCGCCGCGGTCCCGGCCCGGACGCGCCGCGCGAACGCCCGCAGCGTCGGGTGCTCGAGCACGTCGGAGCCGCGCAGGTCGACCCCGAGTCGCTGGTGCACGATCGCGAGCATCTCCTCGGCCGTGAGCGAGTCGCCGCCGAGCGCCGAGAAGTCCTCGTCGAGGTGGACGCCGCGCAACCCGAGGACCTCGGCCCAGATCTGCCCGACGACGAGCTCCCACTGGTCGTACTCCTCCTCGGTCATCTCCGCGTCGATGCTCGGCGCGCCGGGCAGTGCCGCACGGTCGACCTTGCCGCGTTCGGTCCGCGGGAGTTCCGTCATCGGGACGATCGACGCGGGCACCATGTACTCGGGCAGGCGGTCGCGGAGCCCACGTCGGAGGGCCGCGGGAGCCGGGGTCCGACGTCCCGGCCGTCCGACCACGTACGCCACGAGCCGGGTGACGGCCGGTGGTGCGACGAGCGCCGTGACGGCCGCGTCGTCGACGTCGGGCAGGGCACGGAGCGCGGCCTCGATCTCGCTCGGCTCGACGAGGTACCCGCGGACCTTGACGGCGTCGTCGGAGCGGCCGAGCAGCACGAGGCGGCCGTCGGGGTCGATGCGGGCGAGGTCGCCCTGTCGCCAGGCGGGCATCCCGTCGTCGCCGGGGGTGCGGCGCGGCGCGGTGCCGTCCGGCGCGCTGCCGGACGTCGCCGCTCCGCCCGGCGCGCTGCCGTACGTCGCCGCTCCGTCCGCAGCGGTGCCGTCCGCAGCGGCTCCGTCCGCCACGGCTCCGTCCGCCACGGTGAGGTGCTGCGCCGTCAGGGCCGGGGCGCCCCAGTAGCCGGCGGTCATGCCGTGGGACAGCACCACGAGCTCGCCGCTCTCCCCGGGGGCCGCGGGCGTGCCGTCCTCGCGGACCACGCGGACCCGCTTGCCGGGCAGCGGCCAGCCGGCCGGCACGACGCCGGCGGGCAGCGGGTCGTCCGGCCCGACCGGGCAGTACGCCACGCAGCCCATCTCGCTCGACCCGAACCCGTTCCAGAACGTCGTCGCGGTGCCGAGGTGCGGCCGGGCCGCGGCGATGTCGGTCCCGGTCACGGGTTCGCCGACGGTCACGACGAAGCGCACCCCGCCGAGGACCCGGCGGTCGGGGACGTCCGGCTGTGCGCGGACGATCGACCGGACCAGGTGCGGGGTGGCGGCGAGGCCGTTCACGCGCTCGGCGTCGAGGCGCTGCAGGAGCCGCTCGACACCGAGGTCCCGCGGGTCGAGGAGCACGACCGTACCACCGTTGAGGAGCGTGTTGAACGTGTAGGAGAACCCGGCGGCGAACGACAGCGGCAGGGGGAGGCCCAGTCGGTCGCCGGGCCGGAGACCGAGCGCGATCGCGTCGTGCTCGGCGTTCTCGAGCGTCTGCCGGTGCGTGACGGCCACGCCCTTGGGCAGACCGGTCGACCCGGACGTGAAGATCAGCACGAGGGGGTCGGCGTCGCCGGGGCGCGCGGCGGGTGCGCTGGCAGCACGCGGCCGGTGGGGGGTCGTGCCGGACCGGTCGGCGATCGCGCTCTCCGCCGCGGCGAGCAGCGCGTCGAGGTCGTGCACCGCGCCGCCGACCTCGGCCACGAGCGCGCCCGCGGTCCCGGCACGGTCGGCGTCGGCCAGGACCTCGGCGACCCCGGCGAGCCGGACCACGTGCGCGAGCCGGGCGGGCGGCAGGTGGTCGTCGAGCACGACCACGGTGCGGCCGGCGCGGATGAGTGCGAGGACCCCGACGACCGCCTCGGTCGTCTGCCCGGCCATGATCCCGACCGGCTCGGACGCCCCGCCGGGAACCGGGCCGATCCCGGCACCGGTGTGCCCGTCCACCTGCAGCGTGTCCGCCAGCGCACCGGCGAGCGCGGTCGCGAGGGCGTCCGCCTCGTCGTACGTCAGCGCACGCCCCTCCCCCGCGAGCGCGGGTTCGGCTCCGTGCGCGGCGACGACGCGGTCCCACCGGTCCAGGACGGAGTGGTCGTCGGCAGCGGGCACGACGGCCGTGTGCTCCCAGTGGTGGCTCGCGGTCAGCGGTTCAGCAGCGGTCACGGAAGACCCCCAGGTGCTCGTCGACGGACCGCCACGGACCCGCAGCGGTCCTTGGACGGTAGTTCCGCCTGCCACCGGCGGGCGAGCAGGGTCGCGTCGGGTGCGGGGAACCGCAACCGGCCGGGAGGCACGTGGTGCGTCCGCCCGGCACGCCCGGTCCGGCCGTGGCGCGTCAGGGGCGGCCCGGGCGGGGCCCGGCATCGTGCGGTTCGCCGCAACGGGGCCGGAGCCCGCCTGGTGGGTGGGCCTTTCGCCTGTCGGCGCGCGGGCGTGTCGCAGGTGACCGGTGGTGGCGCGCGGGCGTGTCGCCCAGACGCGTGCCCGGGAAACGGAACAAGCCCCCGGGACGTCCCGAGGGCTTGTTCGCAGAGTGCTGGGGTACCTGGACTCGAACCAAGAACGACGGTACCAGAAACCGCTGTGTTGCCAATTACACCATACCCCAAAGGCCCGGAGGCCTTCGGTCCCGGTTGCCCGGGGCACGATCAACTACTGTACAGCATCCCGGAGGTCCGTGAGACCACCCACGAGGTCCCGGTGCACCGCAGCGGCCGTCACGGCCCCGTGCCCGGCCGCAACGATGAGCTGCTCGGGCCCGGGCGGCGTGACGTCGCCGACCGCGTAGAGGCCCGCGACGCTCGTTCGGCCGGACCGGTCGACGACGAGGAGCCCCTCGGCGTCCCGCTCGACGTCGACGGCCAGCCAGTCGAGGTCGGCGTGCCACCGGGGTCGGACGAACCCGCCCGTGCGCGGCTCCACGTGCCCGTCTGCGAGGCGGACGCCGGTCATCCCGGACCGATCCCCCTCGAGGTCCGCCACGGGGCGCTCGTCGACGCGCACGCCCGCGTCCGCCAGGCGCTGCCGCCCGGTGTCGTCGAGCGGCGCGACGCCGTTCGTGTACAGGACGAGGTCGTCCGTCCAGGCCGCGACGAGCAGCGCACGGTCGACGACGTCGGCGGTCTCGCCGATGAACGCCAACGGCTCGCCGACCTTCTCGTACGCATCGCACTCCACGCAGCTGTGCACGGCCGTGCCGTAGAACGCGCGGAGCATCGGCAGGTCGGGGAACTCCTCGCGCAGTCCGGTCGCGACGACCACCGCGCGCGCCGTGGCCTCGAGTTCGGTCCCGCGCCAGGCGCCGTGCACGGTCCACCGGTCGCCGTCCCGTGCGAGCCGGTCCACCACCGCCTGCACGACGGTGGCCTCGTCGTAGCCCTCGACCTCCGCGCGCCCGAGCTTGCGGAGCTCGAGGGGCGACACGCCGTCCCGCGTCAGGAACCCGTGCGAGCGCAGCGTCGCGGCGTTGCGGGGCCGGTTGGCGTCCACGAGCAGCACACTGCGCTTCGCCCGGACGAGGTTCAGCGCGGCGCTGAGCCCCGCCGGGCCGGCACCGATGACGACGACGTCGACCGTGGACCGGTCCGGCGTGGTCACGTCAGCGATCCGCGAGTCGACGCAGCCGCGTGATCGTCGAGTCCTTGCCGAGGATCTCCATCGACTCGAACAGCGGCGGGCTGATCCGACGACCGGAGACGGCGACGCGCAGTGGTCCGAACGCCAGCCGCGGCTTCAGGCCCATGGTGTCGATGAGCGTGGCACGGAGCGCCCCCTCGATCGACTCGGTCGTCCAGGTGTCGAGGGGCTCGAGCGCGGCGATGCCCGCACGCAGCACGTCGCCGGCGTCGGCCTTGAGCGTGCCGAGCGCGTCGTCCTCGACCACCAGGTCGTCGTCCGCCGTGAACAGGAAGCCCAGCATGCCGGGCGCCTCGCCGAGGAGCTGCATGCGCTCCTGGACGAGCGGCGCGGCCTTCGCGAGGACCTCGAGCTGCTCGGGCGTCGCCGGGTCCGACACGTACTCGGTCAGGTAGGGCAGGAGGCGTCCGCGGAAGTCGTCGGCGTCGAGCAGGCGGATGTGGTCGCCGTTGATCGCCTCGGCCTTCTTGTGGTCGAAGCGCGCCGGGTTCGGGTTGACGTCGGCGACGTCGAACGCGGCGACCATCTCGTCGATCGAGAAGACGTCGCGGTCCGGGCCGATCGACCAGCCGAGCAGGGCGAGGTAGTTGACCAGGCCCTCCGGGATCATGCCGGCGGCCCGGTGGTGGAACAGGTTTGACTCGGGGTCGCGCTTCGAGAGCTTCTTGTTGCCCTCCCCCATCACGTACGGCAGGTGCCCGAACACCGGGATGGACCCGGTGAGACCGATCTCGTACAGCGCCTCGTACAGGGCGATCTGGCGCGGCGTGGACGACAGGAGGTCCTCGCCGCGCAGGACGTGCGTGATGCCCATGAGGGCGTCGTCCACCGGGTTGGTGAACGTGTAGAGGGGCTTGCCGTTCGGGCGCACCACCACGAAGTCCGGGAACGTCCCCTGCTTGAACGTGATCTCGCCGCGGACGAGGTCGTGGAAGCTGAGATCGCGGTCCGGCACCCGGAGGCGCAGGGCGGGCTCGCGGCCCTGGTCGCGGAACGCCTGGCGCTCGTCGTCGGTCAGGTCGCGCTCGTGGTTGTCGTAGCCCTGCTTCGGGTCACGACCGGCGGCCTTGTTCCTGGCCTCCATCTCCTCCGGCGTGACGAACGACTCGTACACGTGACCGGAGGCCTTGAGCTTCGCGATGACGTCGTCGTAGACGTCCGTGCGCTCCGACTGCCGGTACGGACCGTGCGGGCCACCCGCCTCGACGCCCTCGTCCCAGTCGAGGCGGAGCCAGCGCAGGGCGTCGAGGATCTGCGCGTACGACTCCTCGCTGTCCCGGGCCGCGTCGGTGTCCTCGATGCGGAAGACGAGCTTGCCGCCGGTGTGCCGCGCGTACGCCCAGTTGAACAGGGCGGTGCGGATGAGTCCGACGTGCGGCGTGCCCGTCGGGCTCGGGCAGAAGCGGACACGGACGTCGGGGCCGGAGGCGGTGGTGAATGGCGCAGTCATGACCCCTCGATCCTACCGGCCGCCGGGAAACGCAGAAAACCCCTGACCACGTGGCGGTCAGGGGTTCCCTGGTGTTGCAACGTTGAGTCCGGCGGCGTCCTACTCTCCCACAAGGTCCCCCTTGCAGTACCATCGGCGCTGAGAGGCTTAGCTTCCGGGTTCGGAATGTGACCGGGCG